>Ga0123353_10016520_pt1 | contig 10792 bp, 7 predicted proteins | sample TergutLab28metaG_3_FD_92763 | JGI IMG/M metagenome (GOLD analysis project Ga0123353, IMG submission 92763) | Labiotermes labralis P3 segment gut microbial communities from Petit-Saut dam, French Guiana - Lab288 P3 | ecosystem: Host-associated > Arthropoda: Insects > Digestive system > Gut ... | reverse complement strand
TGAGAAAAAGGGGCTATCATTATAGGTATAAGCTTTATTTAAAGCTTATTTCTTGAAAATGTGCAAGTTTTAGCCGATGGCCACATGGCCTGTCTGTGTATTCCGAAGGGGGGTGCTTATGTTCGTTTAATTTAGTCGCTAAACCGAAAAGCCTCTGTCCTGAACGCCGCTAGGTGTTGGTTGGCGGAGGCTTCGCAATTTCCCAACAAATAAATGAACAGGAGAAAATTTATGCAAATCAAAAGAAGAACTACCAAAACTCGCATCTTCGCGCTGCTGCTTGTGTTGCTTATGCTTTTATCAACGGGAACGACAGCTTTTGCCGGTGGCGGAGGGCAAAGGTCACAGGTGGAGACAGAAGCGTCTGTACCTGATGATGTAAATCACGATAGCGCACCGTCATTGTGGGATCGGGTTACAGCGCTGTTTGGGCGCAGTGACGAAGACGATGCGTTGGAGCCTCTAAATGAGCTGGAAGCAGAATCCTCTGATGAGGTTTATGGAGAAGAGATGTCTATCTTTGCCTTATCAGATGAAGGCGTGTTGCCGGTAGATATGGATGCGGATTCTTTTATCTTGGATCCGATTATCGAAAGGCACATTCGGGAGAACTATGATCCGGCATTCACCTCTCTCGACAACATGATGCCGGTCAGTGCCATGTATGTAAAAAATCTGATCGTAGATGAGGGCTTACGCGGGGATATGACCACGTTCGTCGAGATTATGACGGATGTTTTTCTGCATCCGGAGCTGATCATCACGCAGACGGTTGGCGTTGTACCGGTCTATGTGTTGAGTGAAGACAGTGATTATTACGTTGCTTTCATCAACACCATGATTGGCGACTCCGGCATCCAGACCTTTGATTACGCCTTTGCCATTTTGAACACCGAAGGCGAAGTAGTGGAGGGCTATTATGATTTCAATACTGGCATTGCCTATATTCCGCGCCATCTGTTTTATGATGAAGATGGAATCGTTGTTTTGTTTGAGATTCAAGCACAGTTGCTACAATCTCAGCTTCTCGCTCATTCCCGTTCTGGCGAGATGCTACCAATGTCATCTGCCTATTTTGTGATGGATGAAGCGGAGGAAGAGGATGTTGCTCAGGTAGAGACAAGCAATATCTTTAGCTTTGAGACAAGGATAGAGATAGAACCGGGTTTGGATCCGGCAGAGTTTTCACTTGTGGTGAATGGTTTGGTGGTTCCCTCTTCAGCGTATGAGTATGATCCAGACACAGGTATCATTACATTAGCAAAGTCGTCTGGAAGTATTTTTTCCATACAAGTAATTTACGAGGAGGCCTCTGAAGGCGAATACCATTCGATTGTGCCACAAAACATCTATACGATGCCAACACTTGGCAGAATTGCGCTCCTCTCTGGTGCGACAGTAGGAAGCAGTGGAAGATTCGACACCGCTTTCAGGTTTCAACACGCTCCGGCTAGGCCCAACTTGAATATTGCAATGTATCCAAACTACACCGTCGCTGATCTGACTCGATTGGTCAATGATATTATGAACAACAATGTAAATATGGGTCAGTTGCGCGTGGCGAATATGAATGTGATACAGGCCGTTATTCTCTATCTGGAGCAAAACCGTTCCTATGGTAATTTGTTTCGTGTAACAGAAGCGCCCCATCTTTTTTGGGGCGTAAACTTTATCCAAGTTCCTTTAATCTGCGCTGACATTCCAACGCCGCTGGGGACACGTTTGCCAAGTGTCAATCCCGGTACATTTAATCAGAACCCGGGCATTGACGTATTTGCGCGTGTGTTGTATCTTACGAATGACTACGTGCTTATGGGCTTTACGTCACAGCGCATCAATGCACAGGCGGGTGTGGCTGTCGTGCGGCTCCGCAGAGATACGCCACCCCCTGCGCCACCGGGTCTTGAAATTATCAAAACCAGTGAAACGGGTCGCATAGCAGGGGTTCAATTCCGTGTAACAGGACCGAATGGGTTTCATCATGAAGTAACAACGGGTGCGAGTGGTAGAATCACGGTCCCCGGTGTAACTCCCGGCGTATTTACGGTGACGGAGATCAACATTCCGGCAGGATATGAGCCGCAGGCACCACAAACCGTTACACTTGTCGCCGGACAGACGGCAGAGGTGCGGTTCAATAATAGGCGGGTACCAGATGAGCCGCCTGGCTCCGGCCTTCGGATCATAAAGACGAGCGATACTGGTCGCATTGCCGGCGTTCGGTTTCAAGTGACGGGTCCCGGGGGATTTAGTCAGATTGTGACAACCGGGCCAAACGGCATGGTAGATATTCTCGACTTAGAGCCCGGTTCGTACACGGTGACAGAAATTGATATTCCGCCAGGATATGCACCACAGGCACCGATAACGCGCACGATTATGCCAAACGAGTTCATGACGTTTCGGTTTCACAACACGACCTCAAGCGGTGATCTTCGCATCATTAAAACGAGTGAAAGCGGCGTTGTTGTGGGGATTCAATTCCGCGTGACCGGTCCAGGGCTTCCCGCCCAAGGCCAATTAGTGACGACAGGGTCAGGCGGTGTGCTCAATCTTCCTGATATGCAAGCAGGTACATTTACTGTAACAGAGATCCCTCGCGGACCGGAATATCACCCACAGTCGCCACAGATTGTGACGGTTCGCCCAAACGAAACTGCCGAAGTTACATTTCACAATCGGTTACGATTGCCCAGACTTGAGCTGATCAAGACGAGTGAGAGCGGTAATATATCGGGCATTCGGTTTAATATCACCGGGCCGGGGCTTCCCGCTACGGGCCGGGATGTAACGACAAACGCGCAGGGTCGAATCAGTGTTACGGATTTACAGCCGGGATTTTTTATGATCGAAGAGGTTGGTCTTGGTCCAGACTATGTGCCGCAGCCGCCACAAGGCGTATCTCTTGAATTTGGTTCGGTAGCGGAAATCCGCTTTCACAATGAGCTGATGCCGGGTGAGCTCAATATTCGTAAAACCAGTGAAAGCGGGCGTATTGTCGGCATTCCGTTTCGTGTAACAGGTCCAAATGGGTTCGACCGGACTGTGATATCTGGACCCGGCGGTGTTATTCTCATTCCTGAGCTGCGACCGGGTACATATGTTGTGACAGAGATGGGTCTTGGGCCGGAGTATGTACCTCAGCCCCCGCAGACCGTAGTAATCCGCCCGAATGTAACATCGGAAGTCCATTTTGATAACGTATGGCTTCGCGGTGATGTGGAAGGTCTCAAGGTTGGTGAGGACGATGATCCGTTTGCGGATTCTGCTGGCCTAGAGGGTGCCTTGATCGGCCTATTCCGCCCTAACGAAACCACCTTTATCACCGCCACAGCCTTAGAAACCACGACGACAGACGCGACTGGGCACTTTGCTTTCCGTTGTTTGCTGTATGGGCACTATCTTGTGCGTGAGATCGCACCGCCGACTGGGTACATTCTCAATGAGACGGCGTTCCCCGTCTATATCAACACAGACGGCCAAGTGATTGAGATTCATCTTGAAAACGAATTGCTTCGGGGTGATGTCCAGGGGATCAAACGCGGTGAGAACACAGAGGGCTGGTTGACCGGGGTGTTCGAGGATGCCGACGGCCTGATCGGAGCAACGATTGGCCTGTTTTGGGCGACTGTGACTGAATTTACAGAAGAGACAGCCATACGGACTGTAGTCACAGATGAGCGCGGATTTTTTGAGTTCACTGAGCTTGTCTATGGACACTATATTGTGCGTGAGATCGCGCCGCCGACAGGTTATGTGCTCAACGACACTGCCTTCCCGGTGTACATCAGTCGTGATGGTCAGGTTATTGAGGTTGACATTCAGAACACATTGATTCGCGGTCGTGTTGAGGGTATCAAGACCGGAGAGGACTGCGAATTGACAGGCGCGTTTAATGACAGCACCGGTTTGGAAGGTGCGTTGATTGGCTTGTTTGGCCTAGCTGATGTTGAGTTCGTGCTGATCGGGGTTGAACCTGATGAGCCAGATGACGAACCTACAGACAATGGACTGGACGACCAAGGTGAGAATGACGAATATGCCGAGGTCAATCCGTATGATGAATACGGGGACCAGGATGAAAATGGTGAGTACGAAAACGGCGAGGAGGAAGAGCCTGAACCACAAGAACCGGAATTGGAGATGGTAGTGCATTCCATTGCCGGGATTCCCTTTGAGGATTTTGAGTTTGACACTTACCACGCCGTGCAGACCACCATGACAGTCCAGGATGGCAGCTTTGTTTTTGAAGACGTGATTTTCGGCACTTATCTTGTCCGTGAGATCACGCCGCCCACCGGATATATTCTCAATGACGTATTGTTCTTGGTCACGGTCACGGAAGACGGGCAAGTGATCAGAGTAGAGATCGACAACACCTTGCTTCGTGGTCGCATCGAAGGAATCAAGGTCGGAGAAGATTCCGACAGCGTAGCCGAGGGTGTCTTTACTGACTCCGCCGGGCTTGAAGGCGCTGTGATTGGGCTCTTTGGCCTAGCGGACATAGAGCGGCTGGGTTCAGACACGAATGGTCCCTCAGAAGATGATTCAGAAGAGGAGGTCGCTGCGCCGGAAGATGATGTAGAAGATATTTCTCTCCTTCAGCGTGTTGTATCTTGGTTTGCAAGAGATAATGGCGAATACGAGGATGACGAATATGAAAACGGAGAAACAGACGAAAATGGGGATCTGCCGGAAGACGATGAGACAGATGACGAGGTAGACAACCGAGATCGCCCCATAGACGCTATTGTTCACGCAATAGCTGGTGTCTCTTTAGAAGAGTTTGCGTTTACCCGGGAAACTGCTTTGTTGTACGAGATCACAGACGAAAATGGTGCGTTCGCTTTTGAAAATCTCGTTTACGGCGTGTATATCGTCCGTGAGATTGCGCCGCCCACAGGGTATGTTCTCAATGACACTCTGTTTGTAGTCGAGGTTACGAGAGACGGTCAGGTAATCCTAGTTGAACTCGAAAACCGCCTCATTCGCGGCGACATCCCCGGGCACAAGACCGGCGAAGATACAGAAGGACCATTGGAAGGTTTCTATATGGATGCTGTTGGTTTGGCCGGGTCTAAGTTTGGGCTGTTCAACATGGTTACGATGACAGCGCCGGTAGTTTTGCCGGAGTTGCCGGTCGATGTGCTAGACGAAAACGATGAAGATAACGATAACGGCGACTATGCGGACCCAGAGACCTATGATGCTGATAATGGTCAGGACGAGCCTGACCAGGGCGAGAATGGAGATTATGAGAACGGCGTGAGCGAAGAGCCGGAGACGGAGCTGCCGGAACTCTGGATCAATGGGATTCCATTGGCAGACTTCGAGTTCACAGAGGAAAATGCCGCGTATATCGTAGTGACAGAAGATGACGGCCTCTTTTCCTTCTACAATCTCCCTTATGGTTCGTATATCGTGCGCGAGATCTCGGCTCCTACGGGCTATCTTCTCAACGAGACAGTGTTTTTGGTTACGATTAGCGAAGATGGGCAGATGACGCAAGTTGATATTGATAACACCTTGCTTCGTGGACGTATTGAGGGCATCAAAATCGGTGAGCATTCTGACAGTGTGGCCGAAGGTGTCTTTACGGACTCTGCCGGGTTGGAAGGTGCTGTGATCGGTCTGTTTGGTCTTGCGGAACTAGAGTGGATGGAACCGGAGCCGGATGAGTCCGAGGGTGATGATGACGAGAGCAGCGGAAACACCGTAGACGCTCTTGTTCGTTCAATCGGCGGTATTCCCTTGGATCAGTTTGAGTTTAGTCGAGAGACCGCTTTGATGTACGACGTAACAGATGAAAACGGTGCGTTTGCTTTCGAGGATCTTGTTTGCGGCATCTATGTTGTGCGTGAGATCGAGGCTCCGGCAGGATATATCCTCAATGAGCAGTTGTTTGTAGTCGAAATCCGGGAGGATGGCCAAGTCGTCAGGGTTGAAATTGACAACGCCTTGCTGCGTGGTCACATCGAGGGCATCAAGGTTGGTGAAGACACAGAAAGCCCCTTTGAGGGCGTTTATACAGACGCTGAGAGCTTAGAGGGTGCCTTGATTGGCCTGTTCGGTATGGTTCGCATGGCGGAACAAGCAGACAATGAGGCACAACCGGAGGATGACAGCACTTCGAATATTGTTTCCATCAATGGAGTTCCACTGCGCGACTTCGAGTTCACGGAAGAAACCGCGGCGTATGCCATGCGGACAGGAGCCGATGGTCGCTTCTGGTTCCGCAATCTCCCACTGGGCATTTATGTGGTGCGTGAGATCGCGCCCCCAGAGGGGTATGTTCTCAATGAGGAGCTGTTCGTGGTCGAAATCAGAGCCGACGGTCAAGCGGTCAGGGTTGAGGTTGATAACCGCCTGATTCGCGGTAGTGTGGAAGGTATTAAACTCTCTGCGGATACAGAGGAACCATTGGAGGGTGCGACATTCGGATTGTTCCGACCCGGTGAGGCTGCGTTTACCCGGGAGAACGCTTTGATGATTGCGACTTCCGATGAAGACGGCACTTTTGCGTTCGAATATCTCATTATCGGCGCGTACATTGTGCGTGAGATTCAGGCTCCGGACGGATATGTGCTGAGCGACGAGTCTTTTGAGGTCGAGATCACAGAAGACGGTCAAGTAGTGGAGATTGAAGCAGAGAACCGCCCGGTTCGTGGGACTGTTGGAGGTCTGAAAGTCTCTGCCGGGACAAGACAGCCATTGGCGGGCGCGGTGTTTGGACTGTTCCAACCTGATGCGACAACTTTTACCAGAGAGAACGCTTTGATGGTTGATACATCTGGGTCAGATGGCAGGTTTGCTTTCGTGGATCTTGCCATCGGCGTGTATATTGTGCGTGAAATCCAGGCCCCGGCGGGATATTTGCTAAACAGCGAATCTTTCCGGGTTGAAGTCAGGGAATACGGCCAGGTGATTGAACTGCGGGTCGAAAACAGACCAGATCCTGAGCATCCCAACAATAGGCCAGATGATCCAGACCGGGATGCTCCGAAGACGGGCGATGATGTGATATGGCCTTGGGTACTGGCGGCCTTTTCGACACTAGGGCTTGGAGGAATCGGATCTGTGTGGGGGGTACGCTATGTCAGGAGAAAGAGAGGCTTATAGGGAGAGCGGGCATATGTCTGATATGGGTGTAGTCGAAAGTAAGACCGCACCTCGCCGTGTGGTTCACGGTAAGCCTGTTATTCAGGGAAGACCTGTTGCACAACTCAAAAAGAACGCATGGGCTCGCACTGCGCGAGCCCATGCCCCTAAGAGTACGCTCAAACAGGCTCTTGTTTTAAACAGAATGTTATTGCTGCTGATGTTGCCGCTTCTAGTGATGCTATTATGGTCTCTAAGCGCAATCAATACACAGGGGAACGAGTATCAAGAGGCTAGGTCGGAATATGCCGCATTGCGTGAATTGGCAGGCCCTGGGCGCACCGCAGATCCGCAAGTGGCACTGCCAACTCCTGATGAGGACGCTTACGAGGGTGCCGATGAGGATACGGGCATTGATTGGGAGGCCCTTCGGGCGCTCAATCCTGATATTGTCGGTTGGATTACCGCACCGGCGACGACGATTGATTATCCCATAGTGCAGGGGCGTGACAACAACTGGTATCTGCATCACACGTTTCGCGGGGAGCGCAATCCTGCCGGAGCGATTTTCGTAGACTACCTCAATGCTCCGGATTTTTCAGACGGGCATATGCTCGTTTATGGGCATAATATGCAGCGCGGAAATATGTTTGCTCCCTTGCATAGATGGAATGGAGATCGATTCAGGATTTATACGCCGGAGGGTGTTTGGGAATACGAAGTGTTTGCCCGACAGATGGTCCCGAGGAATAGTCCTTTGTATTCCATGTTTGACTCTCCCAGAGACGACGGAGCGCAGGTTGTGACTTTATCTACGTGTACATTCAGGCGCCCAGCTTATCGCTTCGTGGTGCAAGGGGTCTTGATTGCTTGACTTTTGGAAAATATGTTTGAGACGAAGAAAGACCCCTCACATCTCACACGCTGTGCGTGGAATAATGTGGGGGTCTTCTCTTTGAAGTAGGGAATCAAGTCTCAACTTGTACAAACTCTCCGTGTTTCAACTCGTCTTTTAGCAAAGCGTAAACATAGGCTGAACTCTCACGATAAAGCCCGGTTTCCGGGTCGGAGAGTTTATCAAAAAGCACAGAGTTGTATACGGTTTCCATTGCCTGTTCAATGGAAGTCTTGTTGTCGTCCACCAGATACGCAATTATATCTTGTGTAACACCTTCCATAAGCGCTTTTACAGTGTTATTCATATCCTCATACCTCCAATGGTGCCAAGTATTTGAGCACTTCTTCTGTATGGAAAGAGTATTGACTGGTGAGAGTCTTATATTCGAGTCCGCGAGCCAAAGCGTTAATATCAATCAAGCCACTGCTAAAAGTTCGAAACAGATAGGCCAAATCATCATTGGCAACAGGACCAAACACCATATCATATTTATTGTCTTGATTGCAGAGTTCGTCCGAAAGGTCTTCAAACCCACGATCCCGGTTGTTCAAAACAAACAATGCCCACTCATGACTGGGTCTATCAAAAATCCTAGCTTTGATTGCTTTGTCCTTATGGATACCCGCATCAAAAGAAAAGCTTGAAACCGTGGGTGTACCACCGTATATTCTGGCAACACGCTTTGCCATTTGCATAGCTTGGGACTCTATATCTGTTAGATAAAACCCTCGCCCAAAATCCTTATATGGCCGACATTTGGAAAGTTCAATCTTCTGTACCGGCACGTTAGAGCCGTGAAATAAAATCATGCCAGCACCCCTCCGTTTTGACTGCAAATATGAGCCAGAGTCTCTATTGTTTCATCTAAGCTCAATGTATGCTCAATTTCGTAGTGTTCAATTAAAAATGCAATCCCGCCATAGGCGGACAGAAAACGATACGCTTCTTTTTGTTCCATGCCAAACTGTGCGGCAAAATCACTGACGCAGATCACTAGATAATTGATGATATTGCTTTGTTGTTTTGTGGCCACCTGAATCCCTCCAGTCGCTTTTGAGACTTCTTATTATAGTATACACCAGAAAACAGGGAAATTGCAAATGCAGGTTGCCATGTCAATGAAATGAGGTTAGTAACTCATATCCCAGAATACGCCCATTTTTAATGTCCACCATATTTCGTAATGCTCTCCTATATGTCTGATATGGACACCTATGCCTAGATAGGAGCTCGTTTCGTTTAAGATATTAGCCCTATGACCGGGAGAACTCATCCAAGCCTGCATTGAAGCGTGAGGCGCGGAAGCGCGTGCCAGATTTTCTCCAACAACGCCGGTAAAGCCTGCGTTTCGTGCTCTTTGGCTGGCGGTTACGCCATCGGGACATGTATGTGCGTAAAATCCTCGTGTTGTCATATCGACACTGTGGTTGCGGGAGGCAGTGTGTAGGAGGCTGTGCCACTGTACAGGCTGAAGTCCGTGATTGATCCGTTCTATGTTGACAAGGCGCAAGATTTCTTGTTCAAAGGCCGTTCGTATGTCTCCGTTGGGAAACAGCGCGTGGAGTTCATGATACCACATGCCCACCTGTACCGCTTGCTCCAGTGTCATTCCGGGCGGATCCTCGGGTGGGTCAACAGTTTCGCCGGTGAGGAATCTGTACAACAGGGTTGCACTTTGAGCGCGGGTTACGATACCTTGGGGCGATAGATGATTATCTCCTGTACCTGCCATTAAGCGGCTATGCACAGCCCAAAGCATGGCATCTAAAGCCCAGTTACTTATTTGACCCCGATCCTGAAAATTGTCTAGATTAGAACTTCCCGGAATGCTTGTGTCCACACCTTTAAACATGGCCCATCGGTGTAGTATGGTCGCAAACTGTTCGCGGGTCATGTTGCCGCTTGGGTGGAATTGATTGTTGCCTATGCCATTCACGATGCCGTTATTTTCTGCCCAGACAACGGCATCGCTATACCATTGTCCGGCACGCACATCAGTGAAGACATTTTGAAATTGCACAGTTGGCTCACCCATTGCGCGATAGAGAACCGTGGCAACCATGGCACGGCTCATCGTGCCGTTTGGATCGAAGATTGTGTCCGCCGTCCCCCGCATTAGGTCATGTTCCGCGGCCCATTGAACACCGTTGTAGTACCAAGTTCCCGGACGTACATCTGTGAATCGAGAGGATTGCGGCGAAATGGTCTCACTCGCAAAGGCGCCGACCGTGAGTAAGCTGAATAGCATGAGGATTGTGAGTAATGCGCTAATTGCTCTTTTCATGGGGTCTCCCTCCTATTCTAAAATTATTCTATTGTTGTGTATAACCTTATCATGGGAAATCCTGTGCGTCAACAAATCCAGAATAAGTCGCTGGTGTCTTCGGGATATTCCCATAGGTTCGGCTATTGTTTATAGAAAAGTGTCCGCAACCGTTGTGCTCATGATATACGTTGCAACGAAGTTGCGCTCGTGGTCGTGTTTTTCACACACGTCGCTAAATGCAAGCCATTTGTCATTTTTGTCGCGGGGGCATTGGCCGCTGCAAAATGTACTTTTGTCGCAGATACATTTGGCAGTATAGAATGTCTTATACGCAGCAATCATTTCGTCTGTGGCTTCGTTGCCGAATTCTTCGTAGAGGTCTTCAATTGTTTTTCTCATATCAAGATTATCCCCTTTTAGTTCCTCAATACATCTTCTGGCACAGTGCTTGTCATTGTACCCGATGTAACGCATAGGTCTAAAAAATCCCGCCCTCTCATTATCGGTGGTCTGTCAATATCGACGAGCAC
>Ga0123353_10016519_pt1 | contig 10793 bp, 6 predicted proteins | sample TergutLab28metaG_3_FD_92763 | JGI IMG/M metagenome (GOLD analysis project Ga0123353, IMG submission 92763) | Labiotermes labralis P3 segment gut microbial communities from Petit-Saut dam, French Guiana - Lab288 P3 | ecosystem: Host-associated > Arthropoda: Insects > Digestive system > Gut ... | reverse complement strand
CCACCTCCTGGAGATCCATCCTAATATTATCCACCCATCTACGCCTAGGTCTCCCCAGTGGTCTCTTTCTCTCCGGTTTTCCCACCAAGACCCTATACGCCCCCCCCCTCTCCTCACCCATACACACCACATGCCCTGCCCATCTCATTCTTCTCGATTTTATCACCAGCACAATATTGGGTGAGGAGTACAGATCATTTAGCTCCTCGTTATGCAGTCTCCTCCATTCCCCCCTTACCTCGTCCCTCATAGGTCCTAATATTCTCCTCAACACCATGTTCTCAAAGACCCTCAGCTTCCTTTCCTCCCGCAATGTCAGTGACCAAGTTTCACACCCATACAAAACAACCGGCAAAATTATAGTTCTATATATCTTGATCTTTAAATTTTTGGATAGCAACCTAGAAGACAAAAGGTTCTGCACCGAATGATAGCAAGCATTTCCTGACCTCAATCTGCTCTTAATTTCCTCCGCAATACAATTTTGATTTGTTAAAGTTGTTCCCAAATATTTAAACACTTCCACCCTCTCGAAGGTACTATTATCAATCCTCACACTCTAAATTCGTCTTGCATTCTGATCTCGAGACATGACCATGTACTTAGTTTTATCAGCACTTACTTCCAGCCCAATCTCCCTAGTAGCAGCTACTAGTAAATAAAACAAATGTAAATTAAATCCATGCACAACTTCATCTATAAGTAAACTAATGATGGCTTACAGATAAAATGTGTTTAGACTTAATTTACCTTTGTTTTATTTACTAGTATATTTAAATACAACGGGGGTACCTTGCTTATTAAAAATACGAAACCTAAATAAAATGTGTGGGCAGAGTGTATTTTTTTGTATACATACGGTAACCTCTGTGAGTGAAAGGGCCAAGCTTTAAGGTCATTGCAAATACGAACTGAAACAAAACACTTACGTCTGTTATGCCATAACTGGCTCAGTCATTACAGCAACGACTCTTACGGTAATTGACCTCAAGTGGGACGAGTTCATTTAGCTTCGTTGAGTTCTGGACATTCAGCTGCCTGAAGCTCTGTCATTCGCGTTCAGAAGTCTGGGATGAATGTACTTGTGAGTGACATTCACCGGCAGGATATTCATCACATTGGCGGAGCTCGGTTTATTCTGGCATGGCGGACTTCCATTTCTTCCTCAGTGTCTTCACACAAGCTATCCTCTATTTTTGACCGCACTGCCCGTAATAGAAGCCCTCATAGTTTATTTCTGCCAAGAGAAGTAACGACTGTTCTTTATTTATCCGCTTATAAACTTCATGTGGCAGCAGAACATCAAGTTCCTATCACCGCTAACATCAAAACTTAATATTGGAAACGATTGTGACCCATTTCCATTCGCTTCCGATTCTTATGACCTTTTTATGTAAGGTCAATTTTAATATTATCCCTCTATCTCCTTCCTTGTATTCAGTGTTTATATTCTTCCAAAGGGATTTTACATCAAAATTCTATACGTATTCCTGCCCCTAGCAGCATATTCAGCCCATCGTAGCTTCTTCAATTTGCATTGCAATGCAAGGTGGCCTGTGTAAATTACGAAGTTCATGATAAAGAATTTGTTACGTCCTATACATATATTATATGTACGTAATTTACATCATGTTCTTTTGGGTCCATACACTTTATCTGAACTCTGTGTTTTCAGACAATGTAATTCATAAAAGCTGTAAAAGCAAACTACGCTAGCAAGTAAATAAAATAACTGTCTCAAGATGAGAGCGTATTTAAGAAAGGTGCCGATCCCAGAGGGCTCGTGGTCTAAGGCCAGGGTCTGCGGCCGCTCGCTTGCTGTGATTGTGGGTTCGAATCCCGCTAGAGGTATGTCTGTCTGTCTTTTGTTTTAGTGTGTTGTGTTGTCTCTGCGCCTGGCTAATCACTCGTCCAGAGGAGTCCAATGGAATGTGGTGTGTCTGAGGCCCTAGCCCTCTAGTGGCCTTTGGGCCATGGAAGAAAAATTCAAAATAATTAAGACCTTTTAAGACAAATCCTTATTTTGAGACAGTTTGTGACGTTTAAAATGGCAATTTTCGTGGCGGTTAATTGTAGCTCTTGGTAAATATTTGTAATTTTGACCATTCTGTTGCTTGGTTTTGATGTTATTTAATGACCTATATTGGTCTTATGTAGGAACAAAATATGTGGAATAAAATTTGTAACGAAGTGAATGTAGAATACAAAACCAGGTGCACTACGATTGTATAATTTTGTTCTGACTGCAATTAGTGCACAATCTCAAAACGAAGTATTTAAAATTCGTAATTTATTTTCTTTCTTGGAAATAACACGACCAAGTTCCACGAGTGTTCAAAAGATGCTCTACTTTCTTCAGTGCCATTATACAATAATTTCGTACATGTCACTTTCTCTTCTCTTCCCTTCCCGTTACAGTGTATGTGCAGCTATTCAATATTCACAGTACATTTACATTTATATTTTGTGCTAGCATCAGTCAAACGTATTCATTTGTAAAGTCAAAATAATAATTAACGTTCCAATCCCCCTATGTTTTTTTGAAAAGAACCGTAATTCCCAACCGCAGTAGAGCCACTCGAATTAATTCATCTTAATTTGTAATGATTCTATTAACTAATGTACACTTGCTCCGTTACTGAATCGCTTGTTACGAAGCAATAGCAGTCACAACACCGAAAGTGTTTTACATTCCTGCTTTGTAATAGAGAGGTACCGGTTTCAAACTTGGGTTCGGGGATTAATTTTCCGAACTGATAGTAAGGGGTATCACGTGGTTTTCCTCTGTATTTCGGTATAGCATTTCAAATTATATCATTATTACTTCTTTTCACTGTATTATTCATTTATCTTCCCTTTCATTTCCTATTTCTTATTGAAGTCTTCTTGAACTACCTTACCGTGAGAGTGGAGGCTTTATGTTCGTCCGAAACGTCGGCCCGCACGATGCATCAATCCATAAGCAACAGACGTCTTTCTTCAGTGGTAAAGCGGCCGGGTAGTCAAACTGACCAGTGACCGCACTGTAGTACCGACACTAATAATTCTTGAAACTCTACTTCTATTCCCCATATTGCTACACGACCTGTTGCTTAAGTATGCTCGGAAACAAATTTGGTGTGACTTTATTGCAGAGCCCCAAATGTTACCTAAACTCAATTCCCGTTTCTGGAACGAATCTGCGTTCAAAAGATACGGCTGTTGAGGAATCACATTACCGCTTCAGAAGTTAAAATGTGAGCGTCTCCATCACTTGTCTCCGTCATGAGACGAATTTTACTTAAATATGTTGTCTGTTGCTAAGGTTATGCGTCATCGTTGATAGATGATGGATTGGGTATGGAACATTGGTGGAATGATACTGACAGGGCAAGGCCGAAGTAATAAGAGAAAACCTGTGCCCCATTGGTAGCTTATCTACCACAAATCCCACGTGGACCGGCCTATGATCGAATCCGGACCTTCTCGGTGATAGCCTGGCGACTAATCGCCTGAGACATAGCATCTGACCCTGTCAGAATTATTTCCCAGTTATTGCGCCAGATTTTATAAAGACTGTGCTAGATAAGAAGGATAAGAGTGTTGAGTGACGAAAGAATGCAACTGTAAAATGAAAACAAAGAGAATGCTGTACATCGTAGGTGTTAATGTCGTGTGAAGTGCTTACGTCACATTCGTCTGTGGTGTTGAAAGGAATGCGTTGTGGGCTGTGGAGAAATGCAAATTGTCTGTCTGCTGTTTACTGTGAAAGGGTTCGCTTTATAGAGCGTTTGTTGATAGACTACGTAGAAAGAAAATTGAAACATCATTCGAAATTAGTGAGGACATAAATGCCATGGATATCATAACCAGTGATTAAACCATTTTGTCGGATAAACTAGAACGCTGAAAGGATGTTTACCTAAACTCTCTTATTGCGTGTTATTATATAAAATAGGACAAAATATAGTCAAAACGCAACTGTGGAAGTATTATTTGGCTAAGATAGTAGCATCACCAATAAAGCTACATGTTTCGGCGTAACTAGTGGTCATCGTCAGGTTACATCTGTCTGCTACAAGAATTTTTTACACGGTATGCTTATCTGCATCTAGATGTTGAGATCTCATCACCTAGTGCTCTGTATTGATAACTAACGTGCGTATTGGGAAAATCTGGGAGGCCCCACGGCCTCCCATATTTTCCCAATACGCACGTTAGTTATCAATACAGAGCACTAGGCTATGGGATCTCAACATCTAGACGCAGATAAGCATACTGTGTAAAAAACCTCTTGTAGCAGACGGATGTAACCTGACGATGGCCACTGGTTAGGCCGAAACATGTAGCTTTATTGATGATGCTACTATTTTAGCCAAGTAATACTTCTACAGTTGCGTTTTGACCATATTTGGTCCTATTTTATGTGATTGTAATACACAACAGAGATGCCCCAACTTAAAAAAAAAAGCATATTATTAGCTATGTGCTTCCTTGCTGAGGAAATGCTGTTGGAGTGATATGCAGTTCTAATATTTATAGAGCTGATTGTTTGCAATTCCGATACTCAATGGTTTCAGTGTTCACAGTTATAATATTTATGAAGTTGGGTATTCTGTACCAGGGGTTCATGTCGTATAGTTCCTCATTACAAATATCTTTCCTGTCTTTGAAAATTACAAACATTTACTCAGAATGCGTAAATGCCGTACATTTACCTTTTAAACCTATTTGTTAGCATTCTCATAATATTTCAGTGAAGTTACACTTCTACACAAACTCCACGTAGCAGAGCCCTTTTTTGAAAAACTGATAATTTCTCAGTTAGCCAAACAATTTCACGAATTCTACTTAAACTGAAAGTTCATTACCGTCATCACAACAGCCCGTCAGTTTTGCCTTTCCTGATCCAAATATATCCAACTCACACCCTCCGAACTTATTTCTTTTTAATATTATACACCCGTCAACACTTAGGGTTTCCTAGCCGTTTCTTTCCTTTACGTTTACTAGCCGAGACCCTGCAGGCATTTATCTTCTTCCGCAGTGCGTGGTACATTCCTTGCCCATCTTGCTTGAGTTAATTACTCAAATCATAATCGTCAGTGAGTACAAATCACCAAATTATCCAATTTGTTCGCTGTTAATCCGTCCATCCTGGGACCAGATGTCTCCTGACGAAGCAATTTTCGAACACAGCGCCCTGTTATTCTCTAGAAGTGTTTTAGTTGCTTTAGCAAATTTTCGAAAAGTGACTATTTGCTTCGAAATACCTGTCCGTCCGCATGAATACCTCGGTTACTGCTGGACGGATTTTAGTGAAATTTTATATTGGTTGGGGGGGTGGGGGGGGGGGGTAGTTTGTAAATACAAAATATTTCGACGGGTTGAAAATTTGAGGTTATGTTTGACCGATGAATGTGACACACTTCTATAAATAACATATAGATGTAGTAAGTTTTGCAAATATGGCAACAGAATTCAGTGGAATTAAAAACGTTCTATAATTTTTGCACTGACCGTAGGAGGAGGGTCCAGGATGCAAGGAATCGAATGCTGCAAAATGTTTCCTGCATTGTTGGGTGTATATTTTGTTATGTATTATGTTCTGGAGATGTGACAAAATAGGGAATAAAAGTTATCGGTGGGCAAATATGAGTACAGTCCTGGAGATAACAGACCATTTAGAGCCTTAGTCATAGGTCGGATGATAATATTAAAACTAATCTTAAATAGTCGATTCGTAGCCTGTACACTGAATTTGTCTGGTACAGGACAGGGACTTTTGCTATATGGCATTTGACCTTTGGATTTCCTAAAAAAACTGAATAGGTAGGCCAGTATTAGCTTCTTCAGAATAACGCTCTTTCATAAATTTAGTTACTTAGCTGCAGTATTGACCTGCGAATGATTAAGTCTCTAATTTGTATGTGCAGTCTGATTGACGCCAGATGTACAGTACTGACGCTATTTTTAGAGCCTCATGACTCGTTGTGATAAAGCCACAATACGAAACAGATGTCCTGCATGGTGAGTGCCATATACTGTTGCTTGTTTGTTGTCGCCTGTTTTGTTACTGAACACCACGTCCATTTTTTGTACGTGTGGCAGAAAGTGCATAAAATTAGCAAAACATGATCACTCCAGCAGATCACAAATGTGTACCAGATACGGTGTGACCCTGTTTGTTACAAACACGTATTCTACATGTATACGGAATTCGAGTTAATTCCTTTAATCAAGTATCTTGTATCTTATTTTTATTTTTAACAAACTATGCAAACTGTTTACGATGAATCTTTCAACATTTATTTGGTATTATTCTAGTAATTCTGAATGAAGAAGGTCTTGGTAACGTGGGCCCAGTTCGTAAAATTTCATCAGTCATGACAGTTTGAAAACAATATAAAAACTACAATAAATGGAGGATTTTAATGAATCATGATGTAGTCTCTCACACTGAGGAAGGAACATAGGCTGAGGTAGTTCGAGAATAGGGTGCTGAGAAAAATAGTTTGGTCTAAAAAGGACGAGGTAACAAGACAGTGGTGAAGACTACATAACGAGGAGCTTTATGATCTGTACTCTCAACAAATATTATTCGGGTGATAAAATTGAGAATAATGGTATGGGCGGGGCATGTGGCACGCATGGGGGAAGGAGAGGTGCATACAGGATTTTGTTGGATAGACCTGATGGAAAGAAACCACTTGGAAGTCGTACGCAGAGATGTGAAGTTGATATTAAAATTAATATTGAAGAAGTGGGATGGGGGACATGGAATGGATTGATCAGGCTAAGGATAAGGATAGGTGGCGAGTTGTTGCGAATACGGTAATGATCCTTCGGGTTCTGTAAATTGCGGGGAATTTCTTGACTAGCTGAAGAACTGTTCGCTTCTCAAAAAAGACTCTGCTCCATATATGTATATACACACACACACACACACACACACACATATATATATATATATATATATATGTGTGTGTGTGTGTATGTATAAACATCGCTATGAGGACCCAATATCGTGTAGTATGAAGAAGAATTCTTTCCATTGGCGTCATTACTAGTAATGTAAAAACTCTTCCAATAAAGCACAATAGCTCAGTAAGCTAATGTGCAGTCAGCTGCTTTTCTGTGCTTCTAGCCACAGTTCGGGCCTGTCTCAAGTGCCGTAAACTGATATCATAAACCTGTAATTACATTTCGTTGTTGTAATATAAAAAAAGGTAAGTGGAACAATGAATCAGAACAGCCCCTTATCCCCAAGAACGATTCAGCCATAGCGTAATTGGATTCAAAACAAACATGCAGTTTTTCCGAGACCTCATCGATGGCATTTGGTGCAATCACTTTCAGGTTGCATATTGACTTCTCATTGAGGATATTCTGTAAACAATTTAATCGTTTGTGTTTCTTCCGGTGGACGAAGCGTTTTCCGCTCAACTGAGTCATGTCACTTTACTCGCTGAAATTTTGCACGTAAAAACAAACTTATTATTTCAGTAATATGTGATTTGTTTATAGCTGACCGGTGCCTCCATGGCTTTGTCAGCGCATGTTAAGGATGTTAGGAAAATGCTTACATCACATAAGCGTTCTCTGCCCCTTGCCATAGCTGCCGTCTTTCTTAACACCCGAACATGTCACCATGTAAACCAGGATAACTTCTTCAGGGCTGTCGCACGTTTCATTAGGTGGGCTAGGAGAGCGTAGTCGGTAAGGCTACTCGCTACGGGCTGGACGATCTGACGATCGTATACCTGTGTAGGGCGCAATTTTCCGCACCTGTCTAGGCCAGCCCAGGAACGCACCCAGTCTACCTCACGATGGGTACCAGGTCATTCCCGAGGGTAAAGCGATCGGGCCTGGCGTTAACCTGCCACCGCCATCTAGCGCCGAGGTTAAAGAAATATCTTATGCGTATTGGACTGTGCATCATCTTGATATTTGAATAGGTAGACCAACTTGATGACACTTGCTTTATTATGTCAGTTTACTGCTCAACATGTTTCGGATGTTAATACATCCATCTTAAGGAGCTTGCGACTACTTGGTGTGTTATTGTGTAGGCTGTAATGTGCTGACTTGAGGCGTGTTGGTGTTATGTAGCGGGATTGGCTGTTGGTGATGTGGTATCCGAGTGCAGGCTGAACCACTACGAGTAGTGGTTCAGCCTGCACTCGGATACCGCATCACCAACAGCCAATCCCGCTACATAACACCAACACGCCTCAAGTCAGCACATTACAGCCTACACAATAACACACCAAGTAGTCGCAAACTCCTGAAGATGGATGTATTAACATCCGAAACATGTTGAGCAGTAAATTGACATAATAAAGCAAGTGTCATCAAGTTGGTCTACCTTTATTAAAAAAGTTAAAGAAATAGTTCAGCTGTACCTCTACTCCCCTTCTGTGCCTTCGTGGCAAGTTATAGGGTGAACTGTACCTTTTATTGCATTGAAAATAAATTAATTCAGTGCGATGAGTAAAATCATCTCGAAATTTATTCTCCTGTGCAAAATTAATAAAAAAAATATATGTGTAAAAATGTCTGTTAACTTATTAAGCTGGAAGTAATGCACATTGCACATACGAATTTTCTATAATCTGTCTCCATTACGAAGACCACGCCATCAATAATGCCGGCGATTATTGCCAGAATCGGCGATACCCATAAGTACCGTGTGCGTAAAATGCGGTGTGTTGTTAATGTTCAGGCTGTTGCTATCATGCTACATAGGGTTAAACCCTCGCTTTCGCATTAAATGATTGGGGCCTCTTCACTTGTATCAACGGGTCTTCAGACTGACTGGTCTGAAAGCTACAAAAAAATTGTTAACTCTGAATAAGTATTTTTTTTTTAATTTTCAGCTTCTTACCGTGCATTTTGATATCTGTTATGTTCACACACCAACAAAAGCACTTTTTATTAAACTTGACGAAGTTTTAAAATTTATATTAAAATCCCTTTGACTTGCTGCTACACTTTTTTATCTCAGTAATTAACCAACTTGATGCACAACATTTTTGTTTTACAATAAGTTTATTTCATGCCTCTACATGTTTCGAGCATCACATCACCACACCTATAGGTGTGATGATACCAGAAGTTGTGTAATGCAATTTTGATCTCCTGATGATGAGCACATGTGCTCGAAACATGTAGAGCATGAAATAAACTTATTGTAAAACAAAAATGTTGTGCATCAAGTTGGTTAATTACTGAGATATGTTGAGATGTACGGTCAGCAAAACGTCAAAATTTGCTCCTACACGTTTCGGTCTACGACCATCATCAGGGTGCCTTCATTAGAGCCTAGCTAAAGTTACATTTAGGTTAAGATTTGGTAAAAACGACGTCGTTGTAACATATAACGACGTAGTTTGTACCGAATTTTAACCTAAATATAACTTTAGTTAGGGTCTGATGAAGGGCGTATACCGAAACGTGTAGGAGCAAGTCAGAGTGATTGTTAATGTAAATTTTAAAACTTTGTCAAGTTTAATAAAAAGTGCATGTGTTGGTGTGTGAACTTTATAGATCTGAATAAGTCATTTCAGAAAATGCTTTAACTCTCTGGATGTTGTTCTGTACATTTTTTCACTGTTAGTGTAATTGTCACAAATTATGTAACTGTACGCTTTTTATTCGACTAGTGTACAAGTAACAAAGCTTTCTTCAATTTATGTTTCATTCCGTACATTATTTACCACAGTGTCTGTTGGAATTACACTTGCCATGGGTGTGTCTTCTACAACCGTAGGTCTGTCGATCCTGTAAATAACCATAGCCTACGTATGCAGTAAAACCTGTAGGATATCCGGAAACACAATGGCACAACTATTAGCTCCACTCCCTTTTGCAATAAATATCTTGCTGTCACTTGAGTAAGGAAAGGTGGACAAACAACACTTACTGACAGTTCAACGAGACATGCAGAATTCAGTCTAGTGCTGTTGACTTGTTCTTTCTTTGTGTATTCCTTGTGATGGTGCCTTCCCTATTCGATAAGGGAAATGGAAAGCGAAAAATATTATGTCCCCTGTCTACATGCTGAAACAAGAATGCATATGGTGGGCGGAAATAACGCTCCACACGTACTGAATATCGACGACAGTAGGTGGAAATGAGTAGGGACTCAATAGCACTCTAACCACCCTGCCTCGGGTTAAAGGATAGTCATTATCCATTGGAAGGACCCGAGGGCCTCTGTGGATGTGTTGGCGACGAAGAAAAAACTTTCTTCGCCGAGAACCTTCACTGCCCTTACTGACAGTTATCGTGACTCATGAAGATATTGTCACTTGGTACCTTCTCATTATTTTGTGTGTTTCTTGTCTATGTGCAAGAATATTCTAAGTTAAGATAGCTTACTGAAGCGCAAAGCCGCCGATTCTTTCTACCTTTGCACCATTCGAAGTAATGTCATCATTTGCTCTGCATTCTGTGCTCTTTAGAAAGGATCGTTCAGTAGCATCCTAAACTAAGGGCCTGAATGATGACTGAAGACTTCTTGGACGGGACTCCATATAGTTTTTAGGCACTTTCACAAAATTGCGAAAAGCAATTATTATTTTCGTCGTGTCTGTCTGTGCGACCGTGCGTCCGCATGGAACAACTCGTCTCCCACTGGAGAGATTTCCATGAGATTTGGTAATGGAGCGTGTTTCGAAAATCTGCGCGGAAAAAACAAGTTTCTTTAAAACCTGACAAGAATGACGGGTACTTTACATGAAGACCAATAAACATTTTTGATCATGTGTCGCTCAGTTCTTCTTAGAATAAGAAATGTTTCAGACAAGAGT
>Ga0123353_10016517_pt1 | contig 10793 bp, 11 predicted proteins | sample TergutLab28metaG_3_FD_92763 | JGI IMG/M metagenome (GOLD analysis project Ga0123353, IMG submission 92763) | Labiotermes labralis P3 segment gut microbial communities from Petit-Saut dam, French Guiana - Lab288 P3 | ecosystem: Host-associated > Arthropoda: Insects > Digestive system > Gut ... | reverse complement strand
TTTATAGTCATATAAGAGAAAAGTGTCCGATCGTCATTCTGAGCAAAGCGAAGAATCTTTGGTGTAAGACCCTTCGTTCATGTTTTGGGTCACAGACATTTTTCAACTTATATTACTATATATGGCTACGGCGGCAAAACAACAGGCGATGAATTTCTAACCGCCGACGAGTATCTTTCCGGCAATGTCCGTGAAAAACTCGAATGGGCGAAACGCTCTGCGGAATTATATCCCGATGATTATACCATTAATGTAAAGGCTCTTGAACAAGCGCAGCCGAAAGACCTTGAAGCCGGCGAAATCGCCGTCAGGCTCGGCTCTACATGGGTTGACAGGCAATATATTCAGCAATTCATGTATGAGCTTCTGCAAACGCCACACTATCTCCGCGACGATGTTATTAAAGTAAATTATTCCGGGCATACAGGCGAATGGAACATCACGGGCAAAACGCGCCTCAGTTATAACGATGTTCTCGCCAATATCACTTACGGCACAAGCCGCATGAACGCATATAAAATTATGGAAGAAACTTTAAATCTTAAAGATGTGCGGGTATATGATACTAAAATCGAGGACGGCAAGGAAATCCGCGTCCTCAACAAAAAACAAACCACGCTCGCCGTGCAAAAACAGGACGCTATTAAACAGGCATTTAAAGATTGGGTATTCCGCGACTCCGAACGGCGGCAAAATCTTGTAGAAGTATATAACGAGCGGTTCAACAGTACGCGCCCGCGCGAGTTTGACGGTTCGCATATACAGTTTTCGGGCATATCTCCGGAAATCACGCTGAAACCGCACCAAACAGCGGCGATTGCGCGTATTCTGTACGGCGGTAATACGCTGCTGGCTCACGAAGTCGGTGCGGGCAAGACGTTCGAGATGGTTGGCGCGGCGATGGAAGCGAAACGTTTGGGGCTGTGCAGCAAAAGTTTGATGGCGGTCCCGAATCATCTGACAGAGCAAATGGCGGGAGAGTTCCTCCGGCTGTACCCCTCCGCTAATATACTCGTGGCTACCAAAAAGGATTTTGAAACGAAAAACCGCAAAAAATTCTGCGCGAAGATAGCCACAGGAGATTACGACGCGGTGATTATAGGGCATAGCCAGTTGGAAAAAATTCCATTGTCAAAAGAAAGACAGGAGCGGCTTTTGCGGGAGCAAATCAACGAAATCACTTTCGGCATTGACGAGTTGAAGCGCAATCAGGGCGAACGGTTCTCTATAAAGCAAATGGAAAAAATGAAGAAAACTCTGGAAGTCCGGCTTGAAAAACTCATTGACGACAGCCGCAAGGACGACGTGGTGACGTTCGAGCAGCTCGGTATCGACCGCCTTTTTATTGATGAGAGCCATGCGTTCAATGATGTATACTGTAAAGGGTATTTCAAATATACCTAATACAATATACGCAACAGGCTTGTTTGCGGCACATTCGAGCGTTTGCGGACGGGAGGCCTTAGTCAGAAATATGAAACATTTGAGGCGTTTACACGAGTATTACTGTAAACGCCTCAAACTCTTGATATATTATTTTTATGAAAGCTCTATATCCTTATCTTTGCGTTTCTGTGTAATCTTTTGTCTTTCCTTATCTTTTTTCGCAATTTCATTTTCGTATTCGCGTAATTTTTCGAGCATTGACGGTTTTTCCCATGATAATTTTCCGTGGTTCCATACTTTCTCACTCATATCTTTTTCCGCAAACGGTTGAATGAATTTCTTTAGGTATGCGTATACATCGTCGAATGGAGGCTTTTCCTCTATATTCCTTAGTTTTTCATAGGCAAATTCTACATCTTGCCGACGATTATTGAACTCTTCGAAATTTCCAAGCGTGCGGTTTGGATTGTTTTTCAAAACATAATATATGTCCGACGTGTTCACGCTTACACAATGTGCGAGCGCATAAACATCAACTATATCTTTTGCGCGCCGGAAAATCATATTCTTTGACAACACAGAAATTTTATCTGCCAGTATTTCGTTTGCCAGTACGCCTTTGATACCAACCTCGCCGTAATGATATATTCTGCTGCCATATACTGGTTTTACGCTGATGTCCATCAACAGCACTTCTTCGTCAGTATCGTTCCTTCGGATCGATAACCCTGCCGATGTAGTTTCATCATAATCGCGAAACGCGACAGCGTATAACTGAGGATTCATTCCGTCCAATGATCTACTTATTGTACCTGCCAACATTTCGATCGACGGAGGCGTATCTACCCAGTTAGCGTCTATGTCTTTTGTTTGTCTTTCTACCTTCGTATAGCCGCTTTCCGATAAAATAAGTTTTGTCACCAACGCCCCCTTGAACACCAGAGGAGCGGCTGATTCTGTGATATTACCCATTACCTGATACATAATCTTTTCTTTTTCCGTCATAGATCATTCCCCGCTGTAGTATTCAATTGCCCAATCTCTGATAGACTCAAATCGTGCTGTGTTTTCAGGCTTGATTGTGAGACCCTCAAAACTTCCGCCGTTTGTGTAGTAATACTTACTCAAACCCTCAATCAAAGATTGTTCGTCAATATTATCAAAATCGTCAAGCATATCGTTGATCGTCTGATTTACGGTGGTACATAACACATTATCGAAACGCACGAAATCAATTCCGTCAAACGTATCGACTACGTGATAATTTATGTTGTCGTACTCTCCGCGGCGCATTGCATACACATCAATGTTCTTTTCGTGCATATACCCGCTGAACAGCTCCAAAAATTCCAGAGCTGATGTATGCCGCAGTATCATATCCCTGCCGCCGACGACAGCCCTGTGCCATGCCCTTGCCGTTAAAAATTCGTCGCTTACAAATGAATTCATGCGCCTACACCTCCTAATGTACTTTGTTTTTGTATCATATATTATACTATATTATGCGTAATTTTTCAAGAGTATTATTTAAAATAAATGGTTATCCAATTACTTCTTCCCTCTTGATTTATACACATTGAACTGATTCTTACACCTCGGGCTGCAAAAGACAGCGTTCGGACGCTCCGACACAAACGCCATCGCACATTGCTTACACGAGCGTAACGGGCGTGTTTCGTCGGTCAGCATGAAGCTGAACATCATTTGCACGCCCAACAGCAACGAGTGAAAATCCCACACTATCGTCGGCTTGTCATACAACGCAATATGATATGTCGGCGCAATTCCACCGAACGCAGACATTCCCTGCCGATATAAGTCGCGCGTCATTTCGTCGATCCGGTCGTAATCCTCGTAGTACAGGAAACTTGACGCGAACGTAAACGCCCAATCCTTGAACTGCGTCGCCAGCCAGTCGTAACGTTCGGCGTACTCACGCTGAAAACTCATGTTCATCGCCATAGGCTCGTTCGAAAACGTCATCGCCAGCGCAGTCATTTCGCGGTCGCCTGTGACATTCCATTGTATCGTCCTTTCGTCTTTTTGGAAATCCGGTTTGTCGAACGGAAAATACAACGATATATAATCCTGCGTCGTCATCGTTTCATCGCGCAGAAAATGGTTTTTAGGCAAATACACAGATTCGTAATCCATGAATTTTGGAGTGGTAGGCAGCGCGGTCATGAATCCGAGCAACCCGTATTTCGTAACAAACTCCATCGTTGCTTGTTTCCGCTTACCCTCATCGGCGCGTTTCATGGCGAGCATACCCACGTTCAGCGCATCAATCACCATCGTTTCGGAATCTTTTAAAGGGTCATAAACGGACGGTTTCGCAGTCGGCGTTGCCGTGAGGTATAGGTTGCCATCTTTCCCCTGCCTGTACTCGTACTCGTTGTATTTCGCCCAAAAAGAGCTTGTCTTTTGAAATATTATGTTCATAAATTCACTCCATACCACCGTCATCGGCGGTTTTCCTTTTGAGCTTTTTTCGCAGTCCCACAATCAATGTATCGTATACTTTCCGGATGTTACGGTCGCTCTGTCCGCGCAGAGCTGCTATCTTCTGCGGACTCCATCGCCGTATCGCTCGATAATACAGTACCTCTTTCTGATTCTCGTTCAACTTTTTCAGCAGTTCCGATACAGGACGAATCGAAGTCTGTTCGTGAAGCTCATGCGGGCAATCGAAAATAACATCAAGGAATTCGCCGCGCATCAACTGCCGCCACCATATATGATCAAGTGGCGGCGGTATTACCGTACTGTTACCGATTTCAAAATCTTCGATATAAAATTCACTAAGTTTGACTTCATAATACCGTTTCCTGCGTTCAGCGTTTCTGTACAGCCTGTTCCATTGGACGGCGAGATTGTCAAAATCCTCCTCGGTGCGAGCGGCTTCCTCGATACGGGTCAGATTCTCCCGCTCAATCTCACGTTTTAGTTTCTTGCGTTCCATAAAAACTACCATTCATAAATTGTTTACAAAATATATTTTCAAAACAGTTCCGATTTACCCCATATTTCTCTCCTGTTATATAGAGGGATATAATCTGCAATATATCTTCTCAGGTTACATTATACCATTTTCTAACGAATAAGTCAATATCGAAGGGAGAAATTTATGCAAATCAGAGAATTAACGGGGCGAGAAAAACAGCAAATCCGGCGGCTTGTCAAAACGATGTGCGCGAACTACGACTATCAGTACAGCTGTCTGCCGCTCGACTGCGATTGCTTCATGTTCGGCAAGGCGTTCACGGGCGGTCCGCTGTGCAAATGGTTCAGGAACGCCGTCATGCCGCTCGTGCCAGAAGTTGAACGGCTGTTTACCGACACCATCGCGCCCGAAACGAAACCGTGCAAGATATGCGGCAGGGAGTTTCCGTTGAACGGGCGGCAGACATATTGTTCCCAAAAATGCTCCGCATCCGGCAGGCGTAAATCAATTGCTGACAATGTGCGAGCGTACAGAAAACGGCAAGGCGATATGTAATCACTTAGAGTGGAACGAATCTTTATGTGGCAAGGGTTCGTAAGTTCAAAACTATGGAAACAGTAGTAATACACTAAAAACGAAAAAGTATGAAAGAGGGTAGATTTTTGAGCAAAAACACATCAACTTTTATCTACAAAAAGATCGGCAATACAACGTACAAGGTATCCGTACACTTCAACGACGGGAGCAAGGAAAATATTGAGGACAAAATCTTACGTCTGGCGAAAAACGATGCGGAAAACATATTGCAATCGGCTCGCATTTGTGATATAATGGAGTTGCCGCAAACAGGTCGGTTGCCCGAAAGGAGTTCATCATGAACAACACTAACAGGCAAACGGCAAAACTCACCGCGCTCTATTCGCGCTTGTCGCGTGACGACGAGCTTGACGGAACATCGAACAGCATACTGAACCAGCGCCAGATTTTAGAGGACTACGCCGCGAAAAACGGATTTGCCAATATCCGTCACTTCCAAGACGATGGCTACTCCGGTTCGAACTTCGACCGACCTGGGTGGAAAGATTTGATCGTTGAGGTACAGGCGGGAAACGTAGGTGTGTGCCTCGTGAAGGATATGTCGCGCGTTGGTCGCGACTATCTGCAAGTCGGGTTCTACACGGAGGTTCTTTTTCGTCAGAAGGGCGTTCGGTTCATCGCCGTGAGCAATGGAATCGACAGTGCTAATATTGAGAGTAGCGAGTTCGCGCCGTTTCTGAATATCATGTCTGAGTGGTACGCCAAAGACACGTCGCGCAAGATCAAGACTGTAGCGCACGCGAAGGGCAACGACGGGAAACCATTATCCTACAGCGCGATCTACGGGTATATGAAATCGCCGAACGACAAAAACGTATGGCTGGTCGATGAATACCCGGCGACGATCGTCAGGCGAATTTTCCAGATGGCGATGGACGGAATGGGGTTGAATCAGATAGCGCGACAGTTATCGGAGGAGAAGGTTGAAAAACCATCGTACTACTATGCGAAAAACAGAATGGTGGGTTCGAAACCATCGAGCCGCGACCTGAGCGAACCCTACGCATGGAACGACGGAACGATCAGCGCGATCCTGTCGAAACCGGAGTATACCGGGCACACCGTGAACTTCCGGACGTACAAGGAATCGTACAAAGACAAAAACTTCAAATGGAACCCGAAAGAGAATTGGAAAATCTTTCCGAACACGCACGAAGCGATCATCGAGCAGGAAGTATTCGACACTGTACAGCGATTGCGCGGAACGCCGCGGCGCGTAGACAGCATCGGCGAAGGGAATCCGCTGACGGGACTTGTGTTCTGCGCTGACTGCGGAGCGAAAATGTACAACAGCCGCCAATCGAAGGAGTATTACGACGAGCGTCGTTTCGGGAAGGTATACAAGCACAAAACCACCGATTTCTATACTTGTTCCGCTAACGTTTTGGGTCAGGATCGGTTCAAAAGGGTGTGTTCGCAGCACTTCATCCGCACGGTCGTGATACGGGAGTTAGTGTTAGATACGATACGGGATGTGAGCGGATACGTTCGCGAAAACGAAAGTGAATTCGTTGCGAAAATCCGGGAAACGTCGATAGTAAAGCAGACGGAAACGGCTAAGAGCCATCGAAAACAGCTTGCGAAAAACGAACGACGTATCATGGAACTCGACAATCTATTTCGGAAAGTGTACGAAGACAACACTGCGGGTAAGCTATCGGACGAGCGATACGAGCAGTTATCCGGTGCATATGAGCAAGAGCAGGGTGAATTAAAGCACCAAAATATTGGATTACAATCCGAGCTTGAAGCGTTCAACGCAGACAGCGTGAAGGCTGACCGATTCATAGAAATAGTGAAACGTTACACGGAGTTCGGCGAGTTGACGAACGCGATGCTGAACGAGTTCGTGGAAAAGATCCTCGTACACGAAGCAGATAAAACGACTGGCGAACGTGTTCAGCAGGTGGAAATACACTTCAACTTCATCGGCAATTTTTACGTTCCGAAAGAAGAGATTCCTCTCACGCCGGAGGAGATAGAGAAGCAGGAAAAACGGTTGCAGAAACTGGTAAAACAACGCGAAGCTAATCGTCGATGGTACGCCAAGAAAAGGCAAGCGGCGGATTGGCAAAGAGCCGTGGAAGCAGGAGAGGTTTTGCCAGAAGAACTGGAAGTGGTTGAGCGCGAATGCCGTGAGCAAGAGGAGATCGAACAAGTCCGGCGCGGCGAACGACAAAAGGAAATCCGCGAATACAAGCGCGATTGGGCGCGGCGCGACCGCGAACAAAAAAGATTTGAAAAGACATCGTAATTGAATATACTTTACCCCGAACAGTTATGTTCGGGGATTTTTTATTTAAGGAGGTATTTAATGCAAAAGTTGAAACGCAATATCAACATGGGATTTCGGGTCACGGCGGAGGAGCAGGAACAGATTATGAAACGTATGAGCGAGATCGGATTTCCATCCGTTCGGGCGTATCTGTTGAAAATGGCGTTGAACGGTATGATCATTTACCTTGACCTGACGGACGTTCGCGAGTGTTCACGTCTACTGCGAATCATCAGCAATAATGTAAACCAATTATCAAAACATGCGAACAGCGGCGGAAATGTATATGTTGATGAGATCGTTGACGTTAAAAACCAACTCGTCGAGATATGGGAACAGCAGGACAAAATCATCAAAAGTCTGACAAAAATTTTGGAAGCGTTCTGATTGTGACGACGTGGAACGACGGGCAACCGTGGTTTTTCAGCATTAACATCACCGATTATTCAAATTCCAGAAAGGCGATAAGCGACCATGTGGACGACGAAGATAAGCTAACGCACCAAATCAGTGCGTCAGGTCAAATCAGAAAAATCATTATCGTCAACGAATGCGGCTTGTACAAATTTATCCTATCGAGCAAAGTGCCACAGGAAAAATCGTTCAAACTTGACTCCGAACGAGCTAAGTTCAACTTAGGTCGTCAGGGGAATGACGACCGTTAGAAATACCGAAACGGTACTTCCGAAATTAACAACAGTGGCGTTACTATTATCAACGAATCAGGCTTGTACAGTCTTATACTCTATACTCTCGTCAAAACTGCCCGCCACCAAAGTTTTCAAACGATGGATAACATCGAAGATATTACTCGGATATATCGGAATCCTCGACTATTCAAATTCCGGAAATGCAATAAACGATCATATGGACGCTGAAACAAGGGTGTAACATTTTGTTACACCCTTGTCAGAAAGTACAGGAGACATATCACAGGTGAAACTTGTCTTCATGAAATATGGGCGCGCAGAATAAAATGATCAAAAATCTTGGAGGTGCTCTAATGGCGACGACATGGATAAAGGCAATACACAAAAGCGGCGGCAGTATCGCCGCCGCGCTCGATAGAAGCACCGACTATATTAAGGATTCCGCGAAAACGAACGATGAATTGGTAGATAGTTTCGGTTGCGATCCGTACACGGCACAATCAGAATTTCTGTTTTCCAAGCGGCAGTACGAACAGAAAACCGGGCGCGATCAGGGTAAAAATGATGTGATAGCATACCACGTCAGAATGTCGTTCAGGCCCGGCGAAGTCACGGCTGAGCAGGCGTTGGAGTTGGGACGTAAGTTAGCAACTCGTTGGACGAAAAGCAAACATCAATTCATAGTTGCGGCGCACACGAATACGAAAAATCCGCATGTTCATATCATTTACAACGCCGTCAATGTAGACTGCACGGGCAAGTATCAGGATTTCAAACGCTCGGCGATTGCATTGCGTAGGCTAAGCGATCAGATATGTCTTGAACATGGGTTGTCGATCATTGAGAAACCGGGGTTATCGAAGGGTTACAACCGTCACGAATATCTCGGTGAAACTAAACTTCCGACGGTACGTGAGCAACTTCGTGAGTTGATGGATTATATTATTCCAAATTGTAAAGATTTTGATGGATTTATTAACGCATTGGAGACAGCGGGAGTGGCAATCAAACGCGGAAAACAATTATCGTTTAAGTTACCGGATGGTAAAAAATTTACGCGGCAAGATACGCTCGGCGATGATTACTCCATAGAAGCTATACTTGAGCGCATTTCCGGCAAGCGTGTTGTTAAGCCGAAAACTAAACCCATACCTATTCATCAACCGCAATCCGAAAACTTACTCGAGCAGATACAGCGATGCGTCGTGCCGAAAAATTCGCCCGGCTATGACCGCTGGGTCGCGGTATTCAATATCAAGCAGCTCGCGAAAACTTTTAATTTTTTACAGGAAAATGATTTGCTCAAATATACAAAATTGTCGGAAAAAGCACAGCAGGCGAAAGATGATTTTAATGCAATCAGCACCCGTATACAAGCAATTGATGCTCGGCTGCCCGAAATATCTATCCTGCAAAAACACATCGGAACGTACAGCAAGACGAGAGATATATACGCCGGTTATCGGAACTCACACTGGAGCAAAAAATATTACTCCGAAAACAAAGACGATATAGATTTACACAAAACGACTAAGAAAGCGTTTGACGAACTTGGGCTTGAAAAGCTGCCTACGATAAAAATGCTACAGACTGAATACGCGGAACTACTCGCTGAGAAAAAGACGTTATACTCTAAGTACAAGGGAGCGCGTGAATATATGTTGAAAATTTTGGCGGTTCGTCAAAATGCGGAGAGTTTATTGAACTTTAAAGATACCGCAAAAATGAAAGATTACAATAGAGGATAATGTGTTGAATATGCTTATAAAATCCAATTAAAAATCTGGTTAAAAACATTCTTTATTTTCACTCAAAATAAATATTTTTCTAATTGTTTGGCTATTTCATCAAGTTCATTGTATATAGCATTTTTTACATCAAGATAAGGAGTATCGAATATTTTGTTTGTCAATCCAAACATTATATCAGTTTCTATAATATCCGATTCACACATTATTTGTCCAATTCCGTAATGAGCCATACAATTTCTGAAACAATCATTTTTATACTTCGCATTAAATGAAAAGTTTGTAGATAGGCTTTCATTTATCTCCAGAATGAAATTCGTCAAATAATAATATTGTAGGTAGGCAAAACGCAGTTTTGAAGCAAATTCATCAACAAAATATTTATCAACAAATATTCTAAGGAAATTTATATTACACAATATTGAAAATAGGCAAAAATTCTCAAACGTATTATTTTTTAATGGGCAGCGAGCAAAAAAATGATAATCTTTATCCATAAAATTAAGTGCAAAATTGATTGAGTATGGGGACAATAATGTAGCACCATATGCAGCCACCAGTTTACCCGCAATAATACTATTGGTCTTTACAAACTCTCCATATGCCTTATTGTCATTCCATGCTTTGTAATATGGCGAATAAATAGAACAGAGAATAGTATTGCCACAAAAGATAGCATCTTGTAAATCGACACCAACATTATCATATTGTTTATTAAGTTTTGCTATAGGATTGCAGACATTAGCGAAATATTCATCACTTTCACGGAAAATACGATTTAATATTGAACAAAATTCTTGAAAGCTCATTCCGAAAAACTTTATGGAAGCCCTCATAGACTCATAATACTTTTTTTCGGTATCCGAGAATACAGGGGTATTCATTCCTACTTTCCTACCCCATTTCTCCGCTCCATCGGCAAACATTCCTATGTAAGGTTGAAGCATAGAAATAAAATTACTTTTTGGCTTTTTAGGGTTAGCTATTATTGAATAAATAAACCGAGCATCAGTTTGAATTAGTTTATATGCCTTCTCTTGAATCAAATTAAGTTGAATAATACTCATCGTCTCCTATCTCTTAGTTTTAAAGTTTTTTAATATATTTGCTCGTGTTTTCACATGTTTCAAAAGCAAGAAACATTAACAAAATATTCATATAAATCCGGGTAAGGCTGATGCTTATCACAAGAC
>Ga0123353_10016515_pt1 | contig 10794 bp, 10 predicted proteins | sample TergutLab28metaG_3_FD_92763 | JGI IMG/M metagenome (GOLD analysis project Ga0123353, IMG submission 92763) | Labiotermes labralis P3 segment gut microbial communities from Petit-Saut dam, French Guiana - Lab288 P3 | ecosystem: Host-associated > Arthropoda: Insects > Digestive system > Gut ... | reverse complement strand
GCCCTTGTGCGCCTGTCGTACATGGTCGGCAGAGCCATATATCTAATGGGTCTGGGCAGCACCTTGTTCAATGTCCTCATGGTGTCAAAAAGCAGTTTCAGGCCGTACAACGCCAAAAAATCCGTCTGGATGGGGATGATCAGCAAATCGCACGCCACGAGGGCATTGACCAGCAAAATGCCGACATGGGGCGGACAGTCCATTAGAACATACTCATACTTCTCCTGAACCAGATTGAGCGCATCAGCCAGAATAGCGCCCTTGTTTTTGCGATCGCGCAGATCTATTTCAAGCTCGGAAAGCCGGATGCTCGCAGGGGCGATGTCCAAACACTGCGAACGCGTCTCTTTGATAATGTTTTTCCAGATCCCCTCACGCTGGTCCTCCGGTGCCAGAAACAGGTCGTGCAAGGTATGGGACTGGTTTTCCGGGTACAGTCGCATGTGCAGTGAAGCACACGCATGCGGATCCAGATCCAGCACAAGTACACGCTTGTCCATACGCGCCAGTGCGGTCGCCAGGGTGAGTGTTGTTGTGGTTTTTCCCACGCCTCCTTTTTGGTTGGCTATGGCAATCAGCTTGACGCTCATAGATATACCGACGGTCAAGCCGTTTTGCGGTAGACAATGGTTCCTTTGTGGTGTTCGGGCTTGAACGCGCGGCTGATGTTGTGGAGAGACTCCGAATGGCCTATCAGCAAGGTGCCGCCCGGCAGAAGATTGTCGTAAAACGCGCTTATGACCCGGCGTTTCATGTCGTCATCAAAGTAGATAATTACGTTGCGGCAAAACACCGTATGCGAGCGCTCCACACGGGCAAGCTGCAGCTTGTCGTTCAGATTGATCTGTCCGAAAGAGACGAGATGTTTGATCTTGGCGTCGAGTTTATAGTTGCTGCCTTCTTGCACAAAGTATTTGGCGATAATGTCTCTGGGCGTGGTGCGCAGAGCGTATTCGGTATAGATGCCCCGGCGGGCGGCAGCGAGTACCGCTTCCGAAAGGTCGTTGGCGGTAGTCTTAATATCCCAGGTCAGCACCTCCTGCCTGAGCACCTCGTGGATGATGATGGCTAGCGTATACGGTTCCTCGCCGGTGGAGCAGCCCGCCGACCAGATACGCAGTTTTTTTTGGTTGTTTTTACGTAAACCTTCAATCGTTTCCTTAAGCACCACGTCCTGAAAAACCTGCAATTGGGGAGGATTGCGGTAAAAACTGGTTTCATTGGTGGTAACGACTTCAAAGAGTTTGGACAGTTCGGCACGTTTGTTGGGGTCAAAGCGTAGGAAATTGTAGTACTCGCCGTAGGAAGTGAGGTTGAGTTCCTTGATGCGGGTCGCCAGGCGGTTCTCAACGAGGTATTTTCTATTTTCTCCAATAAAAATACCACATTGGGCGTAAATAAAATCACGCAGTTGACGGAATTCTTCGTCGCTGATCTTCATCTCCTTGCGGAAAGGAGATGAAGCGAGTGGGGAGGGTGGGAGCAGGCTCATTCTTGTTCCGCCTGTATACTTGAAACCGCTTCGGCTGCGACATGCTGGATTTCGGGGTCTTCGTGATCAATCATTCCGAGCAGGGCGCGGAAGGCGATCTTGCCGCCAATTCTACCTAGTGTGTCAATAATTTTAAAGGTAAGCATGGGGTTGGACGAATCCAGCATTTGCACCAAGTGCGGCACCGCCGCCGCGGCTTTCAAATGCCCCAGCGCTTCCACCGCGCGGATGCGCACCCAATCGTCCTGGTCGTCCAAGGCGGACAGGAGATGGGGCAGAACCTCGGGCGCTTTGCAGGTGCCAAGCAGAGAAACCAGGGCTACGCGCACATCTTTGTTTTCGTCGTGCAGCCGGGGCAGCAGCATGGACAAATAGTCGCTGTTGCAGGGGCCGACGGCGCCGAAGGTCTCCACGGCGACCTGGCGGACATGCGGATCTTCGTCTTCCAGAGCCGCGCACAGTTCCGGCAAATTGTCCGCAAGGTTTTGTCGGCCAAGGGCATAGACTGCCATGGCGCGCAGGCGAGGATCTTGCTCTTTGAAGAGACGTTTGAAGCGTTCTGTCGCTTGGGGGTTGTGCAGGGCGATACAGGCTTCAAGCGCCGCTTCCTTGACGTCGTCATAGGGGTGGGCAAGCATGCTGAAAAGTTTCTCTGTGGCCTGTTCCGTCTTTGTGTGGTTCCCCAGAAAGAAAAGGGCCGCCTTGAGCACATCGCCGTCTGTATGGCGATCCAGCAAGTCAAGGAAAAAGGGTACGTCGTCCGGGCCGGCGATCCGGGCAAGGCGGGCGGCGGCGGTGCGCTGGATATCGCGACCGTGTTGCCAGAAGATATCTTTGATGTGCTGGATATGACGCGGGTCGTCCATCAGCAGGCTCGCGTCCACGGCAATATGTACCAGCGTGTCGTTGTCTTTGGCATGCAGGGCGTCCACGAAACTCTGATTGAAGCCGATAGAAGCGACCGCCTGCGTGGCGGCCTGGATAAGTTCCTGGTGCAGATCGGGGTTCAAACGCGTAATCAGGCGAAAAATCGCCTTGGTGGCTGCATCATCGCCCATGACGGACAGGCCGGACAGGGCGGCCATGAGGACGGATTCATCTTCATCGTGCAAGGTATCCAACAGGTAATCGCGGAAACGTGTTTGATCCTTGGGACTGAGCAAGGAGAGCGAGCGGCCGCCGAGAATTTTCACAATGGACTTCACCGTTTTGTGGCGCAGGGGAACGGAGCCTTTTTCAAGCGACTTGAACAGCAGGGGGACCGCCTTGATATTGCCCATTTCGCCAAGAGCGTCGATAATGATGGAGGCCACGAGGGACGAGCAGTTGGACAACGCTTGCGTCAGGGCGGTGACCGTTGAATCGGCGCGGATTTTCGTCAGCGCTTCCACAACGGAAAACTGTACCCATTCCTCATCCGTCATGGCTTGCCTCAGGCAGTCCACCGCTTCCGGAAACGCCAGGTTCCCCAGACTGACCGCAGCTTGATAGCGTACATTGACCTCCGGATCCTTCAACAGAGAATCGCAAAGCGGGGCGACAGACTTGCGGTTTTTTGTGGTTCCGATGATATCGGCGATGAAAATGCGCATATCGCAATCGGCATCATGCAGCAGGGGATGCAGGACGGCCAGATCGTCCGCGCCTATCTCGCGCAGCACGTCCATGGCGATGTTGCGCAGAGGCGCGTCGTCGCTACGTAAAAGGGGGAGCAGGCTTTTTATGGTGCGAGGGCCGCGGATTTTCCGCAGCGCATACTCGGCTGCTTCCTGTACGCCTATATTCGCACTGGCAATGCCCTTGCACAGCAGGTCGATGCTTTCGGCAAGCTTACAGTCTCCTGCCGCGAAGGCCGCGCTCCGTAGGACATCCGTATCGTCACTCTGTAGATCCTGAAGAATGCGCTGAACATCCTGGGGCAGTGTGCTTTCAGTATTCATAGGCAGCTCTGTTGTCTCATTTAGGTTTTGTCTCGCCGGGCACTCTTGCTGTCAACACACGGTAAAGGTTTGCGTCTTTGCCGCGCGTTCATGCCGCGGCGGCGCCATATTTTCATCGGTCTTCTTTGCCGTGTACAGCAGCGATGATAGCCGCAGGCATATCTTCAAGGTCTATTATCTGGTCTGCAAGACCCGCGTCAACCACCGCTTTGGGCATGCCGTACACCACGCAGGAAGCTTCGTTTTGCGCCAGGATATAGCCGCCGTTGTTCTTCAGGGTCTTTACCCCGATGCAGCCGTCGCTTCCCATGCCCGTAAGGATGACGCCGAGGGTCCTGCGGGGATTGATCTGGGCTACCGAGTTCATCAGTACCGTGGCGGAAGGTTTGTACAATTCGCTCGCCGGATCGCCGGTAATCGTCAGTGCAGGCGTTGCGCCGCGTCGTTCCAGCAGCATATGCCAGCCACCCGGAGCTATATACGCGCAACCATACTGAATTTTGTCGCCCTGCTCCGCTTCTTTGACTGTAATGGCGCATTGCGCGTCCAGGCGCTTGGCAAACGGGCCGGTAAATGCCGCAGGCATATGCTGGGCAATGAGGATGCTGGCCGGAAAACTTCCTGGCAACGCGGAAAGAATCTTGTGTACGGCCGGGGGGCCGCCGGTAGAAACCCCGATGGCCACGATATCACGAGCGCCGCCGGAGGAGGGAAACGGCTTGTGGGCACTCGTCGGCGACGCGCTTGTCTGGCCGAGGATGGATGGATGCGAAGGCCTTGTGCTGGCGCCGTGGAGATGGCGGCGCAAGGCGAGAAGGGCGCGTTTTCTCGCCACCGCCTTGATCTTGGGCAGCAGTTCCGCAATCAACGCTTCGGGTTGCGAGACATTTTTCGGGACAAAGTCCAGTGCCCCGATATCCAGACATTTCAGAGTAATTTCGGCCCCTTCCTTGGTGAGGGAACTAACCATGATGACCGGCCGTGGCGCGGTTCGCATGATTTCTTCCAAGGTCGCCAACCCGTCCCGTTGGGGCATTTCAACGTCCAAGGTAACCACGTCGGGATTCAGAAGCGCGATTTTTTCCAGGGCTTCGTCGCCATCTTTAGCGGTGTCCAGTATGCGTATGTCCGGAGATTGGGCTAGGGCGTCCGTAAGGAATTTGCGCATGAATGCGGAATCGTCAACGACCAAGACAGTGATCACGGCAACACCCTACAATCATGTCAACATATTATAAAGAAACTGATGTCGGAAAGCACCTTATATCGTATTATCTCTAACAAGTTTACGCCAAGTACTCTGCTTTGACAACTTAAAAAGGACGTTGCTTTTATGGCAGGAAGCGTGTATCGAAGTGGCCTGCGGGATGTGGCTCAGTTTGGCTAGAGCGCAGCGTTCGGGACGCTGAGGCCGGAGGTTCAAATCCTCTCATCCCGACCAGGCATGCCGGGGACTTGCGACAATCGACGTGAGTCCTTTTTTCTTGGGCATATTTGACGGTCTTATGGGAGTCGTATACATTCGGCACTTGTATGGGGTGCAATAGGGCTATACGCCTTGTAGGCGGACAGCAATCCTGTTCTGCCGCGGGAGTGGAGAAAAAGTCTTGAGGGCAACCATGCTCGAAGTTGCCAAAGACAGACGGTGGCGTGACAGGCGGCTATACGAAAGGCGTCTGCGCGCCATCGAAGAATTTATAGTGTCGCATGCCGGGCATTGTAAGCTTCTTGGCATGCGTATCACGCCGGAAGGATGCATGAAAATTCGCCATCATAAAGAACCGCAAATGCAATGTAAGGACTGCCCCGGCGTGATCACACAAGAAAGACGGGGTCATGACCGGCGCTCCGGCGCAGACAGGCGGGCGCAGGACGATGAGGTGGCGGCCTTGGGGTGGAAAACGCCGGTGTGAAGATGGAGTATGAACGCAGGAGCAAGCCATGCACAAAGTGGACGAAAACAGGCGAAACCTTGATGGACGAGGGTCTGATAGACGTTTCCTCGACAGGCGTTTTTCAGACAGGAGGTTGTTTGGCTTACAGTTGCGTGACTGGGGCATAGCCGAAGAAAGGCGAATGGACAGCAGGCGAATGTGTACGAGGCGGTCGTGCGAAGACAGGCGGGGCGCGAACGGACGCCTCGCGTGACGGTCATACATCGCACCGTTCATCCCGACAGAATTCCAAGGGCTTATGACTTTTGTCGTAAGCCCTTTTGTTTTGCAACGTCATACTGGCTGGAGCATCTTGCGTCACGGAGTTGTAGGCAAACCTTGCGGAGCAGCTCAGCTTTTTTAGTCCATCTGCGCAGGTTTCTCCGGGGGGGAATCCGTAAAAAGGCGATACATCGCTTGGCTATCCAAGGGCGTGAGATTGAAGCGCATGCCGGCCTCATCCAAAATGGATTCCAAAGAACGCTTTGGTTGCTCCTTACGGATTTCCGCAACAAAAGCCGCGGCTTTCCGAATATGTTCGCCGGCAGGCTGGATGTGCGTCATAGCTGTTCCTTATTGGCTGTCTGCGTAAATGTCTCCGAACTCCCGCGGACCAGGCGGCGCTTTGCGGCTTTGGCTTTTGTCGCCGCTTTGTTTGGAGCTTTGACGGTGCCTTCCAACAAGGGAGAGTTTTCGGAGATGCCGAAAAGCAGGCTGTCGGTATATAACTGATTCAGGCTGGCAAAGCTGTGCCCGGTGGCGTAAATGACCGGCATGGCGCCAACGGCGGTGTCCGCCATGAGCAGGGTCGCGTTTGCCGAAAGCCGGAAAGAGGGCTGTGCCGGAGCGGCGGATGCGTGCAGAGGCAGATAGGCAACGCCCGTATCCTCCGCATCGTCGGGAGAGGACAGCGTTGCGGACGGCATGGGCGGAAGAGCTCCCGTGGTGCCCGGGTCGACTTTGAGGGTGCGCAGAAAATCGTTGCCCGTCTGGCCGACCAAGGCCACCATATGCGTACCGTCCCGGCTGGTGAGCAGGCTCACAGGGACGGTGCCGCCATGGATGCCTATATATGTGGCCCGCGCTCCGGCAGGCATATGCACCCACTGAGGCGCGGGGGTGCCTGTTCCCGGCTCCGCGCATGCGGGCTGCGAGAAGACGGCGCACAGCATAAGGCACGCGCAGCCCCAGGTAAAAAATCGAGGGGATATGCGGCGCAAGGAAACGAGAGAATACAACATCGGTTGCAGTCTGAATACTCCTTGGTGGAGCAGGGCGGGGTACATGGGGCACCTCGGCGGCCTGAGTGTCGGCAGGGAATACGTTTTTCTACAATCAGGTAAAATTATTATAATTTTACATTCTTCCGACCCCAAGCATATCGCCGTGTTGTGATTCTTTGGGCGTTATGAGCAATAGGCATTTTCCAAGCGGTTGTCAAGAAGCGCGGAAGCAAGGCGGTGGAACATTCCGCCTATTTCCGCTTTTTGCCTCTTGCCTTGGTCTCCGGCGGGCCGGCGGGAGGGGGCAGTTCGATGTGCAGTTCAGCCTCCTGCTGCGGATGCACAAGTTCGGGCTGCTCTTCCGGCAAGGCGCGCCCGAGCCGTTCCAGCAGAAAACGGTTCAGCAGCGTATTGAGCTGGTGATGGATATGGGCGCGTTTCTCCGCGTTCACCTTGCTGCACAGTTCCGGCAGATCGCGCAGCACCTGGGGAGGGCAGGCGGACATGAGCGATGCGCTGTCCGCGTCCTTGATAACGGCGTAATCGGGTGTATGGGGCATGGCGTTCTTGATGGCGTCGGCATGTAAAGGGGCACGGTTGATGCGGTCATGTTCCGCCCGCAGAATGAGCGTGGGGATGCGCAGCCTCGCCAGGCTTTCCTTGGTAAAAAACATGCCGTAAGCAGGGGCGACGGCGGCAACGGCTTTGATGCGCGTATCCGTCAGAGGGCGCGGCAAGGGCAGGGATGCGGCCAAGGCGGACATGCGTGATGAGGCCCAAGGAGAGCAGTAGGGATCGTCCGCTTCCGCTCCGGCGCAGTACATGGGCCAGTTCCGCCCGTCCAGGCGGGCATCGCCGAGCAAGAGAGCCACGGCGCCTCCCACGCCGAACCCTACGATACCGATACGGCGCGGGTCAATGAAGCCGTGCGTTTCAGGATGGGTAAGCAGGGTATCCAGTGCGGCACGTATCTGTGCGGCCCGGCTGCGTATCTGCTCCAGAGTGAACAGATGCCCCATGTCGTCCATGTTGTCGCCGTGGTGGGTCAGCGCCGCGACCACAAAACCGGTTTTTGCCAGCGCCTCGGCGCTTCCATGATGCGAAAAGCGGGCGCCCGGCGAATCATGGGAAATGAGGATCAGCGGAAAACGTCCGGGAAGTTCCCTGGCGTTGCGCGCGGCTTTGATTGTCCACGGCCCGTAATGCAGTTCGCTGGGAATGCGCCCGGTAGGATACCAGACCGCCAGATCCGCCCGGGTATTGCTGTGTGCGTGCCACAGCCCCAGCGTTTTAAAACCGACGCGCACAGTCTGCTCCGCGGCGGCAAGAGCGCGCCCGGCGGCGGCCGGACAGCATAGCGCGCTCAATACGATGCCCAGGACGAGGCACGCAAGCGGCAGGAAGGTTCTTTTGCTTTCGGGCATGCGCATACCTGTCTGTTTTAGCTCGGAATCATTTGATTGCATCTTGTATATGGCGCAGTATCGCGCCATATGCGGGCTGCTATCCTCGTTTGAAGAGTTTTTCCAAATCTCTTGCCGCAAAACGCAGCATGCACGGGCGGCCGTGCGGGCAGAACTCGCGTTCTTCTTCCGGCAGCGCCAGCCACTGCGCAATGAGGGCCGCCGTTTCATCCGGGCTGAGGCTGTCTCCCGCCTTTACGGCCGCCCTGCAGGCCGCGCGGCAGAGTTCCTCGGTGCCGTCCACGCTGCCGCCGAGTATGTCGCGCAACAAGCCGGCGGCTTCGCCCCGGCTGAGCCGGGGGGGGATGCCGCGCACTTCGAGCTCCTGTCCCTCTTCGCCAAATGTAAAGCCGATGGCGCGGAGCCTTGCGCTCATGTGTTCCAGGCGTTCGCGCTCAGCGGGATGCAAGGGCAGCACGAGGGGCAGCATCAGGGTTTGCCCCTTTCCGTCCGCCGCGTTCTGCGTCATGCGCGCAAACAGCACGCGTTCGTGCACGGCATGTTGATCTAACAGCACAAGCGCGTCTGTCGCGTCATCCCGCAGCACCAGATAGGTGTGCCCGATCTGTCCCAGCAGGGTAAAGGACGCGGACGGGCTTTGCCCGTCACGGACTTGGGGATGTTGCCTGCCGGATACAGCGTTTTCGCGTTCCCAACTGTGGGTGTAAGGTTCGCGGATTTCTGCCAGTGTTCCGCGAAAAGCGGGCGCCGGCACGTGTACCTGCCGGGGGAGTCCGGCGGATTGCGGCATGGACAGCGGTGCGGATCGTTGCGGAAACACGCCGTCTGTACCGAGGGTCAGTGTATCGGCGTTGCCCCAAAATCCTCTTGGGCGCGACGGATTGGAAGTCTCCGGAATGGAACGGGCTGGCGTCGGGCCGTGCGGGGATTTGTCCCGCGCGCGGTCGAGGGTATTCAGCGCGTTGCCGAGAGCGCGCAGCGCCGTGACGAAAACAGCCTGCTCATCCCGGAAACGCACTTCAGCTTTGGCCGGATGCACATTGACGTCCACTTCCTGCGGGTCAAGCTCCAGAAAAAGCACAAGCTGCGGATAATCCCGCGTGGTCAGGCGGCCTTTGTAGGCTTCCCGGATCGCCCCAAGCAGACGGCGATCGCTCACGGCCCTGCCGTTTACATACAAGAAGATTCTATCGGGCCGTGGCTGGCTGCTTTTGGGATCAGCGGCCAGACCATGGGCGCGGATGCCCTGGAAAGATGCGTCAAAGGGAAAGAGCATTTCCATGACGGACGGGGGCCACAGGGCGGCTAGGCGATCCTTGAGGCTTTGGCCGGCAGGCAGGAGCATCAGGTCCCGTCCGCCCGCTTCCAGGGTAAAGGCCACATCGGGCCGGGCCAAGGCCAAACGGTTCAGCCACTCCTGCGCGCGTTTCAGTTCAGTGGCCGGAGTTTTCAGAAATTTCAGCCGTGCCGGGATATTGCTAAAAAGATCCCGCACCTCCACTTTGGTGCCTTCACGCAGGGGAGCCGGCCGACATTGCAGGAGGCGTCCGTATTCCACATCAATGCGCATGGCGCCGGGATCGCCGGCAGGCGTTTGCGCGCCTTGGCGGACAGAGGTCAGGGAGAAGCGGGAAACCGAAGCGATACTGGGCAGGGCCTCACCTCGGAAACCGTAGCTTGAAATATGCAAAAGCCCGGCCAGATCCGCAAGCTTGCTCGTGGCATGGCGGGTAACAGCCAGTTTCATTTCGTCCGGGGCAATGCCGCAGCCGTCGTCCTGTACGAGGATAGCACTTTGGCCGCCCTGCTCTAAGGCGACGTGGATGGCTCGCGCTCCTGCATCCAGGCTATTCTCCACCAGTTCTTTTACCACGCTGGCCGGGCGTTCCACCACTTCGCCGGCCGCAATCTGGTTGCGCAATGCCGGCGGGAGGGGGCGTATGGGCGTGAGGGGCGTGTACGACTGCATGATCTTCTTGTAGCCTTTTGGACAGCAGGGAACAAGCTGGAGGAAATCCCTGTTTTTACTCATGAGGAGTTGCTATTGACGCAGATTGTCTATATTTTTAGTCAGCATTTCTAGTTGATTATTTTTGGAATTTTAGGGCAATTCCGGTGTGCATTCCGGCGAGAAAAGAAATATTCCCCTTGTGCTATCGCGGTTTGGCGTTATGTTGTATTCTGACACTATGCCGGAATACGGACAGGCCGGTTTTTTCCCGGTAAAGGCCGCAAGATCGTTTATGCGGGTTTGCCGTGCGGGTTTACGGTACGGGTTCGGTGTCCCGGTTGAGGGAGGATATATGCGCTTTACCATCGAATGTTCTCAGATGCCGCGTGTTCCCGCTTCTTTTGCGCCGCTGGCGCGAGGCTATGATCCCGAGCTGATGATTGTGGAATGCGCCCGTTGCGGCAGGCCCGTGCTGTGGGAACCCGGCCGCTCCACCGCAGTGCTTGCGGGCGTGGGTATTGATCCTGTGGAGCTTGATGCGCACTGCCTGCTGATGACCGATGGTTGCCCGTCCTGCCGCCCGCGGCAAGAGGAAGGGTTCAGCGTGCAGGTTTTCCGCCTGACGCCTGAACGGGGAGGAGCTCGCGGCGCCAAGTCCGCTGGCGATGCGTAACAGGAATGGCGCAGTTTTCATGACTGCCGGGGAGCGCACATGCAGATACGTGAAACCGGATTGCCGGGCCTGCGCATCCTGAGCCCGAAGGTGCACAAGGATCACCGGGGTTTTTTTCTGGAAAGCTTCCGGGAGGAGTTTTTCCAGAGCTTGGCCG
>Ga0123353_10016514_pt1 | contig 10794 bp, 6 predicted proteins | sample TergutLab28metaG_3_FD_92763 | JGI IMG/M metagenome (GOLD analysis project Ga0123353, IMG submission 92763) | Labiotermes labralis P3 segment gut microbial communities from Petit-Saut dam, French Guiana - Lab288 P3 | ecosystem: Host-associated > Arthropoda: Insects > Digestive system > Gut ... | reverse complement strand
GCGATTCTTCCCGATGTGTGTGAAGGGCTTGACCTTATCCCCGCAACTATTAACCTAGCTGGGGCGGAAGTCGAGCTGGTTTCAGAAATGGCTCGCGAAAACCGCCTGAAAGACGCGGTAGGAAGCCTACGGGGGAAATACGACTATGTGTTTATCGACTGCCCGCCGTCGTTAGGGCTGCTCACCGTAAACGCACTGGTCGCAGCGGATAAGCTTCTGATTCCCATACAGTGCGAATTCTACGCCTTGGAAGGAGTGACAAAACTCCTTGATTCAATGAAACGAGTCAAAACCCTGCTCAATCCAAGTCTTGACATATTTGGGGTTTTGCTAACGATGTATGACGCCAGAACGACTTTGTCACGCCAAGTGGCAGACGAGGTGCGCAATTATTTTGGGAGAGAGGTCTTCAAGACGGTGATTCCGCGTTCGGTGAAGCTTTCGGAGGCACCCAGCTTCGGGCAGCCGATCACCGAGTACGACCGAACCGGAAAAGGCGCCCAGTCGTATATAAATCTTGCGAAGGAAGTGATTCTACGTGACTAACACAACCAAAGGCGGCCTTGGCAGGGGCTTGAATTCCCTGATAAGCGGCAGCATGGAGGAGGCTCTACCTGCGGAAACAGCGCAAGCGAGAGCGGCGCAGGTGAGAGCGGCGCAGATAAAAGCCGAGCATGCCAAGGAACGCAGCCAAGTTTCGTTTGAAGATGAAGCAAAGGAGCTTCCGAAAGCAGCAGAAGCAGCGACGGAGGCAAAAGAGCAGGTAAAACAGGTAGAGACGCTTCAAGAAAAGCCGAGCTCAGAGCCGCAGAGGGAAGCAGAGGCCCCATCAGCGACAGTTGTGCAGGTACAGGAACGAGGACAGGTTCCGCAGCATGCGCGAGAAAAAGAGCAGGGGCAGGGGCGGGTTTTGCAACAAGAGCAGGGGCAGGGGCGGGTTTTGCAACAAGCACCGGCGCAGGTTCCGCAACAGGTGCAGGTGCAGCCGAAGGCACAAGGACCGGTTTCACAACAAACACCGGCACAAACACAGGAGCGCACGCGGCCGCAAGCGCAGGTTCCGCAACGGACGCAAGTCTCAAAGACGCCCAAGCTGTACTTTGAAGAAGACGACCACGTGGTGATCAAGAGCATAAAGGAGCGGGCGGCTGACGAGGTTGCGATTTCGTCGATCAAGCCGAACCCCGACCAACCGCGCACGAATTTCAAGCAGGAGGAGCTTGAGGAGCTGGCGGCATCCATCGAGAAAGAGGGCTTGCTGCAGCCGATTCTGGTGCGACCGGTAGGGAAGTCCTACCAGATAATCGCAGGTGAACGGCGGTGGCAGGCGTGTCGGATGCTGGGAATGAAGACGATTCCGGTCAGGATTCGCGAGGCCGACGACGATAAGGCGCTCGAGCTTGCGCTTATCGAGAACCTTCATCGTGAGGATCTGAATCCGATTGAGGAAGCGTATGGGTATCGCCGTCTCATGGAGCGACGCAGCATGACCCATTCCGAAATCGCCGAAACGGTTGCAAAAAGCCGCTCGACCGTGGCAAACGCCCTGCGTTTGCTGGAACTTCCCGAGGAAGCGCAGCAGCTTCTGTTTGAAGAAAAGATATCCGCAGGTCACGCGCGGGCAATCCTTTCGATTCCGACAAACGAGGGTCGAAGGAAGCTGACCGAGCGCTTGGTCAAGGAAAAGATTTCGGTTCGCGAAGCAGAAACGATTGCGCGCCTGTTCGCCGGGGTGAAAAGCAAAGAGGAAATTCCGGAACGTCCCCCGGTTCCCAAATCGTTCAAGGTGATTGCGCGGGCGCTGTGCGATGTTTTGCAGACAAATGTTCGTGTAAAGAACATTCAGGGGAAGAATAAGATTGAAATCGAGTTCAAAGACGAAGAAGACCTAGAACGTCTGTTTGATATCATGACCGCTGCAGAAATCGAACTCGACTAAGCAGACACACCCGGCTGAGAAGGAAAACCCGACAGAGCAACAGCAAAGAAGCGCGGAAGACCAGCGAAGGGCCTTTCTGCGGCCCACGGGGAGCCGGCAAGCCATCAGGCTCTTTGGGATTTCAGCTGACCGCAGGCTCCAGCGATGTTTAAGCCCCTCGATTGCCTCAGCGACACGGGTACGCGGGCCTTTTCGAGCTCCGTTTGCCATCTGAGGATGCTTGCAGCGGGGCTTGGGGAAAAACGGGGCACTTCGTCGTGCGCTGCGGCGGATTCTTCGGCAATAGGGTTGATTGGCAGCAAGTTGACATGACACAACAGGCCCGAGCAGAAGCGCAGAAGCGAATCGAAGGCCGCCGCCGTGTCGTTCAAGCCCTCAATCAGGGCATATTCCAAAGTAACGCGACGGTTTGTCGACTCGACATAGTTCAACAATGCGTCTTTGAGAAGATGAAGCGGCTCAACGGAAAGCTTCGGCATCAAGCGGTTGCGCACTTCCTGCTGCGCGGAATGCAGCGAAACCGCCAAATTGAACTGCTCGGGCTCGCAGGAAAAACGCCGAACACCGCTGATGATGCCACAGGTCGATAGGGTGATGTGGCGGGCTCCTATGTTGAGCCCTTTCGGGTTGTTCAGAATCCGCAAGGCAGCGAGCGTGTTTTCGTAGTTAAGGAAGGGTTCGCCTTGTCCCATGGCGACCAGGTTGCCAACCCGGGCACCGAAGTCTTTTTGGGCCACGAAGACCTGGTCGACGATTTCACCGGGAAGCAGGTTGCGGGAAAGGCCTTCTGTGCCGGACGCGCAAAAAGTGCAGGCCATCGGGCAGCCAACCTGGGTCGAAAAGCACAGTGTCAGCCGTTTTGCCCCCGAAGCCCCCGAAGCCCCCGACGCGGTTTCTTCCGCAAGCGCCTGCGCAAAGGCCTGCATAGGCTCGCGCCCGGCTTCAGGGTCGGCAAAGCTCGGAATTGCGACAGCCTCGACCCGGGCGCCATCTGCAAACTCCAAAAGATACTTCCGCGTGCCGTCTTGCGCAACCCTGCGGTCGACGACCTGCGTCTCGTGCACAGGATGTCGCTGCGCAAGGCTGTTCCTCAAAGCGAGCGGGAGATTCGTCATTTCCTCATAATCGGATGCCCCATGAAGGTAGAGCCACTGAAAAAGCTGGTCAGCGCGGAAGCGGGGCTGCCCAAGCCCCAGTACGAGCCCGGTCAGCTCCTCGATTGAATATGCCTTAATCTCGCGGTCCATGTTCCCATTATACCGAAGCGAAGCACAAAAGCCTTGCGGAAGACACATTCCGCAAACCCGCAAACGAATCAAGCCGCAAACCCGCATACGAATCAAGCCGCGAAACGGCCGCGAAACGGCCGCGAAGCCAGTGCGAAACGGGCGCGAAGCCAGTGCGAAACGGGCGCGAAACGGGCGTGAAGCCAGTGCGAAACCCAAGCAAGCCAGCCGGAATGTGATTTCCTCGGAAAAGCCCCGCGCTGCAAGACGCGGTTTGCTATACTGCACCTTGCTCTAAACTGCTTGTTAGCAACAACCGCTTTATCTGCCTTTAACGAAACAGCCTTCGGGGATGCAGCAAAAAAGCCGCGTCGAGGTGCCCCCGGAAGCCCAACAGCAAAGGCCGGCGCAAAAACCAACGAAACGGAGACCGAGCACATGGCTCCCCTTGAACCCGTAAACTGCAGAATCGCCCTCCTCGCGGGAGGAACCAGCGGCGAGCGCGAAGTTTCCCTCTCGTCGGGGCGGGGCGCGCAGCGTGCGCTCGAGCAAGCCGGCTTCCCTGTAGTGGTGCTCGACCCAGCCTCCAAGGCAGACCTGGTCGCGCTCATCGAAGGCGGCTTCGACGTCGCCTTCATCGCGCTGCACGGCAAGCACGGCGAAGACGGCAGCATCCAAGGCTTCCTCGAAATCGCCGGCGTCCCCTATGTTGGATCGGGCATCTGGTCGAGCGCCCTGTCCATCGACAAGGTGAAATCGAAGCTGTTCTACGAACTGGCGGGCCTGAAAACGCCGAAAGCGGTCGCGCTGCGCCGCCCGCTGTCGAAAACGGCGGCCGAGCTGCTCGCGGAAGTGGGCCCCCGCTGTGTGGTGAAGCCATCCACTGAAGGCAGCACGCTCGGGGTCTTCATCGTCGAGACCGCCGAAGCGCTCGAGGACGCGATCGAGAAAGCCTGGGCCTTCGACGAAGAAATCCTGGTCGAGGCCTTTGTCGCCGGGAAGGAACTGACCGTGGCGGTCATCGGCAACGACGAAGCCTTCGCCTTGCCGGTGATCGAGATTGTGCCGATGAACGAGATTTACGATTACGAGTCGAAGTACGCACCGGGCGGCTCGCAGCATTTCTGCCCGGCGCCCATCGACGAGCAGATCTACAACGAAACGCAGGCGATGGCCATCGAGGCCCACAAACTGCTGGGCTGTGCGGGCGTCTCGCGCAGCGACTTCATTGTCGACGAACAGCAAAACATCTGGATCCTTGAGACGAACACGATTCCCGGGATGACCGAAACATCGCTGCTCCCCGAAGCCGGCCGCGTGGCAGGCATGGAATTTTCCGAACTGTGCCGGCGCCTGGTTGAATATGCCCTCGAGAAAAAAGAGACGATGCGCTAAAAGACCCCGCACGACCTCATCCACAGAACAGCTCCTACAACAGCCGCCAGCACAAAGCCCCAGCTGAGCACATAACAGCCCTTGTTCCCTGCGCGCGCCTGTTCGAACAGCTTCTCCTTCAGGCTGCGACGCGTTTTTATCAGCACCGTTCCGGTTTCCCGATTTGGCAGGGGGCTGTATTGCGTCGGCGTCCAAAGACCCTGGCTCTCAAGGATCTTCGCAACGCCCTGCGCGCCGAGGTCGATATCCGGGCGCATCCCTTCCGCCATCCGCCTGGCGATGCCAGCCAAAAAGACCTCGAAGGCACTGCTTTCCTGCGGGTCGAAGCAAAGCAGCGCGCATTCCCCCCAAAAATGCCCCGGATCAGGGCTTTCGGTGAATGCAACAAAGGCAAGGATGGCGCGGATCTTCCACTCTCGAGCCGCAAAAATGCTGAGCTGCCGGGAAACCTGCTGGTCAAAGAAGCCGACCGTCGCCCCGAAACGGTTCTTCAGCCAGGCAACGCGCTGCCCGTCGCGCGTGCTAAACTCGATTTCATACACGTCACCGACAAGGTTGTCGGAGCCCACCAGCTGGGCGGCGTCCTTCTTTGAAACGGTGTCAAAGCGGGCGAACCTTCCGAAGTACGTCTCGTTCAATCCTGGCTCCTTTGGATGCGGAAGCTAACGACTTCATTTTAAGGCATTGGGGACCTGAGGAAGGGAAAACATAGGGGACGGGTCCAAAGCCGTCGCTTCAGACCCGTCTCCGGAGGGGAAGGAGACACAGGGAAGGGTTTTCGCGCTTTTCGTTTGTGCGATTCCCCAATAGGTGATAGGCTTGCTTCTATGAAAAAACAGCCAACACAAGCACAAGGCTTCCGGCAAAGCATGCTCAACGAAGCAACCTGCACCGACATCCGGTCGCGTTATGCCGCCCTCGCAAGGCTGGCCCGGGAAAGCGATTTCGGCGAGCTTGACCGCAACATCGTCGTCCTCGACACGGAAACCACCGGCTTTTCCCTCAACCACGACGAGCTCATACAGATTGCTGCGGCGCGCATGGACGGCGGCCGCGTGCTCGAGTGGTTCATCACCTTCGTGAACCCCGGGCAGCCGATTCCGGAAGACATCGTGCAGCTCACGGGCATCACCGACGAAGATGTTGCGGAAGCTCCCGGTCCCGAAGAAGCGCTCAGCCGGCTCGTCGCATTCGTGGGCGCATCAGACATTGTCGCGCACAACGCGGAATTCGACTGCAGCTTTATCACCAAGAGCATTTTTGGGGCAGCCCTCCTTGAAAACACCTGGATCGACTCGCTCGACCTGGCGCGCATCGCCTTGCCGCGCCTGAAGTCGCACCGCCTGATCGACCTCGTCAAGGCCTTCGACGCGCCCATCTCGACCCACCGCGCCGATGCCGATGTCGAAGCGCTTTGCGCGGTCTATCGCATGCTGCTGGCGGGAGCCGCCGCCATGCCCAAGCCTCTCATCAGCACAATCGCCGGTTTGGCTTTGGAAAAGGACTGGCCGACGATCAAGATTTTCAAGCAGCTGGCAGCGATGGGGGAAAACATGGGGGACGGGTCCACCCAACAGGTGGACCTGTCCCCGGGGATTATTGACTGTGCAAGCAACAGGAACCCGCGGGCCAGCCACGTGGGTCCTTCGGCGAGCACAGAACGCTCGCCTCTGGATGACATAGGGGAAGTGGCAGACCTGTCCCCGGGGGTTGAACCGCCCCAAGGATTCAGCCTGCGGGCGCTTCGGCAAAGCCGCATCCAGGAATTCAACCAGGAAGCGCGGCCGGACGCAGACGAAATCGCCGCCGACCCACTCCTGGAACTGCGCTTCCCCAGCCCCGACGCCGTGGCGCAGGCCTTCAGCCCCGAGGGTTTGGTCGGCCGGCTTTACGAGAACTACGAGACCCGCAGCGAACAGGCAACGATGGCGCAAAAGGTCCTGCGAGCCTTCTCGACTTCCACAAACCTGGCAATCGAGGCGGGAACAGGCGTGGGCAAATCGATGGCCTACCTGCTCCCCGCAATCCAGATCGCGCAGATGAACAACATATCCATCGGCATCGCGACGAAGACAAACACCCTGCTTGACCAGCTTATATACAAGGAACTGCCGCTGCTTGCCAAGGCCTTCGCACAAGCTTCGCCGCCGAATTCCCCCGCCACCCCCGCCACCCCCGCCACCCCCGCCACCCCCGCTCAACCCCGGGCGCTTAGCTTCGCCTCGCTCAAAGGCTTTTCCCATTATCCCTGCCTGCGGCTTATCGACCGCCTCGTCAAAGACGGCCCCAAAAACCGCAGCATCATGGGCAAGACCTTTTCGCAGGCCCCCGCCCTGGCGGCGCTGCTTTCCTTCATCGAACAGAGCCGCTACGACGACATCGACTCGCTCAAAATCGACTTCCGCGCCCTGCCGCGCTACGCCCTCACCACGACAAGCATCGACTGCCTGCGGCGCAAATGCCCCTTTTTCGGCACGCTTTGCTATGTCCACGGCGCCCGCAAGCGCGCCGAATCCGCCGACATCGTGGTTACGAACCACAGTCTGCTGTTCTGCGACATCGCGGCCGAGGGCGGGCTTTTGCCCCCCATCCGCTACTGGGTGATCGACGAGGCCCACGGCGCCGAAACGGAGGCGCGCGACGTGTTTTCGCTCGAGATGTCTGCGGAAGACACGCTGCGCCTGGGCAAACGGCTCGCATCCGACGAAGCCTCGCAAAACCCCTTCCTGCGTGCGCAGCGGCGGATTGACGTGGGGGCAACAAGGAAAGACATTGGGGACGGGTCCGAGCTGTCAGCTTTTCGCGAAGCGAAAGCCCTGACAGGCAGACCCGTCCCCGAGGAAACACAGACCCGCCCCCGCAAGAGCCTGGAAGCCCCCGAAAGCCCCCCAACGCTTTCAGCGGTCTTCGACCGGGCGCGGGAGGCGGCCAAGGCCTTCGACCAAGCGGCCCAAAACTTCAGCCTGCAGATGAAAAACCTCGCCCCCTTCTACACCGACAAACGCAACAAAGGCTACGAGATCTTCGAGTTGTGGCTCAACGAAGACATCCGCGCAAGCGAAACCTTCCGCGAGCTCTGCTCCTTCGGGCGCATCTTCTGCGACGCGACTGAAAAGCTCATCATGGCAGGTCAGGAGGCGGTGGGGGCTCTCGAAGACATCGGCGGCCTCGCCGAGCTGCAACGAGAAATCGCCTCGACGGTGATGGGCCTCAAAGACATGCTCTACGCGACCGAGGCCATTCTCTTTGTGGCGCCCACCCAGTACGCCTATTCGGCAACGCTCTCGAACCGCCTCGACAAAAACCCCGAAAGGCTGCAGGCCCTGCTCGTCAACGTGGGCGCGCGCCTCAACGAAACGCTGTTCACCAACACACACTCCGTCGTCTTCACCTCCGCGACCTTAAGCGTTTCGGGCTCCTTCCAGGCTTTCGAGGAAGCCCTCGGCCTCAACAGCTCGGAATTCTCGCAAACGGAAACCTGCACGCTCAGCTCAAGCTACGATTTCGACACGCAAATGACCATCTACGTCGCCGACGACATCCCCGAGCCCAACGACCCCAGCTACCTCCAGGCCCTCCAGCGCCTGCTCATCGAGGCGCACCGCGCGCAGCAAGGCTCGATGCTCAGCCTTTTCACCAACCGCAGGGAAATGGAAAAATGCTACGACGACCTCCAGCCCATCTTCAAAGCCGAAGGCCTGCGGGTCGTCTGCCAGAAATGGGGCGTGTCCTCGAAGGGCCTGCGCGACGAATTCCTCGAAGACGAACACCTCAGCCTTTTCGCGCTGAAAAGCTTCTGGGAAGGCTTCGATGCGCCGGGCGCCACCCTGAAAGGCGTGATCATCCCCAAGCTCCCCTTCTCCAAGCCCAGCGACCCGCTTTCCTGCGAACGCGCTCTGCGCGACCCCCAGGCCTGGATGCGCTATGTCCTGCCAGCGGCGGTGCTCGAAACGAAGCAGGCGGCGGGCAGGCTGATCCGCAGCGCACAAGACAGCGGCTGCATCATCTTCGCCGACAGTCGCCTTCTCACCAAAGGCTACGGCAAAACCTTCCTGAAATCCATGCCGAGCCAGACCCTCAGAATATGTTCAACTGCCGAAATCGCGCAAGATTTGGCTGCACGCTACGGCAAAAAGGCACTTTTTACAGTAGAATAGTGCGCTATGAGCAAAAAAGAGAAAAATTTAGCGCACGCTGCGCATATCAAACGACACACCGCGGGAACCTCCAACGAGCTTTCCTTCAGTGTTCTCGACGCTGCAAAAAGCCGTGCCGATGCCGGTAGCCGTCTGGGCGACCAGTCGCAGATTCCCGGTTTTGGGAAGGTGCGCGTTTTCACGCCGCCGGCCGGCGTCAATCGGAAAAAGACACCTCCAACCCCCACCAAAGATGCAATCCTTCCGCTTTCGAGCGGCGAGACCATCGTTTCCCCCGCAGCCGGAGGCGTGCGCAGCGGCAACACTTCCGCGCTCGACCTGGGCTACAGCCTCCCCCATGTCACTTCGGGCATACCCCGCGTCGCGCCGGCCCCTTCCCGCAGCGCACCGGGCATCCCCCGCGTCGCGCCCGGCCCCTCGCGCACCTCACCGGGCATGCCCCGCGTCGCGCCACCCCCGAAAAGCAAGAAGGCCGCCAAATCCGCCGAACAGGAATTCCGCCTGAAGGAAGAAGAAGTCGAGCGCAGGAAGGCTAGGCGGCGCAAGCGGCGCAACAGTCGGACCGTTCTCAGCACCCTGGTCGTCATCGCCATCATCGGTGTCGGCGGCTTCTACCTGTTCCGCGAGGTCTTGAGCCACCAGGAACAGGTCTCGCTCCTCGACCAGTCGCTCGCGCGCATCGAGGAAGTCAACGACGTCATCATCACCATCGACGAAATCGTCAACAACACGAACATGCGCATTTCCACCGACAACATCCGCTACATCCTGAGCCAGATTCCCAAGACGAACGAGACGCTCAACGTGGCGGAGGTCTTAGCAAAGCAGGCCGGCGAGAGCATGCGTGACTCCATCGAAAAAGAGGCCGCCGACCGCACCATCCTTTGCATCGAGGCACGCCGCGACATTCTCACGGTTGGGGAAACCCTGCTGCTGGCCAGAATCGGGAAGGCCGAGGCCGAGGAAGCCTTCGACCTGGCATGGAGAAACGTTCTTGTGGCAGATTCCCTGGCCCGCGATGCGGCGCTGCTTGTGGCCAATTCCAGCGTCGAGAACGTCACCGCGTCGCGCCAGAAGACCGAGGAGGCATACAACCTGCTCTACGACGCCTACTACGTGATTTACGCAATCGCGAATTCCGAGCTCAAGCCCGATTTGCAGGTGTACCTCGACTACGTGGCGAAGCGGGCGGAGTCCATGCAACACGCCATCGCTTCCGACGACGCAATCCTCGCGCACGACCGCGAAACCGCCGTGAGCCGCAACGAGGCCTACAACAAGGCCGAGGACGAAGCCGCGCAACTCGCCCGCCGACTGCCCAGTGTCGTGCTCGAACCCATCCAGACCGCCTACACCCGCAGCATCGCCGAGCCCATGAAAATCTATGAGCAGGCGCGCAGCCAGGCCAGCCGCGCAGACAGTTTTCTGCGGGATTATTTGGGAACCGGAAACAAATAGCGTATACTGGACGACTGAATGTTTATGAATGCTTAACTGGACAATTGCACTTGTATAAAACAGCGAAAGGCAGAGCATATGCCGGAAATACTTGACCACATTGCATTTTTATCCCAGGAAGTTGGTCCGCGTCCGGCGGGAACCGAAGAAGAGCAGCAGGCAGCCCTTTATATCGCGGAATATCTGCAAAAGGAAGCCGGTCTTTCAGCGGTAGTCGAAGACTTCAATTCTGAATCGAACGAGGAAGCGCCCAAGGCAATCTTTGCGCTCTTTACCCTGCTCATCACTATCCCCGCAATCTTCTTCCCCATCCTTGCCATACCGTCTCTTGTGGTGACGGCCATTATGGCAGTCCTGTTCATCCTTGAATCCCTCGACCGGCCTTTCATCCTGAACAGGCTTGCGCGCGGGGTCAGCCAAAATGTCATCGCACGCTACGAGCCGGGCTATTCGCCCGAATCGGGTGGGGCGCGCCGGCGTAAGATCGTGCTCGTTGCACACTACGACAGCGGCAAGGTCCGCCCCGAACTGCGCGAACCCTTCCTCGACATTTTGCCGCAGATGCAGCGCCTGGTGCTTTACACGATGGTCTTTATCCCGGTCTTCCTGTTCATCCGCT
>Ga0123353_10016513_pt1 | contig 10794 bp, 9 predicted proteins | sample TergutLab28metaG_3_FD_92763 | JGI IMG/M metagenome (GOLD analysis project Ga0123353, IMG submission 92763) | Labiotermes labralis P3 segment gut microbial communities from Petit-Saut dam, French Guiana - Lab288 P3 | ecosystem: Host-associated > Arthropoda: Insects > Digestive system > Gut ... | reverse complement strand
TTGTCAGCCTTACGCACCGGCCGCCTTTACCCCCAGGAAATACTCCTGGTACTCATTTCTGTTAGAGGCTGAGTCGACCCCAGGGCCATAGTGCTATCGGAAGAATTTTATGTCAATGAAAAATCCACTGACACTAGCTGGGATCAAACCAGCGACCTCCCGATTTGTAGCACAGCACCTTAACCACTGTGCTACCGCGGTCCCCCCGCCCCCCCGCCCCCTGCTCCCACTGGACAGATTTTAATTTGATATTTGAGTAATTTTTTAATATCTGCGGAGAGGATTCAGTTTCCATTAAAATCTGTCAAGAATAATAAGCGGTGCTTTATGTGAAGACCGGTATACATTTCTTGATTGATCCAGTCTTGCACGAGTCTTTTTAGAATGATAAATGTTACAAAAGTAGCAGAGTAAATCAAAATACGTATGTTGTGTTCAACAGTGTTTTTTTCTTTTTAAAAAATCATGCTGTTTACAAGATAATGTGGAAAAATAATATAGAGCCAGACAGGCCATAGATGACAATATGGCACATACGAATTGCGTGGTGGGTACCTAAGGCTACAGACACACACTCAGAGTATGTAATATTTATTGCTTTTCCACTGCAACAATAGTTACACAAATGTATCTCAATGTTACATTTATATTTTACATTGTCTGTCTTATTTGTTATTATCTTTAATATGAGACATTGTACAAAGCCCATACAGTAAATGATCCCAAATGTGACATACTGTTAGAATGCTGTCGAATAATATTATTGACTTGGTATGCATGAACATTGAGTTGCACCAGTGCTGATCATCATGTACAAACTGAATTACTAGTTGAATTATGCTTTTTATGAATGGCTTTGTGTGTGGACATTCTGTTGGCTGTAAGCTTTGTAGCTGAAATGTGAGATGTACAGGTACATCATTTTCTGTGAGAACTCACATTGTCACGCTTTACAGCAGGCAGCCCAGAACTTGTTACTCTTCTAATTTGCCATGAATAGGGATCCACACATTTTAGTTGAATATAATGCAGTTATCTTGAAGGTGATTCATCCCCATTGTGCATGTTAATCAAATATATATTTCACAGAATACAGTTATACACAACACCACAGTGCAGCTCAATTAGGCTACTAGTTTCTACTTAACCTTTTGGCGCTGGAATTATTTTTTAAATTTTAGCACACCCTGTATATAAAATGTGAATAATACAGGAACCAAATATGTTAGAATTATGAATCAAACTGCATTTTGAAGAGAAAAAAACGGAGATTATATGCCATGTTTAAAATATTCAGTACCTATATTTGTTGAATAAATATACAAAATGCAACTTTAGAGGTTAGCGGTGCGGTACGTCAACTATAGTTGACATTAGGCATCAAAAGGTTAATATAACCCACCATCAGCATCTTTCTAAAGAACTGTTTTTATTCACAACTTTAACTATGTATGACTGTATTCTGAAAAATAAATGCTGCAGTTGATAATATAATGTCTTTATCACAACATATAAAGAAAGTGCTGGAAATGTTTTCCTGCAGCTGAGAGAAGTGTCACTTCTTACAGAAACGTTGTTCTTTGGATGCCAAAAGTCTTATCAGTGAGCTGATGAGCAGTGACAGTGGTTAGGCAAAATAATGTCCATATATAACTCAGTGAATGGGTGAAACTGTAGTGTTGCGCTGTGTAGCCTTTTAGAAGATTATTAGCGTCTTGAAGAAACATATTGCTGCATGTTCACCCAGCATAATATATATGGCGTTATATTCCATCAGACCTCAGTCATAATATTCATTGCCATGAAAACCTAAATTGTTTGTTGTTTCAGGTTGGCGTGTCAGTGTGCTGCTGATGTTACTGCTATGACAGACTCACAAAGACAAGCTCTTTTGAATGTATATTTGTCTCCTGAATCTATCAGGGCTTGCTCAGTTCGATTTGACAGTACTGATTTCAAAGAAGATGCTTCAAAAAGTAAACCTTTATGGGATGGCAATGTGTGTCAAGTGTCCACAGCAGTTGTATCAGTGTGTGGAATTCAGTTACCTGTGTTCAGTTCGAAAAGTCAGGTATGTATTAACAGTGTAGACTGTGTATGCAAGCCTCATATTTCACTCTAAAATATGTAATGTCTGTTAGTAACCTCATGTTAATATGTCAGTGAACCTTAGGTTGTGCAAAGGGTGGACTGTTTCCTGTCTTGGGTGAGTGACTATGAACGATAACACTGTCTCAGGGTATCGAGTCATGGGGGAAATGATGCTTGCTGTAATAGTACTAGAATGAAACCGGATGTTCAATTGGTGATGAATACCGCTTAAGCGATGTCCCCTGTGGCACACATCTCTTCTCATGCCAACTACATGCAACTAGTAGACAAAATCAACACACATAGTTTTATTTGTTGTTAATAACAATGTAAATTTTATCTCTTTTTGTCAATTTATAATCAGACATTTACAACCATAGGCAGTGCTTAACACAATCGCTGTCAGTATCAAGTGTTTTTCTTATGCAATTTGGCAGTGTGGTTATATTATATCAGTATTCTTGTAACGCATCATGATGATAGTCGCAAAAGCTATTACCAAATCATGTAGGTTATTAATAATACATGTTAAAGCATACTTTACTGGTGTGCATTTGTTGGTTCACTACGTAAGTGTAAATAATTTATCTGTTTACTTAGGTCTGTGCTTCACTTACTTTCCCTGTTTTTGTGATTCTGTACTGCACTGTTTGCAGACCTCATCCTGACTATTCCTGATGAACTTTTATTTCATGGTTATTGATGCAGTCCTTCTTTTTATTAACTTTTGCACCTTTCTGTGATATTGTATTTGTGTTGGGTGGACGTGGCTGCTTTTTTGTACTTGTGTTGTGCTGGGTGTAGTCTTTATTGTGCTGTGTGCTTTTGCTGTTATGGTATTTGCATAATGTTGGAAAACAGAAATGTGTTCAGGTGTGAGGTGTGCAGCGGAATGTGGAACCCATTCATGGAATCTGCAGCCCTGTGATAGCTGCACTGATGCATAGTGACTGATGACGCTGCCCCTATCTGCCCTACTCAGGTCCATGTTTAACTCTGTGTACATCCCATGCCAGAAGTGGTAGCACCTGTTCATGTGACTGTGATTTTGGGCAACGGTTAAAGTAGTTTATGTTATGTTCTATGTTCTGTTGCATTAAATCCATCGCCTACATAGTTTCTGGAATTATAAAATTAGCTTTCTTGCCTTTCTAAGACAGTTAGTAATCCACCATCACATCCATGTCTTGTTCTCTGTTATGTTTTATGATTTTTTTGTACAGAAATAAGTACTGTGTATTGTTGGGGTGTAGGATATAAAAATGTGTTAATATTTTGCAGGACATAAGAGGCTGCCTTATTCCTGTGAACTCAACACTTGGAAATTTGAAGAGTTTGGCATTAGCAGTGGTGTCAGGCAAAGCAGTATGTCTTCAGGGGCCGGTGGGTTCTGGAAAGACATCTGTGATCGAACATTTAGCATTGTTAACAGGTACATGAGTAAATATCATTGTGTGTGATGTGTATGTGGTGTGCAATATTGTATGCTTGTTTAATGCAACTCCTTGCTGCTTAGGTCGTAATTCTGCTCCACACTTCATGAAAGTCCAGTTGGGTGATCAGACTGACAGTAAGATGCTGCTGGGCTCATATCGCTGCACTGATGTTCCTGGCGAATTTGTGTGGCAGCCAGGTGTTTTAACACAGGTGAGGATCCTGACTTGGCAGCTACAGTGTTTCACTCTGCATCACTGTGTCTGAGTAACTGTATTCATTGAACACAACAGGCCCTTTCCATCGAGATAGAGTGGCTGTGTGTGAAAACATCAAGTGAAGATATCAGTGTGTACACTGGTGTGTCAGTATGGGGAAATACTGTATGTACCCACATATAAGATGAGAATCCATTCCTAGTTTACAACCTGGGAAATGGGTCACCTTATAATAATTCACAAAGGTAAACATGCTGTGTATAGGTATTTTCCTGAAAAATGAAAACTGAGGATTGGGGGTGAGGAAGGTCTAATGTTGCATTACATACATTGTCTAGAATATTTGTTCCTTGTATTATTTTGTATCATTTAAAAAAGTCACACATTTCTGGAAACAGTTAGGCTAATTCTGAATTTTTTAAATTCAGAATGTACAATGCTTTTTATTTTAGGATTTTGAAAAGATTTTGGTATTTGTCTCAAAAGTTCAGGTTAGTTGGGATGTGTCAGAAAGTTTTTTGTATCAAGTGAGCAGTAATGTACAATGATGTGGTCCTGGAAATGACAGTCCAATTGCTGCAAGTGAACTACAGGCATGGCAATTGATGTAGTTGCATTCTACTTGCAGGCGGTGGACGGTGGCCATTGGATCGTGCTGGAGGACATAGACTCGGCTGCTGCTGATGTTGTATCCGTTCTAGCGTCACTTGTGGAGACAGGAACACTGTCTGTGCCTGGCTACAGGGATTGCGTCAGGACAGCTCCGGGCTTTCAGCTCTTTGTTACACAGAGGTATGCTGGGAAGTGTGCTCTTGGTTTATTATTTTCTGATTAATTGCTTTAAATAAATATATAAGGGAATGAATTATGCAGCTTTCAAACTGTCTTTTTTTAATTGATACATTCCAATCGTGCTTCTGGGAACAGAGTCTGTGCAGTAAGTAAGTTGGTTAGTTATTTTAAAATATGCATTACTGCGACAGTTTGGGCAATTGAGTTTGGCCGTCTTGGAACCATTTCATGTAAAATTAGAAGGAGAGTAGCCAAACTTACAATGCCACATATTTTAAGTAAAATATAGAACAGGATCCCTGCATTTTCTCATGGAACTGCATGAAGGTGGCCATATATAGTGGCCAAAACATGTTGCTGTGTGGTGCAGAGATCACAATAAAAGTAACTGTTGTGTGGACTGTTTGAGTGTGTGTATTATGAAGACTGTTATTGTATGGTTTCCCCTGTTAGTATCTTTGATCATATGGATGTAGTGTTTATGGTATGCTAATTGATGAGTGTTGAAGTAAAACATGTTTGGAAGGAAATGGTGAAGACAGTAGTTCAACAATTGATTTGTGCTGGCTGCTTTCTTAGTGTATATTGTCTTAGATCTAGAGCCATTTTCCATGTAGTTAAATATGCCTGGTCAGGTCAGTTAGTATGATGCTGTGTAATGTTAACAGTTCACAGTGCTGTTAACACACTAAAAAAAGTGGGTAGTTAATGATGCACTTTGTTCCAGATTGTTGCCAAGTCTGTGTGGTTTCCACAGTCAGCTGCTGGGTGCCACGTCTTTCCTTGAGAAGCACTGGGTGCAGATTAATATTGAGCCTTTGTCAAGACAAGAGCTTCTGGAGCTTGTAGAAGTGATGGTGTGTGTAATATTTAGCCAGCCCTGTATCTTAGCTGGATTGTGCTGTAGATTGATACATGCTGTAGGAGGATTTGTGTTTCTTTCCAGTGCCAAAATATCAAAGCAGTTGTACTGTGCAGGGTTTTAATATGAGCTTAAGTTAATGTGTGTTTTATTCATCCATAATTGTGAATGTTTTGTATATAATGGCAATGCTGTGATAGGTCTCATTGTTGATTAGTATATTGTGAGATTCTCATATTATTGTTATATCTGATTACATTTGGAGGCAAAAATTGATATTTGACTTGTGGGGTGAGATGTCATTTATTTTGGTAGAAATTAACCGGCCTTTTCAAGCATGTTTTTCTGGAGTGGTATTTTATACCAGACTACCGGGCAGTGCATCTTCCTTGTCACTCCTGTGGTAATCTCAGATGATTTTGTAAACTGAACCTGTAAATCATGGTGCCCTGTATTTATTTTCTGTGTACTGGACAAAACTGCACATTAATACAGATGTAGATGTCACTGTGAGTGGTGCATCTTTTGTTGTGATGTAGCTGTTAACAGCAAGTAGAAGTAATTACTTGCCTGCCATTTTGGTGCAGTCAGTGTAAGAGTGTAAAGCATCAGGTACTCGACAAGTACTTAATGTGAAAACATTAATTACATCTGAATAAGTAAATATGATAACACCTACACACTGAAATATAAGACAAGAATTTTTCCGTGATTTATAATCTGAAAAACCAGGGATCACCTCTTGGCCATGCACAAAGTTAAACGTGTTGAGCTGGAACATCAGGGGAAGAATTTATGTTTGCTGTAGATGAAAAGTGGGGCCACTAAGTGGGTAGTTGGATGTAGATCAAAGTTTTTATGGGTTTACATTATAGACATTTTCTTTTTCCAGTTTCCATTGCTGAGAACAATTGCAAGTCGAATTGTGGAAGTTTTCCTGCTGTTCTCTGTTGGAAATCACAGTTCAAGTCTTCACCATGACCCTGAAGTTGATGAAGAAGTCCATGAGAAATGTGTGCAGGATGTCGGAGTTGCTGGAGCAGGCCGACGGCTAACCTCCACAAGGTATCAGTACCAGCATGTGATGGAGCAAACAGTGTGGAGTGATGTGCGTGAAATGCTGTACTGAACCATTGTATTTCATTACAGGGATCTGATCAAGTGGTGCACGAGATCAGTTCAAGGCTTTGATATATCATCTCAAGACTCTGCTCTCAGAATTTTCCAAGATGCAATTGACATTTTCTGTTGCAGTGTTACAAATGCAGGTATGTTACAGCGTCATGTTAGATTCAGTGCAGACATCACCTTCATTAAATGTTACAGGGTCAACAGTAATTGCAGCTGAGTATTTGTGCTGCTTGTACGTTATCAATGCGTTTGATACACATTTACAAATCCTTATATTTTTCCTTTTAAATAACTGACTTAATTATGTTTAATCTTTATGAATGAACTTAATGTAAAAAATTAATTTGCAATAGCATTAACATAGAATTTGCACAAGTCAAGGGATACCAATGTGTGATTTATTTTATAAAAAATTCATTATATGATTTATCTGTATGTTTATCCACTGCACTTAATTTTACTCTTTGTCATTGAAAGCAGTGTAGGTAATGACATGTATTCACCTCAAGAATGCAGGTGATTTGTTACAGTTTAAGTTGGATATATGTATTTTTATTCTTCTTTTTCCTTTTTTGCAGATACCAGGTTGAAGCTAGCCACACGTATTGGAGCATGTCTTGGTATAGTAAAGACAAAAGCAGATTATTTCTGTAACAGCTATAAACCAGCTGTGAAGATAACTACAGCAAGTTTCATGGCTGGACGGGTTTCATTGCCAAGAAATGTCAAGACAGTGACAATGTTGGATAGGTAGGTGAATTGTAGCTGACAGTCATATTTTGTGATAAAATAGTGCCAAAATTAATAATCCAACATATCAGTTTTAAGTTGTCAAACTAAGTGTGATCATACAAGAAGAGCCAGTTGAAGTGAGGAAAAGTGACAGAGTGTACACACCTTTCCTCTTTGTTTAGCAAAAAAAAAAATGGTACTGTTTCCTGTGACATCCTGGGGTTCTGGCTAATGCCCCATCTTCTAGATCACAAACTGAGTGTTGTGTTGCATCAAAATGGTGCAATACCCCACGTACACAGTGAGGTTATAAAATACCTTCTGTGCTGTGGCTTGGCTCGTTAGCTGCTGGTCTGTTACTTGGGACTGCTGGGTGCAGTTCCAATGCCAGTCCATGTGGGTTTTGTGGTGGAAAAAGTGGGACTGGGTTAGCTTTATTTATGACTACCTCTGTTCTTCCCTGGCAGTATCATTGCATTCATTTTCTGTTCTCCTTCATACATCTGCCACTGATGCTGTATGATTGTAGCTATTGACAGAACTGTTAATAATAAGTTCAAAGGTTAACAGTCAACAAGCAGCTGGCTGAAGGGGGTTCATTTTACTGTCAATTAGGTTCACCCTATCTAACTGCTGTCAGACTTCTGTTCTGGCAAGGCCAGTTGCTGTAGAGACTTCAAAGGAAAGAATAAAAATTATATTGGTGGAGTTTATCGTAACTGGCTGTGAAGTGGCTGGCATGCGGCAGTATGTCATTTTGATGCATGGAGACACATAGGTGGGGGTGGGGGGGGGGGGGAGGGCTTTTAATTCATGTGTACTTCTGTGACCTTATTTTTATTTATTATTGTTGGTTATTTGAACTCATTCAAATTATTTGTAATCACTCTGTGTTGTCTGCTGTGTTAGTGTTATTCACTGTAATTCTTTCTTAAATATTACTTTCTGTTCAGTTGACCTCACTGCAAAACACTGTTGCACTGCTGCTGTTATAAGCATGTTTCTATTGTTCAGTGCCACAAGTGGATCAAGTTTCTCCTTCACCCGTCCAGCGGCATGCTTACTGGAGCGTGTGGCATGCTGTGTAGCTTGGAAGGAGCCTGTATTGCTTGTTGGAGAGACAGGTACTGGCAAAACGTCCACAGTGCAGTACCTGGCAGACAAGACAGGACACCGTCTTGTTGTGATCAACATGAACCAGCAGAGTGACAGTGCTGACCTCTTGGGAGGGTATGACTAAATATTTCATTGATTTTTAGCCAAAGTTTGTATTCAGATGTTCTGTTGATGTTGTGGGTTTTGTTGCCATGTGTCCTGGTAGGTGACTGCCAAGTTTACGGACAAACGTGCAGCCTCTTTTACTGTGCAGATGATGGCAGTGTGCTTCTCTAAACACTGCTAATCAATCACCTACAAGATCTCGTGTTGTCGTAATGCTGAACACAATGGTATGACTGTACTTTTGTAGGAGCCTCAAGTCTTTTGTACAGAGCCTTTCTTTCTCGTATCATTTGCCTAAGTGTGATGATCTTATTGCACTTAAATTCTGCATCCATCAGGAAATCTGATGACAGCTGCAGGGCTTCAGGCAATGATAAAGAGTGTAGATTGCATGTGACTGGCAAAGCTGTGTCCAACAGATGTGAACAGAATGAGGGCAAGTGTACAGCATTTTATTCTTAATGGTGAGTAAGGGATAATTTTATTTGTAGGTACAAGCCAGTTGACTTGAAGTACATTGTCGGCCCAGTGAGGGAAGAATTTGAGACCCTATTTCGAAGCTACTTCTCAGTGCAGGAAAATGTCAAGTTTCTTGAACACATTGCAGTAAGTTTGCTATTTTTCATGATTGGCTTTATATGTGAGATATAAAGAATCAAGTATTTGTAGGCAAGATTTCAGATTATTACAACATAGATGCTGATGAGTCAGTTCTGCTGCGATGCTGCAAAGTGAAGCTGTGTCATATCCCAGAAATCGGAATCTTCGCTTGTAATTTAGATGTTGTGCTGTGCTGATAGACATAGTATTCTAAATTTTGGAACCTGCTGTCAGAGAATGGTGACTGTTTTGCTGTGGAATGTGTGAAGGTAAAGTTGTCCATGTGAATGCCATGAAAGTATGTAATGGTGTGGAGGTGTAGCATAACCTCCACTAGATGGAGGTGAGTGGTTGGGCACGTGGCCCAGTGAAATAGGCCTGCAGTAACCATCAGATACGAGTCTGGATGAGGACAAATCTCTTGCCTATGGTGGGAATTGAGTTCCAACACCTCTTTTGTCCACCCTTTACCCTAGCAACTCTCATTGTGACACTGGGAGTCACCTAAACATCATGCATATTTTTAATTTCTTGTGACAGATGGACAGATTATGAGTTGGGAGTGACAGTAGTATCACTTAAAAGGGTCCTGAACCTGTGCATTTTGATAGGTTTTTGTTGAGCTACACTTGTTTGAAGATAGTGAATCAGTGCGGTGGCATCATGAGCATCTTTACATTGTGGTTGGTGGAAATAACTAGCGAAGTTCTGTGGCTAGGATTGTGGAATTTGGTGCAGAAACAGGCCATGGACATATGGTCAGTTTGTGTATGGAATGTCTGTCTGTCAATAACAAATATGGTGATGATGTGGGTTTTGTGGGTTACTATAGAATGATTCTGGACTGAGGTACTAAGTTGAGGAAGCAGGGATGTAACACCTTGTTTTTTGGTGAATGGCTCTGAAAACTTTGAAGGATCGTGATACGGGACTGCTTGATTCTTGAAGATAAAGGTGCCACACTCCGTCAAAGTGTTGGGAACTGCTCGTGCAAAAACACAACTCACAGTTTGTGTAATAAAAAACCCATTGCTGGGGATTATGATGTGAATTGTGTCCAGAAACTGTACTGCATTACCTGATATATGACTTTAACCTTTTGTCAGCTGAACTGATTGCAACTGTCCTGTTAAATATAACTCTTCACAAATAAAAGGGAAAAAACACTGTCCTGCACAAATGCAGACAGCGATGTTGAAAAATTTAAGAAACTACCTGTTAGTGGCTACAAAGGCTGGGTGAAAAAGGTTAATAGTTGATGGCTGCAGTACACATTGTCAACAGTACAAAATAAATTTCATAGTATATTTCATTCTTGATTACGTTTGCAGTAGGAAACGGAACAGATAAGTGACTGCATGAGGTAGTATATTTCAGTTACCGTGCCTGAGACAAAAATGAACTATTGACTGCAGACTTGTTTCAACTCACGCCGTTGGTCTGCTCTTCTGAAACTGATGAAACACAGTCATGGTGCGGCAATGAAGCGCCTGGCTGCTGACAGTGCTCCAGCACAGAAGGGCGATGCAGACAGGAGACTGGCATGGCAGGAGCTGGGTCGCAAGTTGCTGAAATTGGAAAGCCAACTGAAGACACCAAGTGCTTTGGCATTTTCCTTTATTGAGGGAAGCCTTGTGAGGGCTTTGAGAGAGGGTAAGAAATTTTTTGATTTAGAATGATAACATTAACCATTTTTACCTGAATAGAAGTTGA
>Ga0123353_10016512_pt1 | contig 10794 bp, 7 predicted proteins | sample TergutLab28metaG_3_FD_92763 | JGI IMG/M metagenome (GOLD analysis project Ga0123353, IMG submission 92763) | Labiotermes labralis P3 segment gut microbial communities from Petit-Saut dam, French Guiana - Lab288 P3 | ecosystem: Host-associated > Arthropoda: Insects > Digestive system > Gut ... | reverse complement strand
TCTATACATCCTTATATAACTAACAACCAGGTTATACATAACATTTATCTATATTTATAAATAAATAATACGCTATATATATATATATATATATATATATATATATATATATCGCTCCTAATTTGTAAAAAGGAAAAAAACCCAAAAAACATAAATTTTACAGGAGATACAAGAAGATGGCTCCATTTTACGTATTGCAGGTACAAATATTTTGAAATATATATATATATATATATATATATTCAGTTAGGATATCCCCCGATTCTTAAAATTCTTAAAATGCGGTTTAATCTTTTTACGCATCTTAGAGGGCCATTAGTTGGATAATTCGTTACACACAATTCAGTTTAGATCAAAGGGGCAGTTACTCCTTTGTAAAAAAAAGGGGGGCGATACTTTTCTATAAAATACATACATATATTTCCTGTCAAAGGTATCTTAGTTTTCATTTCAACAATAATGCAATATAGAATAGGATGCTGATATACACGTGCATGTATTTCAATTTCAGATTTCAACAAGTACGTAGTATATGTTATTGCTCATTTATGTTATTATTTAAACATAATATCTAAAGAGCAGAAATTGCCCTCGGCAATGTGATTGAACTAAATTGCTTGGTAATGTGTAGCCGCGGCTCCCGAAAACCACGCTCGCCCGCGCTGCAGATGGTTGAAGAGAAGGCAAGAGTAGTGCTAAAGAAGAGCGAATTTGCCACTCTGGCATACTACCAGGAAGAATACGCGGCCAGACAGATGACTATCGAGGCCTTCGTGGCGGTGCTGCTGGAACTGCTAAATACGTTAGAAAAGGTAAAATTTGAGGTTTGTTTGACCGTGCATCTTCCTCATGAAATAATGTCAAATGCCAACTTGATGCAACAATGTAATTTTATGGATATATTCTTAGCTCGACATGTTTCGGGTACATAAGCCCATCATCAGGAGCATTAGATGTTGAGTTGCAGCATATGGTTTTCTGCACCGAGTTCTTGAATGGGTGGTGGTCTTGAGAACCGCTGCGTAGGTCGTGTTTACGGTGCGGATGGTGCCGTGCGGCACCATCCGCACCGTCCGGAATTGTTTAAGATGTACACTTGGAGACAGCGGAATTGTTTGGGATGTATTCTTGGGGACAGCTGAATTTTTTGTTCATAGACTGCCTTCATAAACAGAAAACTACAACTGAGGCACATATCTTAAAAAATTCTACTGAACTATATTTTATCTTATCACAAATATTTGTATTGGAATAATAACATTAGAACTAAATATTCTTCGTCAGGTTTTGGCATGGCTCTTGTAACAATACATCAGAAATTTCGACTTGACTTCCATCTCTTAGACAGTGTCACCTTTTCCGAAATCTATTTAATGAAAGTTGTTATGGTAATTAAAGGGGGCAACCGAAGACATTTCTGTCTCCTATTTTGAACATGTTCCTCCTTTTCTTCCATATTTTTCCATTGTCCAGAGTTTTCTTATCATCCTTCAGTCTCTAATTCTTTTTCTGTTACTTCTTTTTTTCTTTCCCTTAGGACGTCATTTTTGTCCTCCTTTCAATTCTCTTTGCTCTTTCTTTGCACATTTCTTTCGTTATTTTTGTATTTGTTTTCATTCATACATTTCTTTAAAATTTACATTCTCCTTCTTTTACTTCGTCTTTCCTTCCTGTACGCAGTACACCCTGTTGACGGAGTTGCGAGAAGTAGTCCTGCCTGAGGATCGAGCCCGTTTTGACGAGCTGGTGTACCGGCGGGAGGCAGAGGGACAGCGATGTCGAGAGTTCAGGGACATTTTGGATCAGAGAGAGCAGGAACGACAAGGTCATTCCATGCCGAGGGTGAGTGGTGAGCCGTGAACCAGGCTATAAATTGCAGTTCTTGTAAGTGTGTAGCATTATCTCTGGTGACTATGCGGAGAATTGTTAGTCTTAACAACAGTTTTGTTAAATATGTATTCAGAAGGGGCAAACTTAAATTAATAATACCTCTCAATGCGTTTGAAATAACATTTTCTTACTAAATTTCACATTGTCCTTATGGTAACTGATGTTAAAATAATCCAAGACTCTGATATTTATTTTACATATGACAATATTTAAAGTTCATTAAGCGTATGGAATGGAAATGTTAGAAATGTATGTCTAAAATACTTGCATAATTCTAGAAGGAAATTGGAAAATTTTACATTGTATTTATTATGTTTGTTTAGTTATTTCAAATAAACGTGATTTAATTTATTGATGGAGTACAGTAATAGTATGAAAATTAATAAGGCTTGGAATTACTTGTCGTAAATGGTGAATGAAGAATTTAAATGGTGTTGATTTTCAGTCACATGTAAAATGTTTGTTTCGCGAACACTATTTGATAGAATGTGTACTGTATGAGACTGGACGCAACTTATCTGGGCCGCGGACTCAGTCTGTCCCCAGAAGTAGTCCTGTTAATATTTCTTAATCAGAATTGCCGAAATCTTGTAATAACCAAGCCATAAAAACCCTAAATGAAAGGCGAACAGATTTGATGAACTTCAATACTTACATAGGCCTACGTTATTTGCAACACATGTAAGGTGCAATAATTCGTTAAAAGTAAATAATATTCTTAATGACGTAAAATACGAATTTAATACCATTAAAATTTTAGTATAAAATGTGCCTGTTGATATTCCTACTTTGCAAGATATAAACTGATGCTTTGCATTGATACGAGTCTATTAATATAATAATAGTGACAGTAACAATCGTTTTTATAAATTGATATAATTGGGTTGCATGTTTGGGAGACAACTTAAGGAAACGCGATGTTTGTAACGTGTTTTGCTAAGGCAGTGTAAGCCTGTGCTCTCCATTCATGCCCTTGTTCTACAACCTCACAAATAATTGCTCATACGTTCACGTAGTTATTTCCGGACAGTCACACAATATCGCGATCAGTCAGTTATTTTTATCAGGAGAGCGTAAACCAGTCATTCAGTAACTTAATTGGTTATTGAGTACATTAGTTTAGTAACCACTCAGACAATAATTCAGTCCGACAGTCTATCAGGGAGTTGTCTATAGAATTAGTTGATTTATTCAGTCATGAAGTCAAGACACCAGTGTTATAATTAGCCGGTGGTTCCGTCAGTCTTTCAGCTAGTCACTGAGTCAATTATTTATTGAGTTTGTTACAAAGCTGCCACTGAAAATACAGCGATTTAGGCAGTTAATTGGTCAGATTTTCAAACAGGCAATCTATGAGTGAGTGATTCAGCCATTAAACAAATTTTGAGTTCGTCAGAAATAAAGAAGGCAGCTATGCCATGGGTCCTCAATCAATGAAATGGTGAATTAGTTATTCAGCCAGTCCATCGGTGGTTGTGAAGCTGACTTGCTTAGGCATGCAACGCACCCAGGAAATCAGTCGCTTCCGTTTGTTGCTTTCCGTTTCCCGTACATCCACATCTCCAGGACTGCAGGCTTGTATTGTTTACTGATGTGGTTGTCTTGCGTTTTCAGAGAAAGGGGGCGTCAGTGCTGCAGGGGAGCGACAGCAGCCATCAACTGCTGCTGTCCAACATCCACGATATCCCAGGACCGGTGAGTGTTCTGAGTATATCACCATCTTCTGTGTTTTTTATCACTGTCCTTACTTTCTCTGTCTCTCACACACAGCTAATAGCACCCCTACCATCCTGTCTGCAAGCTTTCTGTGGTTAGTTTTGTGTTCAACCATCTTGTCTCTAGGTCTCAGATCCCATGACATTCGAAGGGGCAGTCCTTTTGGGTAACGCATATTTCTAGATTTATCATAGAAAATACTAATACAGCTCATTATTGTTCAGGACAGAATATCTTTCTTACCCTCAGACTCGTTTGCTTTGCAGTTGGTAAAGACATAATAAACTTTAGAGGGCAAGCAGATGAATGACAGTAATTGTTTCTTGAAGGAAATGAGTGTAGATATTTTGTTTTCAAAATTTTAGGTTTGACTGTACCTTCTGAATAACTGACATCTTCGTGACCTCGTAAGGGTCTCTTGTCCAATCTGACCTTCCCTTTTCATTTTTATCATTTACGTATATATATGGATGTAATTTAATTTTACGTGCGGTCGTATTAAACATTATGAGAATTTTAAATTATGCTCAGCTGTTTGAAGAATTTTTTATGGCTGTGCTAGGTCTTAAATTAAACATGACTTTTACAGACAATTTTAAAGCCTCGCTTCTTTTAGATTTCACAATCTACGTAGCGAAAAATCCTCATGGGGTTCTGTAGTTGTAAGCAGAATAGCTAGTTAATTTAAAATGTCTCAGAGTCCTTTCAAGCTAGCCAGTCCAGTGTTCCCAGGAAGTCACTAAAACTTTCATTAGCGTTACTAACTTAGCTGCTAATTTTGCTTGTCACTTATTTATTTCGTTGGTAATTGTGAAGCCGATACCAGTGTTAGAGGACAATAAAAAGGGAAAAGGGCTTAAATTATTCACGTATTTTGTGAGTAATAAAGCTGTCGGTGCCTAGATTATTAAAATAAACTCTCATTAGCCCTAGAAAATTGCAAGTCACAAATTTAGCGAGTCGAAGACAATAGAATGAGGAATAATATACCCACATGATTACCCCAATACTACCCTTAAAACAAAAGTACTTATATTTTACAGTATGTATAAACATATGTGTTTACTTTCATGTTAAATATACTTAATGGCATTCTGGGATAAACTTTACGTGTATAAAATAAGAGCTATAATATTTTATTTTAAAGAGGAAACTAAAAGACAAACTTAACAAGTATTAATTACGCATTCCTTCCTTTCTAACTTGAAATCAATGTGTGGTTTTAGTGAACTCTGCAGTTGGTGTCCATGTGTTTTAGGATAGCTGGTGTGCGTAGTACTGCGGTGTAAACATTGAATTGAGTAAGCCTAAGAGCATACAGATTTACTATCTCACACTCCTAATGAACTTAAAGCCGTTGTGATTAGTTATTACGAAAATTTGCCGCATGTAACAGTCAGTGAGCGTAGATTTTGGGAGGGGGGGGGAGAAAGCATAGAGACCGGTCTACGTTTCAGTTTGTAAAAGCTGTTTAATTCTATTCGATGCTAAAATTGTATCCAGCTGAATACGTGCTTTGTGGATTAAGAAGTACATTATTGGTCTCAAAATATGTTCCTGATGCACTCTGAATATTTGTTGTTATCTCACAAATACAACTCTGAAACATGCAACAGAAATCCTATATGCTTACGCTGGTAAATTTTAGACCAGCTTAACCTTATTTTTAAAACTGACCAGTTTGTGGAAAAAGAACTTGTAAGTTGTTTTGCACAAGTACATATTATTTGCATCTTCATTCGTTTTGGAAACGAATGTAATTATTGCAAGTTTTTGTCGTGTTCAACACTATTTTACGTCGTGTCGGGATGAAAAAACCTGATTTTTTCAGTAAATAAATCAAAAGTTTTCCATGGAACACAGTGATATCAGTGATGGAATATACGATCATGGAAGAATATTGGCATTCAGCATGCTACTATTTTTCCAAACTCAGAGGTTTATAGAAGTTTTCGGGTAGGGTTGCTTCCGTAATATCTTACTATACCGCTAGCCTGCTTAAACACGTTCTCACTGGTGAGTTTTTTTTTTTTAGTTTGTAAGCCTGAAGCTTGCAATCTAGTCGTTGCGTGTTCCTATGTTAGCAGTCATATCTGGCACTAGTTACAAATCGCGGTCCAATACAGCAGTGCAAGGTAGGCGTTGGTCTATACAGATTTGCCCAAAATATTTAAAAACATACTGCTAGAGAGCAGAAATGTTCAGTTTACAAGCATTGTTACCCTGTCGTGTTTAATGTATTCGTATAAGTGCAGCTAGCTGTTCTTACGTAAAATTTAATTCCAACGCTTGCCTCTTCAGTGAAAGTGAATTTGAAATTACAGTCATCACTTCAGCTTCGACTATGACGCAAGACGTAAATAGTTGATAACCCTCGCATTTTTTTACTGGGAAGTTTTATTCCATTTCTTGTTGTCTTTAAGAAGCCACATTGTAAATTGAAGGTTATAGCGCCTTATTTTAATGATGTCTAAAATATTATTCTTCCTCAGGTTAAAGAATTATCTCAATGTTATATACATAAGCACAAAACTGTGACCCCTTCTTCCAAAGTGTGATTAGGTGTAGCTTATTGGACAGTACCGCTTGGCGCAAAATCTTTACGGGAAACACGTGACGCTTATGGACCCCCCCCCCCTCAACCTCGGTCGCATAAAGTACATAACTTTTTGGAAAATAAACCTTTACACAAAGCTTCGGTAGATGATGTTGCCAGCCTGTGTGCTCGGTTGGATGAGTACTGTACGTGGCCACGTTCATCCCCTCGGGGAAAAAAATGCTTTGTGTGAGTAGTCACTCTTTATTTCGTCACAAATCTGTGCACATGAATTAATTCCCTGAATTAATCTGGTGTTGTATATAAACGGAATGTTGGTGTACTGTGTTTGACATTTTTATGTAGTTAAACTGATGTAACATTCATTTTTAAAAATATTAATTATCTTCTCGGTACTGTACGGAGTCTAATTATTCAGATTATAATGTTCTTTTAATTTAACTAATAATTGTTTAATAATGTTTATGAGCATGTTAAATTTGTGTCTTAATTTAACGCATAAAATGCAATATTATTAATAACTGCTCATGCAAACAATAAGCCATAATTCCCACATCATTCACCTAAACTCTATCTGTTGCTAGACACTGCGATAACACAGTTCATACATGGCTGCTTCCCGCCTCGCCGGTATGTGAGAGATACTGGCGTTCTTATTTAACTTCCTTCAGGCGATGAAACAAATGGCAGTTTGACAAGTCCAGATCATAGCTTTGGCGGCTCCTGTGCTCGGTAGCTCAAATTTCAGTCTCCGAGCTGGTTGTTTGTGGTACAAGCAGCATGACATACTTCCTTTCATGTACTTCAGCTTTGCTCGTGCCAGTCACATTCAGCCAATGATTCATTTCAGAGGGCTGTGACAGGCACGTCACTTTATCATACCATCGTCCCTTACGCTGGATTTATTTCTGATACAGCTGTTCGGAAGTCATGGCGTACGCAGCAGTAACTTGATACGTAAAGCCCAAAGGCCAATCTCAGCGGTTTTAGTTCAGTCGCTTCATCATAAACATCATGTACTGCAGAAAGAGAGGCAGAAAATTAAACCTGGTCTCTGCTAGTTACGTGGATTAAAATTATTCCCTCTATTTCTCCTTCTTCTGCTCTTCGATTTATGCCAATAACGAAGCAGATTTACGTATTTCATAGACATAATTGCATTTTATCTGCACAACACTGTTTTGTTGTATTATATATTATAAGTGAGCATATTAATTATATCAATCAATAATTTGATATTAAGACATATTTTGACCTGCATAGGTCTCCTTCAACTTACTATGAAAAGTAATGCGGTTTTCGGTTGTTTGTTTCACTTACATGGCAGCTATTGATGTATTGTATGTGTGTGTGTGTGTGTGTGTGTGTGTGTGTGAGAGAGAGTGTGAGTATGAGTGTACTGGATTGTGTTGCTTGTTCGTTGTTTCCCTACGTTTGTTTTATGTTTAGTTTCTGTAACGATTATATAAAATATCGGTTTCTGAAACATCCATAATACTTTAAATTTTGAAGTCTCAACTGCGCAAAAACAGAAACTTTTCAGCGAAGTGTGTGTGATAAACTCCTTTGAGTACTTCACCGTGATTGATAATGACTTGTTAAGCATGCCGGTTGCAGTAAATTGTATAAAAAGATGAGATCAAATAGCTGTGGTTATCCGTCTTTATTTCTTAGATTTCTGCGTGTATATCACAAGGGGATATTTCACGTGAAGAGAAAGATATTGTTGTGCTGATAAGAAACCATCACTTTTATTAAATACTTCGTCGTATAGCACAAAGGAAAGCAAACATTAAAGGCACTGCTTCAGCCTGCATACGGATACCACACCACCCCAGCCAACCACAAAGTAATACCAACACACATCGAACCAGAGCAATACAATCCATGAAATAACTCAACAAATAAGTCTCAGTCTCCTGAGGATGGATGTATTAACATCCGAAACGTGTTGAGCGCATTAAATAATGAAATAATAAAGCAAGTGACATCAAGCTGGTCTCTCTTTATTCAGCTATCAAGATGATGCACGGTCCAATAAACATAAGAAACATATTTTTGTTTCGGTTTTAAGGTAGGCTTGTCAAATATCTATCCAGTTCTTTTGATCATTTTAACTTACCGTTTTTTCTTGAAGAAGGAATATAGAGTTACTAGATAATGAAATTCGGTACATGCGCGCGCGCGCGCGCGCGTGTGTGTATGTGCATGTGCTTGCGAGTGTGTGTGTGTGTGTGTGTGTGTGTTTGTACGTCTGTTCCTACTTGCAGCCACATCCCCGCAGTTCTGAATTTCCCAAAAACAGTAACAACGACAGCATGGCGGACACATGAACTTGTGAAAACGGAGCATCTAAATTCAGCATATTTTAGATTCTCAGCGTAGTATGCAGCTTTTGAATAAAACGTGTCTGTAAAATTCAAATAAAAGATTTGGGTGCTTGGAGGCTATACTCATATTTAGCTTACCACTTCGATGGCAATAAACTAATGAACTGCATGTATTCTGTAATATGCCTTCAACACTAGGCACACATTTATGTCTTAAGTATGATTTTGACATCGGCGTCTCGGTGCACATAAACACGACAATTAATGTTGAAGTACTGGCGGTGTTGGGAAGTTTCTTAGTTTTAGTGGTTGAAATGACCTAAATATTACTAAAATATATTTGAATTTAGTCACACATAAAATAGTTCAGCTCCAAGTAAATAAGCTGTTTGGAATTGCCATCTATTCGATCTCGCCACGACGCTTTTACTTTAGAAACGCCTTTTCCTTGCGACGGTACGTAATATTGTGTCAGTAATGTGCCACTTCGTCAATTAGAGCACTGAGTAAGACTAAGGGTTTGACGTGTGCTTATCACTGGTCGTCTCTTTTCTGCAGTTACATGCTATCTGTCTTCTCTTTACAACTATTATTTTCCTTTCAGATGCATTTAATTTTGTCTATACTAGAAATTCAAATGACCTTCTTAAAAATCAATTTCAGTTCTTTACCCATGTTTCACTGATACTTGACAGTATCTACACTCCATATATTAAAAAGCTCTTAGTGACAGCCTCATTAATTTCAAAGTCAATTAGTGTTGCTGTTTTGACTCACCAAACTGAGCTCAAAATTTTATTTCTCTCCATGTTTTTGTACTTCTCTGATTTATTTCAGCATACCTATATAATGAAAAATAATTGGATTTATGTACGTTCGTTTGCTTTCGAACACTTTTTGCTCCTCCTATATCTAGCTCAGTATTTACTGTCTTTTCACTAGTACATAAATATTTTTTCTTCTTTACAGTAAGTGTCCATTTCTCATATACTTCCATAAGTTTCCTCGCCATATACTGACATTGTGCAAAGAGTACTTTATCTTTTCCGTAACTTAATAATTGTATAGAATACTTTGAATATTTTGCCAATTCTTTAGCACTTCTCTCTTAATTTCTTAACAGGTGCTCGAGGCACATTTCAAATAAAGTCTGCGACAAACCTATTCAGTATACAGATATTTAGAAAAATTTAAAATTTCACAACACCGTTAGAACTTCTGCATAAGGATTTAATAAACGAACCATTTGTCAACTAAATTTGAAGTTACGCCATTTATATTCTGGGACTGGATGATGTGTAATTTGGTTTGGAAGAAACCCACGAAACCCAAGAAACACGATATTTCAGGATACAGGGCACGGTAATAAGGATTTCTTCCACCTCAGAAGTTTGCAGTGCCGCTGTTCCGACTTTACTCTCTGTTATATTGATATTTAAGCGGATAGGATAACTGTCATTTTCATAATACATATACGGTTTTTATGGTAGCCCATTAACACAATGGAAAATGCTAAGGTAACAAAAGTTATGGTTCTATAAAATGGCGGAGAATTTCTAGACCAACTGAGAAGTTATAAACTATTCAAGATGGGCTCTTACCGAATGGAACTACTCGGCTTGTAATTCTACGCCACTCAAACTTAATGAAGGAACAAAAAATTTATCTGTCACGTGAAAGACTAGCTTGTGATGAATAATTTGTAGAAAACTTCAAATGTTGAAATTGCCTTATTGACAGAAGCCCTATAAAAGTCTAACGTAGTAATAATAAATGCAACTGATCGAGAGTTTCCGTGCAGTTGTGTGGTTGGCGCTTCTGCGTCTTGTTCGGTGGGCCTCACCTTCGATTCTTTGTTAAAAGACTCAATGGAAGTTCGGACTGCGGTTCATATTAGTACTGCTATCTTACGGGATATGACGCTGTTTAGTTTGGTAGCTGATTGCTATTGTTTAAAGGAACCTTTGTTTTCCGGTGGAAAATTGGAGTGAATAGTTTATTTTAACATTATTCATACCGTGCGATGTGACTTAATTCATTTTATAAAAACGAACAACTTGGACATGCAAAAAGATTAGGGTTACGAAAACGCTTACAGGACACTACGCAACTTATGTTACTGTATTAATGTGAAATATAATCTATACATGATATATTAGCAGAATACAACCAGCAAGATGCAACGTTTCACAATTTATTTATTTCTGTAAGACGCTCTACATGTTTCAGACGGGTTTTCCGTCCATCATCAGGAGCTCAAAACTGCACATACAGTGTCAGGTATTTGTCAGACCAATACTG
>Ga0123353_10016510_pt1 | contig 10796 bp, 5 predicted proteins | sample TergutLab28metaG_3_FD_92763 | JGI IMG/M metagenome (GOLD analysis project Ga0123353, IMG submission 92763) | Labiotermes labralis P3 segment gut microbial communities from Petit-Saut dam, French Guiana - Lab288 P3 | ecosystem: Host-associated > Arthropoda: Insects > Digestive system > Gut ... | reverse complement strand
TCGTTCGACTTCGTAAAAGACCGAGCGGGAGTACGCGGATTGAAGGATTGAAGGATTCGTCGTTCCGTACGGCAGGTCCACCTTTACTCCCTGAATCCGCGTAATCCCGCTCGGTCTTTTCGACGTCGGAACCATGCAACGATGCTACCGTCTCGAAAAACGAGGGATTTTGGTGCATCTCGCTCGCGACAGAAAGACACCACGCTACTCGCTCCGCAGGTTCTTCACCAGTGACCGATGGAACCCCGCCCGCACGGCCAGGGCGGTGCTGGCGAATCCAACGGCCAGCACCACGGTCAGCAGCGCCGCCACATGACCGCCGGCCAATTCCTGACGGGCCTGCCATCGCGGGGTCAGCGCCGTCCCCGCCGCGACAACGCCCACCGCCAATCCCAACGCCAGCAGCATTGCGTGCTCCAGCAACACCAACGCCATCAGCCGCCGCCGCGAAAACCCGACGGCCTGCATCGTCGCCAACTCACCGCGGCGGTCCTGAATGTTCCGCGTCACCACGAGCCCAAGCCCCGCCGATCCCAACACCAACCCCAACGCGCTGAGAACCTGGAAAATCGACAGATACGAATTCTCGACGGCCTGGAGCTGCGACAGTCTCACCGACGCGGGAACGAGCGCGAGCCCCCGCTCGCTGTGCCGCGCGGAGAGGTCGGCGGCGACGGTGGCGGTCTGGTCCAGCGGGGCGTCCACCAGGAAAAACCGGAACCCGCCCGCGGAAGGGAAATGCTCGTCGAAGTTCCCGCGCGAAATCAGCACACTGCCCTGGAGCACGCTTCCGGAAAGTTGTCCGACCAGCCGCACCCGCAGCGGGCGACCATGCTCGTCGGAATATTCGATCACGTCGCCAAGCCGTTTGTGCAGCGACCAGCGGATCGTGCTCTCGTCGGCGACGCCCGGCACGATACGTGGCGAGGGCGTCTCGCCCGCGTCGCCAAGCGGCATGTCGAGCACATCCCACCCGTCGCCGGTTGCGCCCCACGTGCCGGAAAACACGAACGCGCCGCGCCGCGACAGATCGGCCGGTTCCACACCCAACAGCCGCGGCTGGCTGGGGCGATTGAGGTTGAGACAACTGGCATCCTCGCCGTCGCGCACGCGCATGGGGACCACCGCGACGCCTTCGAACGGCGCGGGCGAACCCGGCGGCGCGAGCGGGCCGAGGATCGGCGAGGCGCTTTGCCCGATCAGCGCGAAACCGCCCGTTCCGCTGTCGCGACGAGACGCATCCGCGCCCGGCTGTTGGCGATACGCGCCAACCGCGAGAATCAAAAACACCGCACACGCCAGCAACGCCACCAACGCAAACGAAGGACCCGCCCGACGCGACGCGTTCCGCCACGCCAACTGTCGCAACGAACGGAGATCGTTATTCGTTATTGGACTTGACCGAAGCAACCCACGCGCCGCCACGAGCCCAGCCAGCAACACCACCGCCCCGGCGAGGAACCACGAGACCGGACTGGACCAGACCGCCGCGAGGACAATCGCCGCTACGGTGAACACAAATGCAACGACGACGCGGAGAGGGAACCTGATACACGTAGAACGCGTCGCGATGGCTTGCCTCTTTGCGATGCAGGGTGTTGTGTACGGCGAAACGTTTGTTGTACCACCACATTCTACAGCGCAAACCGGCAAGCCATCGCGACGCGCTTTGTGCGGACGAAGTGACAGCCACACCGACGTGGCCGCCATCGCAAACGACACAGTGCCCGCAATCGCCAAACTCGTCGACGTTACATGCAACTCCAGCAACGCGCCCCCCACCGCGCCCGACCACGACGACCCCAACTCCGCCAGCAGCCCCCGCGCGAAGACCACGCCAACCGCCACGCCCGCCGCGACACCCACCACCGACGGCAGCAAAAACTCCGCCAGCAGCAACCCCCGCGCGCGACGCGGCGAAAATCCCACCGCCCGCATCAGCCGGATCTGACTCGACCGCGCCGCCACCGACAGCGACAACACCATCCACAACAGCAACAACGCCGCCGCGATCACGCCCCCGCCAAGTCCCAGAAACAACTGCCCCAGATCCGTCGCCTGACGCGCCGACGCGAGCATCTGCTCCCGCACCGGCTGAATTGCCAAACCAAGTTCCGACGGGTCCAACTCCGACAATATGGCCCGCTCGATCGCCCCCGCCCCTGCTTCGCCCGCCCCGTACCGCACCGCCGTCACACCGCCTCGCGATGAACCCCACATCTCGCGGGCGGCGGCCGGCGACACGAACGCCTTGGGCGTTCCCCGATGCTCCGCCCAGTACGCCTCATCCTTGGCCCGAACGCGACGCATGTCCACCCAGTCGCTCTGCCACCCGCGGCAGCTTTCCGCGTCGGCCAGGCCGGGAAAATCCGGCATCAACTCGCGATCAGCGGCGATCCGCTCCATCGGCGCCACGTGCGAAACGCGAAACGGCCGTGACTTCTCGACCAACTTCCGCCCCGGCTCGGCCGTGTTATACGTCAGCGTCAACACATCGCCGACGGCCGCGACAAGATCGTCGGCCAGCCAGTCGTTGATGACAATCTCGTCATCGGCCATCGGCGGGCCCAGCGGCGTAAAGTGCGCCTCATCGGTCGGCAACGGACCGAACGACACGACGTACGCGGCGGCGAGTTCGGTGGTACGTGGATGTTCCGGTGACAGCATGGACAAAATCGCAGGCCGTTCGACGGCGGACACCATCGAGTACGGACACGACCGCCCCCGTGTCGCGGGCGTCTCGCCCGCGCCCCCCGTAGCACGGGCGTCTCGCTCGTGCTCGGCGTATGGTGTCGCCGTTTCGTTCGCATGGGGTCGTGATATGGAAGTCTGTATCGTGGACGTCTGTGATGTGGAAATCTGTTCTTCTGGCAACGTTTGCATGGGCGAGACGCCCATGCGACTCACGGGCGGGACGCCCGTGCTACGGGGTGGTTCGCCGACGCGAAGCTCATTGACAAACCAGGTCGTCACCGCATACGCCCACTCCGGCGAGGCCGCCTTCGCCGCCCGCACGACCGGCTCCTCCAACAGCACGCGCGAGGACCGCAGCTCCAGCGGCCTGTCGTCGCCGGAGGAGCGAAGCTCAAGCTGAGCGTCGTCGAGCGTCCAGGCATTTCGCAGCAGCGACGTGGCGACATGGAGACGCCAAGCCGGCCCCACGGGCCATGGGCACGGGCCGTGTTCGTCACACGCCGGCTCCGCGTCGCGTCCTTTCTTGAACAGCAGCAGATTGGCCCGTCCCGGCAAGTCCAGCGCTCGCTGCATGGTGGCCAGCGACACGAACGCGTTGAGCGGTGGCGTGGCGGACGGGCGAAGGGCGAAGGGCCCCAACCTGTCGGGGCCGAGCACGTCGCACACGGTGAGCAGCATGGACGCCTGACTGTCGCGCGGGTCGGATAGTGGGTTTTCAATCGGCAACGGTGAGGGTTTCGTGAACACGAGCACAATGTGGTCGCCGACCTTCACGCCAAGCTGCTCCGCCAGCGGCTGACCGAGCACGACTTCGTCGTCAGCCAACGTCGGCGGGAGAAAGACTACGTCATAGGTGATCGGCGACGACCACAGCCACCATCCTCGCGACGACGGAAACGTAATCGACCAGTCAATTAGGCTCCAGAAATCCGGCCTTACGCCCAGCACGCGCACCTCGTTGGCCAGGGCGCGGTCGTCAGGTGTTTTGGCGATTCCCTCGGCCCATAACACGGGCGCGACCTGCGGCCATTCGCCATGGCCAGGCCAACGAAATGTCCCCGTGAGATCGTCTGCCAACGACTCTCGAACCTGCCGCGGCCCGGTATCCAGGGCGAATTCGACGTGTCCCAGCCGCTCCAGGGCACGGATGCGGAGGGTGTGGTCGGCGCTGTCGCCGAGAATAAGGGCCCCGGCCAGCACGGCCGTCACCAGCAGCACACACGACGCGACGGCGACGTGCGCGCGGGCGAAAAACCGCCAGCTCCGCCAGAGAAACCGCAGCGGCGTCACGGTACGGCTCCCGTGGCATGGGCATCTCGCCCCGTGTCGCGGGCGTCTTGCCCGCGCTCTGGCGAGGCCCGGCCGATGTCCACCAGCCGACCGGCCTCCAGCTTCAGGACGCGCGACATGCGGTCGGCGAGTTCCTCCCAGTGCGTGACGACGATCAAGGCTAGCCCGTCCTGCGGCAGGCCAACAAGCAAGTCGGCCAGAGCGGCCCGGCTGTCGGCATCGAGCGATCCGGTGGGTTCATCCGCCAGCAGCAGCGCCGGCCCGTTAATGAGCGCCCGCGCGACGGCCACCCGCTGACACTGCCCCAACGACAACTCCCCAGGCCGATGCGCCAACCGGTCGGCCAAGCCAACGCGCTCCAACAATGCCAACGCGCGGTCACGCGGCGCGGGCGAGACGCCCTCGCCACGTTTTCCCCCCGCCAGCGTCGGCACGAGCACGTTTTCCAGCACCGTGCACTGTGGCAGCAGATGATGCTGTTGAAACACGAACCCGACGCGGTCCCGCCGCATCCGGGCGGCCCGCCGCTCATTCATGGCGGACATGTCCTGCCCGTCGAACCGCACAACGCCCGACGTCGGCGAATCCAGTCCGGCGATGAGATTCAGCAACGTGCTCTTGCCTGACCCGCTGGGCCCGACCACGGCCACCGACTGCCCCACCTGGACCACCAACTCCACGCCGCGCAGCACGTCGACGTCCGCCCCACCGGGCCCAAGGTAACGTTTGCATACCGATGACAGTTCCAGGAACATGGCGATACTATACCGCGCCGAACCGCGGATATGGCTTGCCTTTTTGCGTTGTAGAATGTTCCGGACGATGAAACGTGCCTCTTGGCGAATGCCCCGATTCCTGCTACCGTACCGCACATGACAACCCAATCGAACACCCCTGCACTCATACAAACGCTTGAATGGTCTGGCAACGCCGCCACCGGTCATTTGCGTCTGCTGGACCAGACCCTGCTGCCGGGCGAGACGACGTACCTCGACTGCCGCGACACCCAGATGGTGCACGACGCCATCCGTCGGTTGGTCGTTCGCGGGGCGCCGGCCATTGGCGTGGCGGCGGCGTACGGCATGGTGCTGGCGGCGCAGTTTCTGCCCAACACCCACGATTTCCACACCGGTATCGAGGCGGCGGCGGAGTATCTTGAGGGCTCGCGTCCCACGGCCGTCAATCTCTCCTGGGCCGCCCGACGCATGTTCGCCCGCGCCCAAAACACCCTCAGCGACGACTACAACTACCTCCGCTCCGCCCTGCTGGACGAGGCCCGGAAAATCCACGCCGAGGACCAGGCCATGTGCCACGCCATCGGCCTGCACGCGCTGCCGCTGGTACGGCGCTACCGCGGCGTGCTCACGCACTGCAACGCCGGGGCGCTGGCCACCACGGGAATCGGAACCGCCACCGCGGGACTGTATCTCGCCCACCAGGCCGGGCACGCGTTGACCGTCTATTGCGACGAGACGCGCCCGCTGCTCCAGGGGGCCCGCCTGACCGCGTGGGAGCTCGCCCAGGCCGGTCTCGACGTCGTGCTCATCACCGACAGCATGGCCGCCCAGGTGCTGCGCGAAGGCCGCGTGCAGATGGTGATCGTCGGGGCCGACCGAATCGCCGCCAACGGAGACACCGCCAACAAAATCGGCACGTATGGCCTGGCGATCGCGGCGGCCAGACACGGTGTGCCGTTCTACGTCGCCGCCCCGACCAGCACATTCGACCTGTCGCTGCCGGGCGGCGAGAGCATCCCAATCGAACAGCGCGCGACCGAGGAAATCACCGAAGGCTTTGGCCGCCGCACCGCCCCGGTGAACATCCGCGCGTACAACCCCGCCTTCGATGTGACGCCCGCCGACCTCATCACCGCCATCGTCACCGACCGCGGCCTGATCTCGCCCGTGAACAAGGAGACCGTGCGAAACACCGTGGTCCCGGCGTGAGGTCCGCGATGGCTATGAGTGTAGTTGGATTTTCTGGTGCAAGATGAATCGGTGGTGTTGCGTTGAACAACAACCGAGTGTGTCCTCCCCGGCCCCGCGCGATACGAACCGGCACACAGCCCCAACGGGGCGTCTTGGGTAGCCCAGGGTGAGCGGTACTCCGCGAACCCTGGAGGCTATATTAGACGCCGCTCCGCGGCTGTGTGCCGACTCTTCCGCGCGAGGACGAGGAGGTGACGGCTTGCTTTTTCCACGTTCTGCAACGCAAAAAGGCAGAGCCGCTGAAACCGGTTTGTGACTGGCCCGCGCCCTCTTCGCGATACGCACATTCACTGCAACTTTTTTTGTATGTACGCCTGCCATTTCCCCTCGGGCGTGTACCAGCGGAACAGTTTGTATTCGGTGGCCATGTTGTCGTCGGTGATGGAACGGATGTTCTTGCGGGCGCGTTCCGACGGGCCCCGGTCCGACAGGTCCGACGTCGCCAGGCGCTCGACGCACGCGCGGTGATCGGGGTTGTCCAGGTCGAATGTCGCCTTGCCGTTGTGCGTGAATTTCGCGAGATTCTCGCGGATCCGCTCCGGTGTGAGCGTGAACGGGCTGTCGCTGGCGGCCACGAACGAATCGAACATCGTCACATGCTTGAACACGCGGGCGGCCGTGTGGGGAATTTCCGGCGACCAGGTGCTGTTGTAATAAAACACGCCGCCGGGCTTGAGCCGCGACTGGACCAGCCGCAGGTACTCCTCGGAAATCAGCCCGGTAATCTGGCTGCGCCAGTGCCAGGTCGTATTCTGAAGGATGAAATCAAATTTGGCATCCGGGTTGCGGTTGAGCCACCGCCTCCCGTCGTCGATGACGATCGTCACCTTGGGATCGCCCACCAGCGAGGCCTGGTCCGGGTAGTGCCGCATGAGGTCGAGGTATCCACCGTTGATTTCGACAATGGTCAACCGCTCGACGGGCCCGTAATTGGCCAGCACGCGCGACCACGATCCGGTGGAGAGCCCCACTTCAAGCACATCCTTCGGGTCTCCGTGCAGCCCGGCGATCATGTACGCGCGCGTAATGATGTTCGAGTCCTCGATGGGGTCGATGGTGAATTTTCCGTCGTACATGCCGCCGCCGTACATGATGTCGGGCCCATGGGGGTCCTCCAGAACGCCCGCCACGCCGCTGCGCGTCTCGGAGACGTGCTTGAACGGCCCGACGCGCTGGAAGGACTCCAGCAGGTTCGCGTAGAGGCGCTCGTGGCTGCCGCGCAGGTTCGCGTAGGCATCCCGGTGCGCGCTGAGGAAGCCCACGTAGCACAAGACCGCGACGACCGCGATTCCGATGACGGCCGCGGCCGCGCGGGTCCGCCCGACCGCGAACAGCCACGCCAGTCCGCCCAGCGTCACCGTCGCGACGCTCAGCCCCAGGATGATCGAGGAGGTCGAGAACAATTCCATCAGCACGAACCCCGTCAGCAGCGGGCCGGCCGTCGACCCGACGATGTTGGCGACGTAGACGCGCGAGACCGACACGCCGACGCTACGACCCGCCTGCGCGCCGTAGTGACACAGCAGCGGGAACAGCCCACCCAGCAGCAGGCTCACCACCGCCACCACGACGTGCACCGCCACCAGACCTATCGCCCCGTTCATGCGGGTCAGCCAGGCCGTACCCGCGATCGACCCGTAGTAAAACAGCCCCGAGAGAATCAGCATCCCGCCGATCAGGAACGCCGGGGACTGCCCGCGGGAAAACCGCCGCGCGCACAGCCGCTCGCCCCACAACGCGCCCAAGGCCACGCCCGCCAGGAAAAACCCCAGCACATGCGCGAACACGCTCGGTTTTCCACCGGTCATCACCGACACGATGCGCATCCACAGCATCTCCTGGCTGAGCGATATGTACCCGCCCGCCGCCGCGAAGAAGAGCACGAACGCGCGGCGCGTCCAGGGAAGCGGTTTTTCAGAAGTGACAAGTGACAAGCGACTAGCGACTAGCGTTTCATCTCCCGGCTGTGACGGGGCATTTTGTGGGGCGCTACATCTCTTGGTTTCGCAACTGGCCTGCATGTCATCATCAACCAGCGCATCCCCACTCTTGTCGCTTGTCACTTGTCGCTTGTCGCTTATGCCTGCTCTCACCGTCGCCCGCGCGTACCGCCAGACCAGCACGCCCACCGCGATGTTGCACAATGCCGCCACCAGAACGGCCGCCTGCTGACCGAAGAACAGAAACAGCAGGTCCACCGTGAGAAAACACGCCACCGCCGACCCGATCGTGTTGATGCAGTACAGCAGGCCGACCGACTTGCCGACGTTCTGGAGGTGGCGGTGCAAGTGCGTCACGAGGATCGGCAACGTCGCGCCCATCAGCACCGTCGGCGGGGCCAGCAGCGCGAAAATCGCCAACGACACCTGCCACAGCGACCCGTGCAGCGCCGCCGCGCTGACGCGCTCGATCAACGGCAGACTCACCACGCCGAACAGGCCGATGCCCAGTTCGCATCCCAGGAACAACCACGGCGCCTTGCCGGGGAACCGCTTGGACAGCGCCCCGCCGGCCAGCGAGCCCAGCCCCAGACCGAACATGAACAGCGACACGACGATCGTGATCGACTCGATATTCACACCGAACGCGGCGAAGAGCGTCCGCTGCCAGACGACCTGGTAGATCATCGCGGCGAAACCGGAAATCAAAAACAGAAACGCCAGCCACCCCATCGACGTCATCGCCGACCGCCGCTCCGGCAGAACCGCCACCAGCAGCAACACGCCCTTGGCCGCCAGCAGCGTCATCACCACCAGCGGAAGCGGCGCGCGAATGCCCCAGGCCCCCAGCACCACCACCAACAGCGGCAAGTTACTCCACGGGTCCAGCCGCGTGAACCTCGCCGCCGCGCCGGCCGAAAACGACCGCAGCAGCGTCCGGGCGACCATGTCCACGATCATGAGAATCGCCACCCCCGACGCCGCCCCTCCGACCAGATACCGCACCAACGGTTCCATGCCCGCCAGCACCACCGGACCGTCGACCAACGCGTTCATCGCCGCCGCCGCGCCGGACACCGCGCCGGACACCACCACCAGCCCCCAATGCCATAGCGGCCGCCGCGCGGGCCTCGTAGCACGGGCATCTTGCCCGTGAGTCCCACGGGCGTCTCGCCCGTGCTCAATGTGTTGTGTAAGCGTTTCGTTCATGGTTGGCTGTGCTTTGAAAGTCTGGTCCACAGGCAGCGGTTGCATGGGCGAGACGCCCATGCGACTCACGGGCAAGATGCCCGTGCTACGGTTATACACGCCCGTACGCGTTTTACGTGTGATAATCCGCGTTAATCGACACGTACTCGCGCGAGAAATCGCAGGTGATGGCCGTGAACTTACCGTCGCCCAGTCCCAGGTCGCACGTCACGACGACCGCCTTGCCGGCCAAGTGTTCTTCGACTTTTTTCACGTCGAATTTCGCGGGACCGCCTTTGTGAAATACCTTCACGGAGCCGATGGAGATCATCAGGCTGGCCGGGTCCACTTTGGCGGCGGATTTGCCCAGCGCGCAGGCGATTCGGCCCCAGTTGGGGTCTCCGCCGTGCACGGCGCATTTGAACAGCGGCGAGTCGGCCACGCTCTTGGCGGCCAGTTTCGCGTCGCGGTCGTTGCGGGCCCCGCGAACAACCACGTCCACCACTTTCGTCGCGCCCTCCCCGTCGGCCACCACCGCGCGGGCCAGCGCGTCGCACGTCTCCCGCAACGCGGCCGCGAATTTTTCGTACGATTTACTCTCATGGAGAATGGGCGTGTTGCCGGATTTTCCGCTGGCGAAGACCGCCACCGTGTCGCTGGTGGACGTGTCGCTGTCGACCGTGATGCCGTTGAACGTCTCGCCGCTGGCGGCCTTGAGGGCCTTGTGCAGCAGCCTTGGCGCAATGGCCACGTCGGTCGTGATCACACCGATCATCGTCGCCAGGTTCGGTGCGATCATGCCCGCGCCCTTGATGATCCCCGCCGTCGTGACGAGTTTGCTGTCGATCCGCGTCTGCACGACCGCCGTCTTGGGCCTGGTGTCCGTCGTCATGATCGCCGCCATCACGGCCTCGTCGTTGGCCGTGCCCAGGGCCGCCACCGCCGCGGGAATGGCCGGGCGAATCTTGCCCATCGGCAGGCGGTGCCCGATAATGCCCGTCGAGGCGACGAGAATCTCCTCCGCCCGCGCACCGACGAGCCTGGCCACGTCCGCCGCCATCGTCACGGCGTCCTTATACCCGGCCTTGCCCGTGCAGACATTCGAACAGCCACTGTTGATGACGATGCCTTTCGCCAGACCGAAGCCTTTGGGGAAGCAGTCGCGGATGTACCGCACCGGCTCGCCGAAGACCTGGTTGCCGGTGGTGACGACGGCAACGGGGACGATATGCGGCGCGACGATGACGGCCAGGTCGGGCCTGCCGCTGACCTTGATCCCCGCCGTCACGCCCGAAGCCTGGAACCCCGCCGGCAACGTAATATGTCGTGTGGTGCTCATGGTTTTGTTTCCTTGTACCAACCCAGCTAACTATCGCCGCGAACCGGACGTAATGCAAGAGAAACAGCCAGTAGCCAATAGCCAGTAGCCAATAGGTATGGGAGGAGTTTGCTGTGTATCACACGATCCGAATTGCCTCTTTGTGTACAGTCATTCCCGCTCGGAATGCCTTTTCGCCCTCGCCGTTCCATACCTATTGGCTACTGGCTATTGGCTACTGGCTCGTTTTTTCGTTTGACACTGCTCAACTCCGGGCGTAATTTTACCGTAGAGAGTAATGTCAGAACCGGACATGACGACATGCTGACGACCCCCACAACCACGACGACGTCGTAATGGCCCGCATCGGACCATCCC
>Ga0123353_10016509_pt1 | contig 10796 bp, 10 predicted proteins | sample TergutLab28metaG_3_FD_92763 | JGI IMG/M metagenome (GOLD analysis project Ga0123353, IMG submission 92763) | Labiotermes labralis P3 segment gut microbial communities from Petit-Saut dam, French Guiana - Lab288 P3 | ecosystem: Host-associated > Arthropoda: Insects > Digestive system > Gut ... | reverse complement strand
AGGAGTACAGATCACTTAGCTCCTCGTTATGCAATCTCCTCCATTTCCCCATTACTTCGTCCCTCCTAGGTCCAAATATTCTCCTCAACACCATATTCTCAAACACCCTCAGCTTCCTTTCCTCCCTCACTGTCAGCGACCAAGTTTCACACCCATACAAAACAAAAGGCAAAATTATAGTTCTATATATCTTAATCTTTAAATTTTTGGATAGCAACCGGGCATTAATTAAATAAATGTAACATTAGTACCAACAACCGCATAATGATAATTTACAAAATACTACTGTGAATTTGTTGGTACTTTGTCTTTGTCTTCAGTGGATAAATATGTTTACAAATCCAATTCTTATTTTGGACGCCGAACTCGTAGTAGTTTCAAATGATCCCGATATATACAATGGGCTCTCGTGTTCAAGGTCACGTAATCTGAGGCATGTGTGCTGAAAGAGGTTAGCTGCGGCTGTTTGTAATATGGTCACCCACTTGGAAAACTGGTCTCGCTTGGAAATCCAAGGAGTTAAGCGCTTTTATGTGGCTACGGGAAGTGTATCCCCATCTTAGCGACGAGAACACCGGACCGCACACGGCACAGTTGACTCGAACCCTGGAGCAAAATGTCAGTTGGGGAACAATGAACCATTCCCCATGCAGTCCGGATTTGGCACCAACCGATTCTCCCGTTGCGCTCCTAGAGAGAGAGAAGTTGTCAGGACACAGTTGCACCAGCGACGACGTCAAACGAGCTATCACGTGGATGACGCAACAGGAAGGTACGTCCTACGCGTACACTTGTTCAAGCTTATCACACGCTGTGACTAGCTATAGAGAAGGATCGCATTGAAAAAAAAGTGTCCCAGTCACACCTCAATTGTGTACTGCTGAAGTCTCGCCTTGATTCCTAATGTACCTTCACAAATCCATTCCAGGCCCGTTTTAATATTTCCACCCAGCCAAGCACAGGTCTTCTTTCAGGTTTTCAGATTAAATCTCTGCGTGAATTTCTCTCACACATCTCATCCCCTGTGCTGTTAACAATGCAATCCTCTAATAGCCTCAAACAATCATAGTGCTTCCTGACGACTATGACATATGCACACGCTGACAACACACTGCTGAGAAAGGCACTACGAATACAGGAAAGAATGGCTAATTGCTATAAAATCACGTCACATCCCATAATACTGACTGGTATTTACAAGGCACAATTTCACAAGTACAAGGGACACGCTGTACGCACATATTTTAACATGCAAATACAACAGCAAGTTCCGATATCAGTAATCGCGGACACACACACACGAATGACAGTCATGACAGCCACAGGCAATGAATCAATACAATAGATGACGCAATCTAAAAATCCATATTAGACGTGTCCATCCGTAGTTTGTATTTACAACAGACCCATCGTCCTTATCGAACGTTATCACCGTTGTACGAATTAAGCTCAACTCGAAGCTAAATTACAACGAACAGCCTAATTTAAAATAACTGTTTACACTCTGTGCAGGGAGGATGACAGTGTCAATGGAGTTGTTCTCAGTCCGTGTGCCGCGACGCCCTAGCTTGCGCAAAAAACTGTGACCATACAGAATGTCCCACCACTAACCAGTTTCAACACCAGAGAGACAATGCACGTATAATCGTACCACTGAAGCGCTTTAGCGTAACCAATGCTGTAGTGGAGAAGCAGCAAGTATTACACATTCTGAGAGCGCGTATGTACCCTTAATTATCCAGCATGCAAAGCGCATGCGCTGCAATATACTGGCATGTGACCTGTCACTCCCATATTTTACCGCATTGTCTCATAAACGACAAGATTTTATACGGAACACAAAATGAGTGTTCAGATTTTCTCTACAACTCTTGTCTGAAACATTTCTCGTCCTAGGAAGAATTCATAGAGATCTTATCAGAAATGTAAATATGTCTTCACGTAACTGGGAGCAAGTTTTTTCCTAGCGGACAGGCAGGCATGACAAAGCTAAGTCGCTTCTCGCAATTTGGCGAAAAGCGCTTAACAGCCATCTATGTACACAGCATATGGCAGTCACGAACTCCCTGGAGTAGAGTCCTTCTTGAGAAGCTGACAGGTTCTCAGCTAGTCAAGAAATTCCAAGCAATTTATGTAACCCGAAGGTTCATTACCGCATTCACAGGAGCCGCCATCTGTCCCTATCCTGAGGCAGATCAATCCAGTCCATACCCCCCATCCCACTTCAAGATCCATTTTAATATCATCCCCATCTACGTCTGTGTCTTCCAAATGATCTCCTTCCCTCGGGTTTCCCCACCAGAAGCCTGTATGCTCCTCTCCTCTCCTCTCCCCCATACATGCTACAAGCTCTGCCTATCTCCTTCTTGATTTGGTCACCCAAATAATATTTGGTGAGTACAGATAACAAAGCTCCTCACTATGTAGTCCTCGCCACTCCTCAGTTACCTCGTCCCTCTTATGCCCAAATATCCTCCTCCACACCCTATTCTCAAACAGCCTCAGCTCACGTTCCTCCCTATATGGCAAGTCACACAAGGTAGAGGTTCAAGTGTGCTGCGGCGTTCTCAAATCACATACGTTTCAATACATTTTAATATAACTTCCCGCAGCGCCCTACAGCCACAAAATACTGCACAATATAGCTTTGTCGTCTTGCTGTTCCGTGAAGGGTTTCTCTTGTTAGGCTACACTGCATGTCTCGACAATTCCTACGTCTACTCAAACTCATATTTACATACTGCACTTTCTTATGCTGTGCTTCTCCTTTATTAATCTTCCTAACAATTCGTTAAGGTATTCAGTTATTCGATTTTCTTTACAAAGTAAAAAACAAAAGAACGCCGTAAAGGTATTCAGTTATTCGATTTTCTTTACAAAGTAAAAAAACAAAAGAACGCCGTACATAGAGACTGTGGCCACCTGTGACCCAGTATCAACGACCAGTCTTTCGGGTTTTCATGAAATTCGGTACAAGGATTTAACGAGTCGTGCCAGCGAATTTCGTGAATATCAGGTGTGAAAGTCGCACTTTACTAAGGAGCGTAAACGTACTTCCAATATTCATTCCATTATGTGGATAAAGTTCGAGGCCGAAGTTTCGTCAAAATCGGTGCACTTAAAGCCATGCTTTACTTACGGTCGCATAAATTTTCGCAAGTATATTCCGCACAAACGTTCATAAAAAATGTGAATGTGAGTTTCGTTAAAATCGGCGCAGTAAAAGCCACTTTATATGCCAAAGTGCATCTACATTAACGGGCGTGCCGTAACACCGCATCATATTTTGACGGTGAAGGACGCCTTGGTAAAGTCCGTGTGCTACGTCACGAAACAGATTATTTTCATTCGTATTTTACAGTTTAGTGTCGAATACATGGACAAAAGCACAACAAAACAGGAAAATAATAATAATAACAACTTAATGCAGCGGAGTCCTTCCTGAGACGCTAGTCAAGCAATTCCCCGCATTTTTTGGAAGCGAAGGTTCATTATCGCATTCACACCATCCCGCGAACTGTCCCTATCCTGAGCCAAATCCACCCTGTCCACTCCCCCATCCCACTACTTAGAGGATCCATCGTAATATATATATATATATATATATATATACGCCTAAGTCTTCCGAGTGGTTCTTTCCCTCAGGTTTCCCCACCAAATCCCTGTATACACCTCTCCCCCATACGTGCTACACGCGCCGCCAATCTCAATATTTTTGATTTGACAGTATTTGGTGAGTAGTACAGATCACATGAAGTTCCTCGTTAAGCATTCTTCTCCAATCCCCCTTTGCCTCGTTCTACCACCACCACCACCACCACCACCACCACCACCAGCAGCAATAATAATAATAATATCGTGCACACAGTTCATATACACGTCAGCAGTCACCGAAACTACCTATGACGGCAAACCATGTACCATCAAATCAGGCCTATTAAACACGCGACCCGCTGAGCTTTACAATGTGGACCTCTGCACGTTTTGATTACCTATCAAGTTTTACTGTCTGTGCCATTTTGTTGCATAGTACACCCAACGAATACTGTAAAATTAAATACAAGGATTACTTTACAATAAAAATTTTACAAACAAAGAATGAAGAGATAACGTGACATGCTGCGACCCAGCATGTCACCTTTTCTCATTCTTTGTAAAAAATTTCGGATTTGGTCGTTAAAAATTGTATTACATCCACAAAGCAACGCGAGGGGCCTGTGTGGGTGGCGTGGGTGCGAAAGTGCAACTTCAAACAGGTACAGCGTGTGCGAATAATCTTATTTCGATAAAACGCCTCAATATAATAAGTGTCTAGTACTCTACAAGCGCAGCTATGAATAGAAGCAATATCTGAATCACCAGTAGGTCCACTTGTCACTGACATTCATAATGAACTGGGACGAACCAGCTGACCTAAGCTTAGCGCTGGAGCTTACAAATGCGTGCACGCAGTACTTCCAAACATCGTACGGCACTTCATGGCCAGCCCAAATTTGGACACAGAAATAAGTGTATTTCAAAGTCAACTAAACATTTTATTCAATGTAACAAACCTGGATCCTGACGGCGCGGCAATTTCTCCTACAACTTTGTGTGTTGGGTTGTCTACACTTAAGGTGTCTTTTTAAACGTGTCCTATTATTTTTACGAGAAATCCGAAACTTAAAACATTAGAAAGAAAAGACTGCATGTAAATACTCAACATTGTACTCCCGGAACTATTCCTTAAGCTTATTAACTTGTAACAACAACAAAAATACTCCAACTTCACGCAACAGAAATTATCTACACAGCCGAGATAAGGAGTAGAGTTCACCATCATAATGGTGCGAAGAGCTTTCTGCCAATCTCTTATCAATAAACTCAAACTGTAAGCAAACAACTTCGTAACACTTATGCCACTCAGTTCGGGGTTTGTTTGGAAGGTGACACGCGAAATGGATGACACAGCCGTGAAAGGAGCGCGCAGCAATTCAAAAGCTTTCATTAGAGACAAGAGAAACTACCAATACACACTAGAAACTGCAGAAACGTTTCAGGAATTTTAAACCACGATTCAAAAATTACACTGCAGATATCAGACCTCTAGTCCAGACCTGTCGCACAGTTTCATGCTTCAGACGCAATGTTATAAAATGGACTGGGAAACATCATTGGAGGCAGAAAAGAACTCAATAATCGATAATGGAAATGTTTCCACGCATTACAGCATTAATTGAATATTATAGAGGCTCATCATGTCGCTTGAAGTATAAAATACTGCACTTAACTCTAGAAATAAGATGCCGGATGGGAATCCAATGCACCCCTTCCCCCCACAACAGGAAAATCCGTCCCATTTCCTTAATTAAAATTCTATCAATGAAAACTACGACAAGGTTCCTGTTAATTCAAAGCCCCCTTTAAAACTCTGTTTCAATCAGACGGTCACATCACAGCTTCGGATGCGGCGTTTCGCACACGGAACACCCCGGTGTATGGATATTTATCGGAACGCTGCTCCAGTTACAAGCTGCACAAGGACCCTGCGGCAAAAGGCAAAATGCGGGGACATTAAAGAAATAAGCACTTGTCAGTTTTATATCTCACATCCATCTCAATTCATCGAAGTCGCCCTGTCATTCGATGCATGGGCAACATATTTTCCAAACATCTAGAAGCCGGAGTAGCGCAGTCGGTATAGCGACTACACTATGGTTTAGACGGTCGTGGGTTCGAATCCCGTCAAGAGTAAGATATTTTCTTCTCCAAAACGTCCAGCATGCTCTGGGGCCCACACATGCTCCTATTAAATAGGTGCCGGGGTTCTTTCCCGAGGTATACCTACACTCCCCCATACGCCTTCATGGCGTGGATTGGGATAAAACTTTACCTTACCTTCACCTAGGCCTAACCTCAAGACTCGAGGTACCAGACGGGTGACACGAAGCAGGTTCCATACTGAGGACACGCAAATATTACGCGCCCGGACGCGTTCATGTTGTGTCTGTTAGAGTGATACGCATATGTGTTTTGCTTGTGACAGTGCTACGCGAGAAATAAGGTTTGAAAAACTGATCTAAACTACCACTTGTATTCGAAAAATGCGAGCTGCGAACTTCGAAGAAGTTTTTAACTTGAAGGGGACTACAATGTATAATACATCGCTGACACAAACAAATCGAATCCTGACACAGGCAGGACGGCGCGACTTACAAAGCAGTTAGTTGCTGGTCAGAAAAACAGACAGGGCTAGGCGTCTACGCGTCTCTTTTAACTGCTCACAATCGGTGGTATATTTTGTTTAATATATATATATATATTATAAATAATATATATACATGTTCTATAATTAATATATATTAATAATATATTAAACATGAAACGTAACACCAATAGTGAGCAGTTATAAGAAACAAGTAGATGCCTAGCCGTGTCTGTTTTTCTGACAACCAACTGATTAATAAGTCGTGCGATTCTGTGTCAAGATTCGATTTGTTTGTCAACTATGTATTCTTTATATATGTTGTACATATTATACATACATACATGCATACATACAACATATATATATATACATACACACATAAATATATGTGCTAATGCCCTGAAACTCCACTCCAAAGCTACAAAAACGAAGGCGAATAAGAAACGAGGAGGTAAAGTAAATATGAAAGGAGAAAAATTCGTACAGATGTGGTGAGGAAACCTCCCAAGTGCCCAAATACCGACAAGTTACAAAACGATGTCTCCGTGCAAAAACACTATCCACTAGAGCGTATACAGAAGGAGCGAATGTAAACCTCTGAATACATAGAACCTACCAGCTTCACGCTCCGATTACTTTATCCCCGGAGAAAGAACTTTGCTGCCCGCTGTAAGGACGAAGCAAACCCGCAGTAAAGTACAACACTTATGATACCTCACAAGAAAGTGTATATTATTGTTTACGCTTTTACCTTTATTTTAAAAACTTCCATTCGATGCCCGATCATGGTCCAAGGGAACAGAAACATGTAGCTTACCTATAATAATACAAAATATAAAATTACTAGTGTAGGGACTAATGCCGAGTGACAACTCAACTGCAGGTAATAATAATAATGATAATAATAATTCATTAGACTTATTTTACTCTTTGTTACTGCAAACACAACGGGACGACATCCATCAAGCTAACCTTTGGATGCCGCAGTGGAAGCACCTTCTCCATTAAATACACACATTAGGCCTACAATTTATTAATATTTATCTTATGACCCCGCTTACATTTAATTTTGCCCAAATATCTACCTAAATCTACACACTACAGTACTGTTAGCACTTCTTAATATTGTCTTATACGCTACCTCCTCATTAATATCCGGCTGTTTTATTTACAAATTCCATTCTCCATATTCCATTTTCTCGACAATTCAGAAAATACATGTTTCGCACCCTCTTGGCCTAAACGGGCACATTTAGTTCGGATATAAATCAATATGCTATCCGCAAATCAAATCCGACAATAGAACCCCTAGGCCAGTCTCCCAGCTATACCGAGGGCACGGAAAATATTAAAATGAATCCAAAAAAAAAATGGACTGTGGGTATGCGGACTACTACACTCGCTCAGGAACGTACTAACAACATGTTCATTAAAGATTTGTAATTCCATGCTGTGTAAACAGCAACCCTGACATCGGAAGAAGTGATGGATGTGAATTTTCAAGACAATCTGAACAAGCGAAAAGCTAATTTTAGAAACCAGTTCACACACACATCAATAAAACGTCCTCGGACTAGCAACCGATCAGGTGGCTGAACGGTGAGTAAACCTGAGTTCCGTGAACCGTCTATTTTCTCGTCATCAAGTAACTGCTTTATAGAAAAGATATGGTTTATTGAATTCAATCGCCGTGAAAGCTTCAGATTATACACAACATACACGTGTCAACCGAAGTATGGACAGACTTGGTGTCGAAAGCCTACGGAATTTGGTTGCATAATTCATCTATGGCTTAATATGGGGAAGGGTGTTGAGTTTCAATGACATACAGTGAAAGTACATCCCAACAAATACACGTAACACACTACATCGGACACTGGTCTTCCTGAATACCACTTGCGTTTGGTTATGTGATGGAGAAACGCCTCCACTCCCCCATACAGCTTCATGGTGTTAAACACGGACAGCTTTATACTTCTATTCGTAGATATATGAACTGGTTTAGGGACGTATCCGGCTCGTATCTCGTGAGAGGTATCGATTATTCTCAGGTTTTCATTGTTCCCGAAATTAAAACAGGTAAATTCCTAAATAATGATACACAGTGCGTAACTTACGTCTCGTCTCATCCTCTACAAGCGACGAACTGACAAAAATTGCATAATAAATTTATAGTAATTACCAAAAATTATTAGGGCGCTCAAATGAAGGAGAATGGGATGGGCTGGATATGTGGCACGTATGAAACAGAAATAGACAGGGTTCTGGTAGGAAAACTTAAAAATAAAAAGACGACTTGAAAACCTAGGCGTAGATGGGATAAAAAATTGAACTCCAACATGAAAGAAGATGCGAGGGTGTGGTCTGCATTCATCTGGCACAGAAAATGGACCAGTGGCGGTTCCTTGTGAAGAAGGTAAAGAAAATTCAGGTTCAATAAAACGGTGAATTCCTTGAATAACTGGGGAAATCTGAACTTCTCAAGGAGGACTCTTCCCAGTGCAGTTCGATGACGCACCGTCAAATAAATTAGACACCAAAGGCCAAATCGGACTGATCAACGTCGGGAATCGATTCGTGGACCTTTGGAACACGGTATAACACCGATCACTTAAAAAGAAAGGGCCGTGCCAAAGTTTTGAGAACTATTATCGAAGCATTTCCTTCCTCCTAGCGGGCTGAACGAGCTAACACATCCATCGCAGACTTGGCGGCACCACGGCCCTCTCCGAGACATGCGGCCTTGTTTATCAACAAACCCGCCTGTCGCCCTCTATTCTCCGCTGTCACGTTTCTCGTACTGCAACAGCACGGAACAGAACCGTTCAGACATGTGATTTACGAACCGCGGCCTGCGAAACCTCTGATGTGACTTCTTCCTGGCATTCGCTAATATTCTGGTCAGTTCAGGTTCAAGCCTCAGGTACAAAAAGCTTCGTTATGCTCCTAGGACAATCCCACACCACATAAGGCTATGGGCTACAGACGGCCAGACTTTGGACTCAACGATCTACTCCAAAGACAGAAAATCTTTCGCGATCTACTACAGTACATAATGTATTAATAGTTGGCCAACCACGCAAAGTAAAGTAAAACAGCATAATAACATCAAGTATATAAAAAGTACGTTCCATTTATTAAAAACTGATACTTTGCAACTAAAACAATTTACTATAATTAAAAGGTGTTTTCATTAACCTTCCCCCAGCAAAGCTGATACATGACGCTGCATATCTTGCGATAACTTACTGTAAGAGAGTTCATAATTACTTGGGCACAATTGTGTTGTCTTACGTACTGTTTGTGTGTAAACGTATACTGTACTACTGCCACCTGGTGTCAACCCAACTGCAGTTAAATATATCAAGTGAAGGCAGTATTTTAAATGTTCACCGGTCAGAAGGCCCCGGTATCTTAACTATCTTCATCCGGGAGGCTTCTTCGCAGAGATAGGCATAACCAAAAAACGCTGTCAAACGAAGAGCTACTGATCGTACAAAGGTGGCAAATCAAGTTTGATAGAGACCAAAAGCAGTCGCGATCGACCAAACAAGTGGCCGTGACCGACTGGTAGATGGCGATCGACTCTATTTGGTCATCTATGTTATGGCGTAATTCACTCACCGATTAAGATTTATAATGTAATACGTCTGCTGAACCATTGTTTGCAACCGATCCGAACGCACCACAAATAATACGCCCAGTGCAATCACACCATCTGACTTGTTGTCGTCTATGTATACAGCAGTTATACATCATTATCGCTAAGAAGTCCTACAATATGCAAATCACTTCGTCCTCTGTTACACTGGATCTTGGTGTAACATTCTGGGTTGGATTTTTGGAGGCTGAAAGTGTTGCAGCAAACAAAGCCTGCAGATAGCATTTTGTCCTGCTACTTCTGCGTCTATTCAAAACTGTATGAAAATGATAACAGACGACAGATAAACAGATGACAATATAGCTCCAACGAAGTTTCTGCGAGTAAGAAGCATAAAGTAATGGGCAAGTGACAAGAACCAAGACTAACTTTTTATGAAATGCCCACTTGGAAGGCGGATATGGATGTTAGAAGTGGACTAAAATAATGGGACGTGGCTCAAAATTCTGCCCAATGCTCGGTCTTGGTATCAGCTATGTTTCAACTTCGGGTTACACTAACAGTGTTGGTGACTTGGGGTTCTTCGCATTTACGCGCGTTCGCATGCTAAAAGCAAAAGTTACCTTCGTCATGTCTGTTCATCCACATTTATCACGACTACTGCCATCAAGATTTGGTGAACTTCATATTTCGTATTTTCACTAAAATATGCCGACACAATCCCGATTTCGGTTAAAATCGGACAAAAATGACATTTTACGTAGGACCCACTTACCGTCTATTGTTTCTGGCCACTACTGGTCTCTATTGCGGGTCCCAGTAGCCGCGCGGTCTAATGCGTAGGTCTGCGGCCGCTCGACTGCTGAAATCGTGGGTTCGAATCCCACCGTGGGCATGGATGTTTGTCTGTTGTGAGTGTTGTGTGTTGTCAGGTAGAGGTCTCTGCGACGAGCTGATCACTCGTCCAGAGGAGTCCTACTGACTGTGATGCGTCGTTGTGTGTGATCT
>Ga0123353_10016508_pt1 | contig 10796 bp, 12 predicted proteins | sample TergutLab28metaG_3_FD_92763 | JGI IMG/M metagenome (GOLD analysis project Ga0123353, IMG submission 92763) | Labiotermes labralis P3 segment gut microbial communities from Petit-Saut dam, French Guiana - Lab288 P3 | ecosystem: Host-associated > Arthropoda: Insects > Digestive system > Gut ... | reverse complement strand
GTTGCGGTAACAAACAAGGCGGTTCTGGCGGTTGCGGCAAATGCGGCGCAGCACTTAAGCCTGGCGCAAAGTTCTGTCCGGAATGCGGCACAAAGGCATAAGCAACGGATAAGGGGAGGAAATTAAAATGATAGAATGTCCAAAATGTAATAAAACAACGGTTGTGAAAGTTACTACACAGAACAAAAAGAAAGTAAGGGAAAAGAAGGGACTATTGCACCTTATTTTCTGGATTATCACGTTTCCTTTTTATGGAATGTGGCGTCTTATTTTCGGCAAGAAGAAGGTCAACTATGTCAAGGAAGCAAAGTGGAATTGCCGTTATTGCGGTCACACATGGAAAGATAAGGGCGAGGAACCATTATAATTGACGCCCTTGGTCGCTATGCTCATAAGGGCGAGGAACCACTATAAAATTACTTAATCAAATTCAATGCTTCATCAAACGACTTGACAAGTGCAAGTCGTTTTTTTATGTCTTTTCCGTTTGGCAGATAATTTGCATAGGCAACCAAGTGTTTGCGCATTTCGACAATGCTGGCGGCGTGTTTGAGGTGGTACTTGATTATTTGCTTTGGATTGACTTTTTTGGTTGAAATTTTCCATGGAGCACCTATCAGTGCCCTGCCTATCATTACTCCGGCGGCGCCTGTTTGTCGTATGCATTCTTTGGCGTGTTCTGCGTCGCGGACGTCACCGTTTGCGACGACGGGAATTCTTACCGCTTGGACGACCTCGGCGATTGCGTTCCAATCTGCAATCCCACTGTAACCTTGTGTGCCGAAACGCCCGTGAACGATTAGGCGGCTTGCTCCGGCGGCTTGGCACATTAATGCAAACTGTACGGCGTAAGGGAGTATGTCGTGGTTTGGTGGTTCGGGCGTAAAGCCTAGGCGCATTTTTACGGATACGGGGACTTTGGATACACGTACACAGGCTTCGATAATTTCGCACGCGAGATTAGGTGGAGGTTTCATAAGTGCGCATCCATCACCGTTGCTTGTAATTTTTCGCGCAGGGCAGCCCATGTTGATATTTATTTCAGTGAACTTGTCAAGGATGCCGCTTTTGATGACGTGTTCAAAGTGTGCGGAGTTTTTGCCGAATAGTTGAACGATTGTTTTGCTATCTGATTTCAGCATCTCCTTTGTTTTCTCGCTTTCATGGAAAATGGCGGTTGCGGAAATCATTTCAGTCCATGTGACTGTTGCCCCGCACTTTTGAAGTGTTTTGCGGAAGGCATAATCTGTATAGCCTGCCATTGGTGCGGGCTCTATGGTGAATGATTGTGACATAATATGTAAATACTATACCATGAAAAAGTTGTGTGCGGTACTTGCTGTTTTTACAATTTGGTTTTTTATGTGTGGCTTCGCGCCGAAGGAAACCGAATATTTTACAATTCATTATCATAACAAACGGATTGTTGTAAGTGACGCGACCCTAAGACCGGCTTGGTATAATCTTGAGAATTATATAAGGTTTACGAATGGCAAAACGATATACGGACGCGCATTGGCCGCGACAAGTATCTCAAAAGACTTTCCAGAGATTTATCAGATACTTAAAAAAATTGAACGTGAAGTCGAGCGCGAGGTTTTTGATGGTAACATTAACTTTGATCCAAATCGCGAGGAAAAGTTTTGGGTGACGGATGCGCTGGATGGAATCGAGATGGATGTTGCCGCCGCGACGCGCGAAATAATGCTTGCGCTCAAGAACAAAAAACATGCCGACATTGTAATCAGAACGAAAGAAATAAAGCATAGAGCCGGAAAAGAGGTTCTTTCAAAAATAGATTTGCGTGCACAATATTCCACAAGGTTTGATGCCGGCAATTTGAGCCGTAGTAGGAATATCGAGCGTAGTACCGCGTGCTTTAATGGTTTGGTATTGCAGGCGGACGAGGTGTTGAGCTTTAATCGTGTTGTTGGGTCGCGGACGGTTGCCCGTGGTTACGAAGAAGCAAAGATTATTGTTGACGGTGAATTTGTTCCGGGAATTGGTGGCGGGGTTTGCCAGACGTCTACTACCCTATTTAATGCTGCGCTTTTGTCCGGGCTTTCTGTTACGCAAAGCCACAATCATTCGTTGCCGATTTCTTATGTGCCGCTTGGGCGCGATGCAATGGTGTCCAGTGCGGTTGATCTTACTTTCCAAAATAATACAGGTGCACCGGTTTATTTCGAAACAGGGATTGAGAAAGGGAATAGGGTTTTTGTGAAAATATATGGCGATAATCTTGACAAAACTAAATACAAACCAGTAACAGAGGTGACATCGAAACCGCAGGAAGTTGAGGTTGTCGGCACAAAACCAAACAATGTGGACGGCTACCGAAGAATTATAATTGAAAATGGCGAACCTGCACGGTCTGTCAAGACATATTTGGAAATTTATAATGGTGATAGGCTTGTCAACAAAAAACTTATACGCAAAAGCAATTACAAAGGACAAACGGAAGTTGTGAGATATGAACCTATTCCTTTGACACCGGTACCGGCGGTTGATATCATTGAGTGATGAAGAAGGTTGCAAAAGATATCAGAACCCTTGTTGTCGTATTCGTGTTGGTTTTTGTCGCATTGAGTGTTGCGGCGGTTAACGCAATACCTAAAGACACGGCGTCATCTTCTTCCGTGCGTTCTCCTGCGCATGGAGGAAATCAAGTTGGGGAAACGCGCACAACCCACTTTCATTTCCAAGCGCCAGTGTTGCGTCTTGGTACTAACAGTGATACACACACAAGTTTTTTGGTGGTTACGAATCAGGCTGCGATTGTAGATGGTTGGGTTAAAGGAGCCGCGGTGAGTTTGACGATAAAGCCTTTTGCTATTGATGTTTTAAGCGCCGGGCAAACCAAAGTTTATCTAAGTGCCCTTATGATAGACGGGAGGGTTAAAACAATAAATTGCACAGTAGTTGTTGAGGGCGGAGGAATCAACGAAAAAGACAAAGGCGATGAGAAAGAAACCCAACTTGCCGGACAGTTAATTTATGAGTTTGAAAGCGAAGATTCAATTGAATTTAGCCTTCTTTTTGACAACAAAAAAGAAACAATGTTTCGCTTGTCTGCGGTAGCGCTGGAAGGTGATGTGGCCGTCGGGGTCATAGCGAGCACTGTGCGCATTAAATATTTTTCAGAAAATACTTGTTTTAAAATAAAGGTTGTTGCCACGGTAAATTCCGTGGTAGTTGCAGTACTGGAAGTCGAAAATCGTTTGTAAAACTTTGATGAGTTGTATATACTAATGTAGTTTCGGGGGAAGTGTGGGAATAGCACAAATTACAGAAAAATCGGGCTACAAAATTCTGAAATGGGCGGCGCTTGTGGTAGGCTGTCTGCTTTTTGCGGTAGGTGGTTTTCTTTCGCTTTCGACTATGAGCAGTGGTGGCGGATCTAGCAACATACCGCCGGACTCAATCCATTTCACAGCTCCCGGTATAGTGCATCATGCGGATGCTGGCTATTATCATATGTCTGTATTTCAAAAGCACACTTCAATTATGGTTAACACAGGTCCTTGGGGCTCGGCACGTCGTGTAACCTTTGAAATCCAGCAAGGTGCCGAATATTTAGAAATTACACCAACGATTTGGCCCGGCAGCATGGCGACTATAACTCTCATAGGCGACCAAGACAATCCTTATCAATTCGGGCAAACAGTAATAATTTTGGTAAAGAGCGGACAAGCACAAGAGTTTTTACATGTGCGCATTGACCTTCCGCCGGAACAGGTTTCATTCCAATTCAGATTATGGAATGACCGTAATAACGTAACGATTTCAGAAATTTCGGCAAGTACTTATTTTTGGGATGTATATAGTGACTACCCTATATCTACATCATCAAGTTCAAGGTTTAGGTTTACGTCGGTGCTTAACGTTTTTGGTGGGATTGTTGATGGCGCACGGTTTAGCGCAAGCGCGCAAGGTGTTGACCATGGGATTCGACTGTTTGGTATTCCAGTGGGTGAAGACCATCCTTCTGGCATAAGCGATTTTACAAACGTATTTATACCTATTGAAGTGTTGTATCAGATAATTGATGATCCAAGAATGGATGCGTCTATGACATTCCGCTTTATGATTAGTGCAGAATACTTGGGAGACCATATCGATTTCTTTGAACTCAGGATTGTAAAATAATCGCCGTTGGCGATTATTTTTTTTGTATGGCTTAGGCTTGCGTTCCCAAACCATTTGGTATAGAATAACTGCATGGACAAAAATATTACAATGGAAAAATTAGTCGCCCTTTGCAAAGGCAGGGGTTTTGTGTTTCCAGGTTCGGACATTTACGGAGGTCTGGCGAACAGTTGGGATTATGGTCCTTTAGGAGTAGAGCTTAAAGAAAACATCAAACGCGAATGGTGGAAGTTTTTTGTACAGGAAGCGGATAACAGCGTTGGGTTAGATGCAGGAATTCTTATGCATCCGCGCGTATGGGAGGCCAGCGGGCACGTTGGCGGTTTTTCTGACCCTCTTATGGATTGCAAGGAATGTAAAACACGACACAGGGCGGATAACTTGATAGAGGTTGCAAGCAAAGGCAAAGACGTCGCGGATTTTTGGACACACGAAAAAATGCAGCAGTACATTGATGAAAAAAAGGTCAATTGCCCAAATTGCGGTAAACGTAACTGGACGCCGATACGTAATTTCAACCTTATGTTTAAAACTCATCGCGGTGTAACTGACGATGCGAGTTCGGTTATTTATTTGCGTCCGGAGACTGCGCAAGGGCAGTATGTTAATTTTTTAAACGTGCAGCGAAGCATGAGGCTTAAGGTGCCGTTTGGTATTGGACAGGTTGGTAAGGCGTTTAGAAATGAGATAACTCCCGGGAACTTTATTTTCAGGACAATCGAATTCGAGCAATTAGAGCACCAGCTTTTTTGCAAAGCGGAAGATTCCGAAAACTATTATCTTGAGTATAAGAAAAAGATCTGGGATTTTTATGCGGACAGGCTTGGAATTAGTGTTAAGGATTTGCGATACAACGACCATGAGAAATTGGTGTTCTATGCAAAGGCTGCTGTTGATATGGAATACAAGTTCTGTTTTGGATGGAAAGAAATCAACGGCACGCATCACCGTGGAGCTTATGATTTATCACAACACGCAAAATTCAGCGGCAAGCCACAAGAATACACCGACCCTGTTACAAACGAAAAGTATGTCCCTACAGTAATTGAAAGCAGCATGGGGCTTACGCGGGCGTTTTTGGTTGTATTGCATGATGCGTACAACGAAGAAAAACTGGACGACGGCGAAACTCGTATTGTGCTAAGATTGGCAAAAAGTCTTGCGCCGTACAAAGTTGCTGTACTGCCCTTACAGAAAAAAGATTTAACAGACAAAGCGCGTGAGGTATACCGCAATTTAAGCAAACATTTCATGGTAACGTATGACGACACAGCAAGTATTGGCAAGAGGTATCGTAGGCAAGATGAAATAGGCACGCCGTTTTGTGTGACTATTGACTATGATACATTAAACGATGGTTGTGTTACTGTTCGCGATCGCGATTCGATGAAACAGGAGCGTGTTGTAATAAATGATCTTTTGTCATACCTTGGCGGGCAGTTTTAGATTTCGTTTGTGGTTTTGCGACTGTCGGAGACGGTTGATAATTTCTTAGTAAAGCTGTAACAAGTTGTTGCAGCTTCATTTCTTCATTGTCGAGAGCGTGTTCAGGCTTGTCTTTTTCGCCAGGTGTCTCTGGAAGTTCTTCCGGCTCAAAGTCATGTTCGACTTCGGTTTCGGCGTTTAGAATTTTTGCCGCATTTTCACATGGCTTAAGTCGCACAGGGGGTTTTGCAGTGGCATCTTGTTTTAGTAATGCGGTAATGAGATGCTTAAAGTCAAGTTTTTTTCCTTTCTTTCCATCCGAGCCATCTTTCTTTTTGTGTATGAGTTCCGGCATGTGGAATTCTGTTAACGGCTCGGATATAAGTGCTGCAGACGTTTTATTGTTGCAGGTAGTTTTCCAACGGTTGATGATTTCTACGGCAGGATGTGTCAAATCGTTCTTGTCGATAACATATGTAAGCATTTGGAGTTGTGAAGTGTTGTAATCCGGTTTGCCTAGGCGAACGAAAGGTTTGCCTGTTTTCAACAGTTCGCTGTATTCCGGTAAAGGGTGCGTGTCGAGTGTTTTTTGCACACGACGACATGCAGATCGCGCAAGACGCTCGTGTTCTGCCAGCATGCTTGTATATTGTGCGCGACGTTTCTGGGCGCGCTCTTTTATAGGGGTAAGGTCTAATCCAGCATCTAAGTTCTTGAAATACTCATCTGTTATCTCGGCAAGTGGGGACAAATAAGTATAGGCGACAATACCACCCATTTCGGTTGCATGTTCGACGAGATAAAGAATACTTCCTTCTAAACAGAATTTCGTACCGTCTTCACTTTGCAAAAAGGCTACATTTATACCAACGTCGACTTCATCATCTGAAACCACTGGTTTCTTTGGCATTTTTATTAAAATATCTGCGATCTCTTTTGGCAATGCATAACCATGACGTTCGTCAAAGTTCCCAAGCATTTGGAATATGTGGGAATCGTTTTTTAATACCACTTTGTTTCGCATGCTCATATTGATACCCTATTATTAATCGCGGCGCCAAGCGTTACTTCATCGGCGTATTCCAAGTTTGTACCAAGCGCAAGTCCCTGGGCAAGGCGTGTCACTTTTATGCCAAGCGGTTTGATGAGGGTGGCGATATAGTTTGCCGTTGCTTCACCCTCAACGGTCGGGCTTGTTGCGATAATTACTTCTTTTGTATTCTCCTCGCGGACGCGTACCATCAAGGATTTTAAATTAATATCGTCCGGCCCTTTCTTATCAAGTGGGCTTATTACGCCATGTAAAACATGATATGTTCCATTGAATGCCCCGCTCTTTTCGATTGCGATTGCGTCGCGTGGGTCACGGACCACGCAGATTACACAACTGGATGCTCTGTGTTTACAGATATCGCATGCGGTGTCCGTATCCGTAAAGTTACCGCAACTTTTGCACAATTTCACATGTGCTTTTATGTTTTTAAGCGCTTTACAAAAATCATCAACAAGTGTTGTATCAGATTCGACAATCTTGTAGGCGTATCGTTCGGCTGTCTTATACCCCACCCCTGGCAGGCGCGTAAAGCAATTAATGAGGGTATTAATGCAGTCGAGGTTCTTCATATTTGATAGTAACACCAATATGGATGCAAGGCAAATTTTTTATAATCAAGAAAAAGGACTATGTTCCCACAGTCCTTTGCTTTTTATATTCGATTAGAGTTTGAAGAATGTACGAACTTCGTCTGCGACCGCAGGGATACTTATGAGAGTTACAGCGATTGCAGCAAGTACTATCCAACCGGCAAGCCACGCATAGAATTTGTATTTTTTACTTGCGCTGGTTTTACGTGTAATCATGATGAAGTATGCACCAAGCATAATAGGCAACAACGCCAAGAAGCCAAGTCCCCAAAGGCTTGCAGGTATCCAATCACAGAAGAAGTTAAGTATGCAGAATCCTGCGCCGACAATGACCCAGAACAGTCCAAATATAAGTTGTGCTTTTTTGCTGCGGCGAAGAATATCCCACTTTATGATTTTGTTGGCTCTGCGGTTCTCTTCTTTTAGGTTACGCTCCATACGTTTATTACAACGTGGGCATTTGACAAACAGTTGACTTGTAAGAGTAAAGTCGATTTCCTTGCCGCACTTTTTGCAAATTACTCGGTCCTTGAATTGCTCTTCGCCGACGCCTTTTTGAATGCCTTTGTTGACGCCGGTTTTCTTTGGCGCTTTATCTTTTACTGCCATTTGTATTTCTCCTCTACATTTGAATTATACAAAAGGATTTTAAAAACTGCAAATGATTTCCGTGAAGTATTGACTTTTTTGCAGGTTTCGTATATAATACCGCGAAATGAACAAGATGATTTTAAGTGTATTTATATTGGCGCTCAGCATTATCGCCGCCATCATACTTTATGATATTGTTGCAACCAAGTATCCGGATTGGGATTCGTTTTGGAAGCTTTTGTATGTTGGGCTTATTGTATTCGGATGCGGCGTTTGTCTTTTTATAAGCGGTCTTTTACTTGAACGCGCGATTAACGAGAGAGCCTTCTAAATTTAATTCTTTATAAAGCTTGGTGTTACATCAAGCTTTTTTTTATTTAAATAAGCCAGTGGCGATGTGGCAGGAAAATTAAAACCGAGTGAACTTGCACAAAGGCATTGTTTTGTATATCCATATGCTTTATTCATTTTGGCATCGCCGTATTTCCCGTCGCCGACAACGTACATACCAATTGATGCAAGATGCGCTCGAATTTGGTGGGTGCGGCCGGTAACGGCAACTATTTCAAGCAACGAAAAATCTTTTATGGTTTTTACAAAACTTATAATAGTTTTGATTTGCAATGCCCCGGGAATTTTTTCTTTTGATATTTCGACCATTCCAACTTCGGAGTCTTTTTTAAGATATCCGACAAGTGTAAGTGGTGATTTTTGCAGTTTGCCGAATGCAAGAGCAAGATATTTCTTTGTGATACTACCTTCTTCAAATCCACGGCGGAGTTCGTCAATTGCCATTTGGTTTTTTGCGAATGTTACAAGGCCTTCGGTATTGGTATCAAGCCGGTGGGCGGCGGTGTGCCCGACAAGTGTTTCAAGTGTGTTTTTGTTGTGTGGGCTTGTGGTTTCAATACCTTGGTTTTTGAATACGATGATAATATTGTCGTCTTCGAAAATTGTCCTGTATGCCTTGTACTCTTTTATAGCATCTTCTTTATAATAAATTTGCACGACGTCGCCTGTGCCCAACATTAAATCCCAACCAACGCGTGTGCCGTTAATTTTCACGTCTTTATTTTTAAGTACTGTTTTACAAAAGGCGTAGCCTGCCCCAAAAATATTTGCTTTTATAAAAGCTGTCAACATCATCGGTGTTCCGACGGTAAAAGTTTCCAGTTTCATATTCTCACCATACAGTTATCACTGCCCCAACGATTGTCCCGCCGACAAGGATAACTATTGAACACATAAACAGGACCATAAGCGCGCGTTCATGGTCTGGTATAGTTAATCGTCCGCCATATTTTTTGGCGTGGCGGAAAAGGATTGCCATTTCGACGCAGAGCATACCCACACCAAGCATGACGGCTATTGTCAGTGGAATAAATGAAAAAAGAATGAATATGGTGGTAGCCAAAAGATTTATCCCACCGCTTGCGATATAAAAAGTATATATCAGTTGATTGGCTATGCTGCTTGGCGGGTGTGCGGCAATCGAGGCGTTCATTTCGCGGAGTTTGCCAAGCCAACGCTCATTAACTATTCCGGTAGTTTTGCTTTTTATATATTGTTCGAAAAGCGGTGTCAATTCCCAGTTCCTTGGGATGAGGCCGTTTTCCAAAACATCTTCGGCGAACGGGACCGGTTTCGGGACTCTTGAAAAACCTGCAAGATATTCTTTTAAAACAAAGGAATTGAACCCAGACATCTTAAGCGTTAGGTAAGCAATTTCTTCGTTATGCTGGAAGTGTCTTCGCATTACAAGCAAGATTTGATAAGGAAGGTGCGGGCCGTATTTTTTTTCAAGTATTAAAATTTTTGCGATATTATCTGTTACTTTTGCCGGATTTCCGTATTCAAGTTCAAGTGTTTCCTGCGATTCCCGCGCGCTTAGGTTTGTTGCACACAACGGGCATACCAAAAACATAAGCCCTTGCTTTAACAAAAGGTGTTCGTTGCATCTTGGGCATATGCCTGCACTGAATCCGCCAGCCATACGCACAGTCTAGCGCATAATTTTGTTATGTGCAAATTATTCTCGCCGATTATTATCCGCAGATAAGATAAGGCAGACTACGATTATGCCTATAAATAACGCGATAGGAATAGTTACCCAAGAAATACTGAGGGCAATTGCAAACTCGCTTGAATAATAATATATGGAAATGAATCCAAGCCAGAGGAGGAATATTCCGATAACCAGTCCGAGTGCCGTTGACAAGATTGTTCGACGTTTGGTTATGATTCTCAAACACAACCAAGCCGCAATCAGTATTCCTGTGATAAGGAACCAAACGTGCAAATCAAAAAGTTCTATGGTGGCTTCTGCCAGCTCGCTTAAGGTTTCCATATGGCAAGTATATCTTGACAGGTGCTATACGACAAATTAAATTAGGGGTGATGGAAGAACTTTTGCGCAAATATAATTCGTTGCTTGCCCACAAGAATAAGGTTTTAAATTTAACCGCGCATAAGACGGAAGAAGAAAGTTGGACGAATAATGTTCAGGACAGTTTGTTGTTTTTAAGCAAATTCCCGCGAACAGGCAAAGTTTTGGATTTGGGAAGCGGGTGCGGGTGCCCTGCGATTCCTTTAAAGATTGCACTACCGAACTTAGATGTAACAATGATTGACAGTGTTAATAAAAAAGTCGAGTTTTTGAATGAGGTTGTTGAAGAACTTGGTTTAGAAAATATTAGGGCGGTTCATGTTCGTATCGAGGATTTCGACGGGCGTGATGCGTTTGATGTTGTAACTGCGCGGGCGGTTGCACCATTGCCGACGCTTTTGGAATACGCGATTCCTTTCTTGAAAGTCGGCGGTGTGTTGTTTGCCTTTAAAGGAAGCAAATGGCAAGAGGAAATTGATGCAAGTAAAAACGCGCTTAAGGTTTTATGGTGCGATGTAAGAGATGTGAAATTGCATAGCGAGATGAGGAGCTTGGTAATTATTAAAAAGACAAAACCAACGGACAAAAAGTATCCACGGGG
>Ga0123353_10016507_pt1 | contig 10796 bp, 10 predicted proteins | sample TergutLab28metaG_3_FD_92763 | JGI IMG/M metagenome (GOLD analysis project Ga0123353, IMG submission 92763) | Labiotermes labralis P3 segment gut microbial communities from Petit-Saut dam, French Guiana - Lab288 P3 | ecosystem: Host-associated > Arthropoda: Insects > Digestive system > Gut ... | reverse complement strand
TTCATTTTGCCGAACTTGCCGCATGGATTCTGGAATGCGGCCTCGATGTCCGGATGCAGCCGCAGCTTCATAAAATCATCTGGCCCGAAACCAGCCGCGGCGTATAAGAAAGTCTGCCGCTCGGTCAAAAAACGGTGTCATGTTTTGAGATCACGCAGTAAAATCAAGCTTCGACGGCTTCATGGCGCTTCTGAAGTCAAAAAAATTGACACAATTGGCATTACCGCAGGAATCCATATGGAATTTGAAAAATTTAAGGCAGGCCATTGGGTTGCGCGTTATCAATATAAAAGTTTTGAACCTGTGCCGGTCAACCACGACTGGACGTGGAAAGACGCAAAGATTCATCAGTTGATGGAATCCGCCAATCACGCGCTGGGTGAACTGAACGCCTTTTCACTCATTGTTCCGGATATTGATATCTTTATCCAGATGCATGTTGTCAAGGAAGCACAGACCTCCAGCCGCATTGAAGGAACCCGGACCGGCATGGACGAGGCGCTGCTTTCCGAAGAATATGTTCGCCCGGAAAGACGCAATGATTGGCGCGAAGTACGAAACTACATCACTGCGCTCAACACCGCCGTTGATAAATTGACGGATCTGCCGCTTTCCAATCGTCTGCTCAAGGAAACCGAACAGCAAATTCAGACATTGGGCAGGCGGACAGGTATTGCCCGTGCGGCGCTGGACGTACTGTATCGCAGACCGATCATCGCGGCGGCCGAATTGGAAGGGGAGCTTGCGGTATCCCGTTCAACAGTGCATCTGCTCATAAAAGAATTGACGCATCTCGGCATCATTACGGAAATAACGGGGCAGATGCGCGGACGGGTGTACAGTTTTGAAAGATATTACAACCTTTTTCTGGGGGATGGGTTATTAGATTCTCGAACTAAGAGATACCGTTAGTTCGAGAAACCGAATTTGGGATACGGCTGAATGAATTCATGGGGAATTAAAAACCAAATTCGTAAAAAGGTCGCCGAAGAAGAAGGCATTCTGCGCAAAATCGCGCCGCTCAATGTGGCGCTCTGCTACCCCGCGCCCTACGAAGTCGCGATGAGCTCTCTCGGTTTTCAGGCAATCTATCAGGAAATTCACAGGCATCCTGACGCCTCTGCAGAACGCGCGTTTCTTCCCGACAATCCCGAAGAATATCGGCGCAACCGCGTTCCGATTTTTACTTATGAAAACGAACGGCCGCTGTCGGATTTTTCGGTCGTCGCTTTTTCCATCGCGTATGAGCTGGAAATCACCGGTATTTTTGAGATGCTCGACCTCTGCGGCATTCCCCTTCTGCGCGGGGAGCGCGCGGCGCGGCATCCGTTTATTCTCGCGGGCGGGCCGCAGACGGTTTCAAATCCGGCGATTCTTTTTCCGTTTGTCGACGGCGTCATCCTCGGCGAAGGGGAAGAACGCATACATCAATTTCTGGATATTGCCGCGGGTACGGAGCGTAAAAACTGGCCGGACAGGCTGGCGCTCCTTCCCGGCTGTTATGTTCCCGGCGTGTCGGCGGAAATACCCGCGCCGTGCCGCGCGCCGGACGGCAGCCTTCCCGCCTCGTCGCGTATTCTCACGAAAAACACCGTCCTTTCTTCAATGTTTCTTATTGAGCCGGAGCGCGGCTGTTCCCGTTTGTGCGCCTACTGTGTTATGCGCGGCCGGCACGGCGGAGGCATGAGAACCGTTCCAGCCGGAGAAGTATTGCGGCGGATTCCCGAAAACGCGCGGCGCGTCGGCCTCGTGGGAGCGGCTGTAACAGACCATCCGCAGATACGCGATCTTGTCGGCGGCATTGTGGAAAGCGGGCGTGAAATCGGCGTTTCAAGCCTGCGCGCCGACCGCCTGGCCGATCATCTCGGCGAAGAATTTGTCGGTCTGCTCGCTAAAGGAGGATACCGGACGCTGACAACCGCATCGGACGGCGCTTCCCGGCGTATGCGGGACATGGTCGGCAGAAACACCCGGGAGCGGCATCTTGTGCGGGCTGCGGAACTGGCGCGCCTCGCGGGAATGTCCCGGCTGAAATTGTATGAAATGATAGGTTTTCCCGGTGAAACCATGGACGATATCGAAGAACTTATACGTTTTTCCCTGGAAATATCAAGGATCACACCTCTTTCGCTCAGCGTTTCTCCCTTTGTCGCCAAGCGAAACACGCCTTTGGGCGGCGCGCCGTTTGAGGATATATCAATTCTGGAATCGAAAATTTCACGAATCCGCGCCGGATTGAAAGGCGCGGTTGAAGTAAAGCCCGGATCCTCGCGCTTTGCCTGGATAGAGTACATGCTTTCACAGGGAAACGATTCGGCGGGACTGGCGGCTATGTACGCATGGCGGCACGGCGGCCGTTTCGCCGCATGGAAGCGGGCTTTTATATTAAATTTTTGAAACCTGCCGATAAACATTGCGTACAAGAAAGGCGTGCAACATATTTATACATAGTTAAACGTGGAGGTATTCGATAATGAACGATCAGTTGATAATGAACGATCCGTCGAAAAAGACGGGTCGGGGGAAGCAGATATTCGGTTTTCTTATGGTTTTGCTGGTGCTCGTTCTGGGCATTGGTATAGGAACATTGATTACAGACCGCGCCGGCGCGACGGGGCCGGGCGACAGCCAACTGGAAATGCAGCCGGCCGGCAAGCCCATCAGCGGCCCGCTTCAGGTTCTTTCCCAGGCTTTTGAGGAAGTTTCAAAAAACGTGTCGCCGGCCGTGGTGAATATCGACGTGGAAACGATCGTTTCCGGCCAGCAGGGGCGTTCCGGCGTTCCGGATATATTCGACTTTTTCGGAAGCCCGTTCGAAAATCCGGGAGTTCCTTCTCAGCCGCGGGATCGTGTGATACCCAGCCTGGGCTCCGGAGTCATTGTTGATCCCAAGGGATATATCATCACAAACAACCACGTCGTCGAAAACGCGACGAAGATAAGGGTCAGCATCGGCGGAAACCCGGAAGTATATACGGCGAGGGTGATCGGAGCAGATCCGGAAGGCGATATCGCCGTAATAAAAATAGATGGAGACAAACCTTTTCCGTACGCGAAAATCGGCAATTCGCAAAGCATGAAAGTCGGCGACTGGGTAGTCGCCATCGGCAGTCCATTCGGACTTGAGCAGACCGTGACGGCGGGCATTATTTCCGCGACGGGACGCACTTTTGCCGGCGGAGGGCCATCCCGCTTCAGCGATTATTTACAGACCGATGCTTCAATTAACAGTGGAAACAGCGGCGGGCCGCTTGTCAACATGAGCGGCGAGGTGGTCGGCATCAACAGTTTTATCAACACGGGCAGCAGTTTTAATTCGGGCAGCGCCGGCATTGGCTTTGCCGTTCCGTCGCATGTTTTTGTCAGGATTTACAACCAGATTCTCGAAACCGGGAGATTTTCACGCGGCTGGCTCGGCATCGGCATGAACAATCTTCCCTTCACGCCTGCGCTGGCTGAACATTTCGGCGTCAAACAGGGAACAGGCGCCCTGGTTACCCAACTCCTGGATGAAAACAGCAAACTTTCAGCTACGGCCGGACCCGCGGCAAAAGCCGGAATCAAGCCGGAGGATGTAATCGTCGAATTTGACGGAGCTAGAATAAAAGACAACCAGGATCTCATGATGGCGGTCGCCAACACCGTTCCCGGCAAGACGGCCAAAGTCAAGGTAGTGCGGCACGGTGAGGAAAAGGTATTTGACGTAGTCTTGGCCGAACGTACAATTGATCTTCAGGAAAGACCACAGGCGAGAGACGGCAGTTACAGCTTTGAGGAAGAAAAATCAAAACCCAGGGCTGAAATCGGTCTTGAGTTTGACAATGTTTCCCAGCGTCTGGCCAGAGCCATGGACATCCAGGGCGGCGCGCTTGTTACATCCGTTAAACCCGGAAGCATGGCGGACGAAGCCGGTTTGGCGGGACAGGGTCAGCGCAGAGGCAACAACAGCGACGTGATTGTCGCCATCAACGGCAAGCCTGTAACCAACCGCGACGATCTGCTCAATATCGTCAGGGGAATCAACTCAGGTTCTCCGATTGTGATTAAATTCCTTATTTATACTCAAAGCGACAACACAACCTCAACCTTCTACACCAGCCTCATAAAGCCGTAGCCCTGCGCAGCTACCGCCCTTCCGCCTTTGCATCCAATCGGCAGCAATGCCGGTCGGATGCAAAGGCGTCAAAAATAGACAAGGAATCGCGGCCGTCCCGCCCATGGTCCACTGTCTGACGCCCGTCTCACAAAAATCGATTTTCTTCAGGAATTGCGTGAGGAATTCAGTATAATGTGGCGGCAGTAAAAAACCGGAGACGGCGTGACCAATGAAATTTCTGAAAATGTCATCAATTCTGTTAATTTCCGGCGTGTTTTTCTCCTGCTCCGGTTCTTCTGAAAGAAACGGGGCGTACACGGCGTCCATGCAGATAAAAGGCTCGGACACCATCGTCAACCTTATTCAGGTCTGGGCTGAAAAGGTCGTGGAATACAATCCCTCATACAATATAGGCGTCACGGGCGGCGGTTCAGGAACCGGCTTTGCCGCCCTGATAAACAAAACCTGCGATATAGCGATGTCGTCCAGGGAAATAGAGGAAAAGGAATTAACCGCGGCTGCGGAAAAAAATGTCGCCCCGATTGCGTATATGGTGGGTCTTGACGGTCTGGCGATACTTGTTAATAAAAAAAATCCGGTAAACAAACTGACCCTGGAACAGTTGCGGGATATTTTTATGGCAAAAATCACAAACTGGAAGGAAGTCGGTGGAGAGAACAAAAGAATAGTCATTCTTTCCCGTGAAAGCAATTCCGGCACGCACATGTTTTTCAAAGAGCATGTTTTACGGCATGACGATAAAAAATCAAAAGATGAATTCGCGCCCCGCTCTCTGCTTATGCCCTCGTCTCAGGCGATATACGACGAAGTTTCCCAGAATCCCAACGCTTTAGGCTACGTCGGAATGGGTTATATCAACGACAATGTCAAAGCCCTTTCCGTTGCGGTGAACGAAAACGGCGATTATTTTTATCCGGATTCCAAAAACGTAATGACTGGGGAATATCCAATATCAAGACCTTTGTATCTTTACACCAGCGGACAGCCGCAGGGAGTTGTCAGGGAATTTATAGATTTTGCCTTATCTGACGAAGGACAAAGAATCGTCGAGGAAACCGATTTTGTGCCGATAAATAAAAAAGGTGACTGATGAGAAAGATAATTGATTCAATAATAGAAATTATAATTTTTATTTGCGGGATGTTATCCATAGTTTTTGTCGTGCTTATATTCGGCTTTCTGCTTAAAGAAGGATTTGCTTTCTTTAAGGAATTCGGCGTTATAAGTTTTATCACCGGAGAATTCTGGTATCCTACTTCAGATCCTCCGAAATTCGGCATACTTTCTTTGATTGTCGGCTCGCTTATGGTAACTGTGGGCGCGTGCGTAATAGCCGTTCCCATAGGCGTCATGTCGGCGTTATATATTTCGGAAATTGCGCCAAAAGCGGCAAGAGACGTTTTAAAATCATTTGTTGAACTTATGGCGGCGATACCAAGCGTGGTTATAGGTTTTGTCGGCATGGTTACTCTTGTGCCGCTTGTAAGAAGCGTTTTTGATATTCCAACCGGCCTGACCGCTTTTTCCGGATCAATAATGCTCGCGTTTATGGCAATGCCAACGATAATTACCATATCGGAAGACGCCATACGTTCGGTTCCGTGGTCATACAAGGAAGGAGCGCTTGCCCTTGGCGCGACAAAATGGCAGACGATACATCGCATTGTTTTAAGAGCCGCGATGCCGGGTATTATCGCGGCGATAATGCTCGGTATAGGGCGTGTTGTCGGGGAAACAATGGCGGTTATGATGATAACCGGAAACGCAGCTCATATACCTCATTCGATTTTTGAGCCCGTAAGAACAATGACGGCGACAATCGCCGCTGAAATGGGCGAAACGGTAAGAGGCGGAATGCACTACAGATCGCTTTTTGCCATAGGGCTTGTTTTGTTTCTCATTACGTTTGCGGTAAATTTCGTGGCGGACTTGTTTTTGGGAAAAAGCAGGAAATAAATGTTTACACCGAGTCCTAAAGCATCTCAGAAAATTGCGTATTCAGTCTTGTTCTGTGTGACGATACTTGCGATTATCCCGGTATCCATAATTGTTTTTATCATCATAAAAAACGGGGCGTCCGCCATAACCTGGGAATTTCTGACTTCCATGCCCAAAGACGGCATGAGAGGCGGGGGAATCCTTCCCGCCATAATTGGAACTCTTTCGATAGTCATGTGCGCGATTGCGGTGACTCTGCCTATAGGAGTGTGCGCGGCGATATATTTAAACGAGTACGCGAAAGATAATCTGCTTACGAGAATAATAAAACTTGCGATCGTAAACCTTGCGGGCGTTCCGTCGGTGGTATACGGATTGTTCGGACTTGGAATTTTTGTAATGTTTTTAGAATTCGGCGTTTCAATTGTCGCCGGAGCCTTAACTTTGTCCATAATGGAGTTACCCGTAATTATAACCACGGCAAGGGGCGCGTTGAGCAGCGTGCCGTATTCTTTCAGGGAGGCAAGTCTGTCTTTAGGCGTCAGCCGCTGGCAAACCATAAGGTATGTTGTTTTACCTAACGCTTTACCGGGAATTTTGACGGGAGCGATTTTAAGTATAGCAAGAATTTCAGGGGAAACTGCGCCGATAATGTTTACCGCGGCGGCTTTTTATGTTCCGCACCTTCCGCAGTCCGCTTTTGACCAGGTTATGGCTTTGCCGTACCATTTATATATCATTTCAACCCAGATACCGAATATGCCCAAAAACCTGATTTTTGGAACGGCTCTGGTCCTGTTGATGATAGTTTTATCGATGAGTTTAGTTGCTATTATAGCAAGAATATATTTCAGGAAACACAGAAAATGGTGAAGGAAGCTCTGGAATTAAAAAATGAGCGATAAGATAAAAGTCGAAAATTTAAGCTGTTTTTACAGCGGACAGTGCGTTCTGGAATCATTAAATATCAATGTTATCGAAAACGAGATACTGACTATTATAGGCCCCGCGAACAGCGGCAAAACCACTTTTTTAAGAACACTTAACCGGATGAACGACCTTGACGTGTATTATTCGCGAAAAGGCATAATATATCTTGACGGCAATAATATTTTCAACATGAATATGGAAAAGCTCAGGAAGCGCGTCGGAATGCTTTTTGCCATGCCGATACCTTTGCCGATGACAATCTATGAAAATATAGTCTACGCGCCGAAAAGACTTGGCATCGCAAATAAAAAGAAAGATCAGGACGCGGTGGTAGAACAGGCTTTAAAGGATGCTTCCCTGTGGGACGAAGTAAAAGACCGGCTTGGTTCCTCGGCGATAAAACTTTCCGGCGGACAGCAGCAAAGACTTTGCATAGCGAGAATTCTCGCCATCAATCCGGAAGTTATTTTGTTTGACGAACCCTGTTCCGGGCTTGATCCGATTTCTACGGCAAAAGTCGAGGAATCGATGATGGAGCTGAAAGAAAAATATACGATTGTTCTTGTGACGAATAATGTAAAGCAGGCTTCAAGAGTCGGCAGCAGAACCGCGTTTTTCCTTATGGGAAAACTTGTCGAGATCGATAAAACGGAAAAGATGTTCGTATCGCCGGAAAATAAACAGACGGAAGATTATATAACGGGCAGATTCGGGTAGTGAAAGTATGGAACTTGGAGTTGAAAGTTGCCGGCTAAAATAGAGATTAAGAATTTCAACTTGTGGTACACGGATTTTCATGCTCTTAAAGACGTGAATATTCGTATTGAGGAAAAACGCATTACCGCGATGATAGGTCCTTCGGGGTGCGGAAAATCCACTCTTTTGCGCGCGATAAACAGGATAAACGACACTATCGAAGGCGTGCGCGTAATCGGCGAAATAACTGTCGACGGAGAAAATATTTACCGCGAAAATACCGATATAGACCTTTTGAGAAGAAACATCGGCATGGTTTTTCAGCGTCCCAATCCTTTCCCGATTTCAATTTATGAAAATGTGGCTTTCGGGCTGAAAGTCAACAGGATAGCATCAAGGGGAAGCGTTATCGACGAAACCGTTAAACAAAGCCTCGAATCTGTTTTGCTTTGGGACGACATAAAGCATAAATTGAAAAAATCCGCCCTTACACTTACCCTGGAACAGCAGCAGAGGCTTTGTATAGCGAGAGTTATAGCTGTAAAGCCGCAGATTATTCTTCTGGACGAACCCTGTTCGTCTCTCGACCCCGTTGCGACACAGAGAATAGAAGAATTGATGATACAGCTTAAAGATACATACACAATAGTCATAGTAACGCACAATATGCAGCAGGCGGCGAGAGTTTCCCGCGATACCGCGTTTATGCTGCTTGGCGAACTTATTGAGTTTGACGCAACCGAAAAAATATTTACGAATCCCGCCAAAAAAGCGACTGACGATTACGTGAGCGGACGCTTTGGCTAGATAGTTTGGAGTATGGAGTTTGGGGAGCGGGATGTGAAGATGAAAATCAACCCGGCTTTTCGCGTTCCAAACTGTATCGGAGGAAGGTTATGAGACACTTTGAAGTGGAAATGAACGATTTGAAGAACCGTCTTATGGATATGTGCGGGTTTGTTCAGGAGATGATAAAAGCTGCAATCGGCGGGATAGTATACAGAGACCCGGAATTGTTCAGCACGGTTTTTTCTCTGGAAAAGGAAGTTAATATTCAGGAAATAGTTATTGACGACAGGTGTTTGAAACTTGTGGCCCTGAACCAGCCTGTCGGTGTGGATTTGCGTTTTATCACGTCCGCCATAAAAATCAACAGTGACCTGGAAAGAATGGGGGACGAAGCTGTAAACATAAGTGAAAGGGCTGTTAATCTACTGAAATATCCGGAACTTAAACCCCTTATAGATATTCCGAAAATGTCCGATATCGTTCAACAGATGGTAGCCGACAGCATCAGGGCTTTCAATACTACCGATGTCGAGCTTGCCAAAGCCGTGCTTGCTGAAGACGATAAGGCAGATGATTTGCAGAGAAAAATTATTTCAGACCTTAAAGATTTAATGATTAAATCGTCTGACTTTGAAACGATTCAGAGAGCGGTGGACTTGATATTTATTGCGAAGAGCCTCGAAAGAATCGGCGACCACGCGACCAATATCAGCGAAGATGTAATTTTCATGGTTCACGGCAAAGATGTAAGACACCCAAGAGCACATGTCTTTAAGACGGAATAAAAAGGAGAAATTTTGTGGCGAAACCTAAAGCAGCGATTGTTCTCGGCAGCGATTCGGATTATCCCGTAATCGCCGACATGCTGAAAATCCTGAAGGATTTCGGTATTGAATACGAACTCATTATTTCGAGCGCGCACCGCTCGCCTGTCCGTACTCATCAGTACGCAAAAAAACTGGAAGGCCGCGGTATCGAGGTGGTTATCGCCTGCGCGGGCGCAGCTGCTCATCTGGCGGGGGTTGTCGCCTCGGAAACCATTCTTCCCGTTATCGGCGTGCCGATCGATTCTTCGCCGCTGAAGGGGATTGACGCGCTACTTTCCACTTCAATGATGCCGGCGGGTATTCCCGTGGCGACGATGGGCATAGGAAAAGCCGGCGCGAGCAATGCGGCCGTACTTACTGCGCAGATTCTCGCGCGTAACGACAGGACGCTTGCGGAAAAACTGCACGAATATAAAAAGCGGCTGGCCAAAGGAGTGGAAAAGAAAGACGCCGAGCTGCAAAAAAAACTGAATGAATAGTTTTTTCATTCTGACTTTCGGCTGCCGCAGTAATCAGGCCGACAGCGCCGTCATCCGCGAAGGTTTTCTCAGGCGCGGCATGGCGGAGAGCGAATCGTTCACTGCCGCAGACATTGTCGTCGTCAATACCTGCACCGTCACGCATCGTTCGGACAAACAGGCGCGGCAGGCAATTCGCCGCGTTCACCGCGAAAATCCCGCCGCACGCATCGTTGTCGCCGGGTGTTACGCCCAGCGCGACGCCGCGGCGGCGGCGGAAATGCCCGGCGTCTGCCTGGTTGCGGGAAACGCCGAGAAAACACATATTGCCGGCCTGCTGGAAACGGTGAAGAAATTTCCGGAAAAGAAAATATTCCGCACGGATAATTTATTCACAATTGAAAACGCCGATGACGACGAACCGGGAAAAATTCCGCCGCCGCCGCGCCTGTTTTCATCGCAGCGTACCGGCGACAGGACAAGGCCGCTGGTTAAATTGCAGGATGGCTGCGATAACCGTTGCGCCTACTGCGTTGTTCCATCGGTGCGCGGTCCCGGGCGTAGCGTCCCCCCGGAAGACGTACTACGGGAAATACAGTCTTTGACGGATCTTGGGTTTCGGGAAATCGTCCTGACGGGAATCAACCTGGGGGCTTACGGCCGCCGGATTAAAAGCCACGCGCGCCTGATAGATATTTTACGGCGGATTATCGCTCTGCCGGGTATCGGACGCATACGCCTGAGCAGCGTCGAACCGGTTTTCCTTGATCGGGAAATCATCCGTCTTGCCGGAGAAAACCAGGCATTGGCGCGCCATTTTCATATTCCGCTCCAGAGCGGCAGCGACCGGATTCTACGCCTGATGCGCCGGCCATACACTGCGGCGCATTTCCGCGAACTCATCGAATTTATTCACGGGGAATTGCCGGACGCGGGGCTGGGAACGGACGTGATTACGGGTTTTCCGGGAGAAACAGACCGGGATTTTGAAGAAACGCGTCGTTTTATCGAAGAAACGCCGTTTTCATACCTGCATGTTTT
>Ga0123353_10016506_pt1 | contig 10796 bp, 7 predicted proteins | sample TergutLab28metaG_3_FD_92763 | JGI IMG/M metagenome (GOLD analysis project Ga0123353, IMG submission 92763) | Labiotermes labralis P3 segment gut microbial communities from Petit-Saut dam, French Guiana - Lab288 P3 | ecosystem: Host-associated > Arthropoda: Insects > Digestive system > Gut ... | reverse complement strand
TTTTTTTTTGGGTGTTTTTATTTTTTGTTTTTTTTGTGTGTTTTTTTTTTTTTTTTTTTGTTTTGTTGTTTGTTTTTTTTTGTTTTTTTTGTGTTTTTTTTTTTTTTGTTGGTTGGTGGTGTGGTTGTGGTTTAGTGATGACTTTCCCTGCTATGTGTCAGCAGTGATGTCACTAAGTCCCTGTGTTTGATGGATGACTTCATGTTTTACTTTAAGGTTTTTTGATTGATGAGATTTTCACAACTCTGATGGATGTGAAGGGTTGTGGGAATTGAAATTCTTTGCTCCTTTTCTCATACATTTCTTGGGATAATGTATAATGTTTTACTTTGAATGGTGCACTCTAATATGCTTATTTCATTCGTATTATTTTTACATAATTGTGGACATACTTAAAAGCTGATTTTTTAAAATCCGATTCTGACTTTTCAAACACGCCGTAATTTACTGGACTTCTGCTCGTCCCAGACCAGTACCGAAAATTTACATTAAACTGACCACAATCGCCACTTTTAGTCCCTGTAGAAAACACCATAGAATCGTTCCTCTTTCGAGGGATATTACAATAAATTTTTGAAAGTATCCCAATTACAGTCTATCGTGTTCGGTCTGTCTGTCTGTTGATATGCAGAATAGGTGGCCCGTATCGTAAGCTTTTCTCTGTTTGTTTCCCATTGCTATCCATTGTTAACCATTTCGATACTTTTCTCTCTCTCTCTCTCTTTTTTTTTCTGGGTGACATTTAGTGAATTCCCGTGGGGAGCTGTGTCATCGGTGTTGGGGAATAAAATTGGAATTTTATACGATCTTTAGACGACAGCAATATAACAATAAAATATCGTAAAACGCTACAGCAAATACAAGCCATCGCATTCATGTAACACGAATGGAAGAGCATCGGGGATGCTTCCTTGTGTTGTGTCGGCGGGAGCGCGCGAAAGACGGAGGTAATGTGTGAGTGTGTTTTCGAGCAAGGTTACGAAGTTGATTGTTAGGAGGCATGGTACTTATAATCCGGAATAAGAGTCGAGAAAATAGGCAATGAAACTTGACAGACAGTAATTGTTAATATTCGAAAATAGTATAGAGGAATGTGTTGAGGCATATTGACATTTACGTCGTGTAGAAGACACTCCCGGGCACTTGTAAATGCTGTAATGAAACTTCGGGTTCCATAAAATGCAAGGAATTTCGTGTCTGGCTGAGAACCGATTAGCTCCTTCAGAAGGACCCTGCTCTATGAAGTAAGGGGACAGTCCGCGTAAGTAACTATAATTTTTCTCTGAGAAATTGAACTTTACTCGAGGTGAAGAGGCATAGTAGTTTTGAATTATTGAAACTGACTATGCATGCGGCCCTCTAAGTGTAACAGTTCAGCATACGTAACACTTGTGAAGTACTGAGGAGTGTTCTGTTTAACCCAGAGCTTAATAATGCCGTCGTCACAAGAACCCGCCAGTGGATTCAATCTTGACCCAGCTGAATTTAGTGCACATCCTGTTTGTTTCAAGCCACTTCAGTATTTTTGTGTCGTATGCGTCTATGTTTGACCTCTTTGCGTGCCCAAATTTCACATCTTACCCATATGTGCTACATGTTCCACGCATCTCATTTTCCTGGTTTCATCACTCTAATAATTTTGGTCAAGGTAGGCTACGGATTACGAATTTTACTGAGAAATTTGTCTTTACACGGAGGCTTGAAAGTAAATAATTTCTTATGGCCGGTTACTATTCTTCCGCTAGGTAGTCCAGTGATAGGGTCGACACCTTTTAGACCAAATGAACGGAGACGACATGGAATAAATGGGTTTGAAGAGACTATTCGACGAGGCCGAAACAGATATATCAAGGCCTAACTCGTGACGGATGATGATGATGACGACTGAGAAATTTGAGGTTTCGGAAGAGCTCTTGCGAATTAGTCAAAAGTCTTCTTGGACTGCATGACCCGTACGTTGAAGGTACCAACGATCCTTCGAAACGTCGAGCGCTATTCGCTCAACTACACGGCGTCGTATCCCAGAACACTTGTATCTCCGTGAAGCTTCGGATTATGAAATTACCTCAATCCTCTAAATATAAACCTTTTTCAGTCAAATATCGTCATCACAGTTGCGAATTCAGAGCGAGATATTATGCGGAACATTTTAGAGAATGATATTCGTATAACTGAAACTTTCAAGTTACGGAAATTAGGAGTGCTGACGAAAATAAATCAATATAAGGAGTGTGGATTGGGCAGAAAAACAACTTATATTCTCCCAGTTGAAAAACAGCCCTATTGGAATTCGAAGCATTACAGTTGTCTGCGTCAGTCGCCGCAACTTGAAAGCTTCTGCATGCTCTGTTGTGGCAGATAGAACACCCACAGTACGGGACCGGCCCCAGAGGAAGGAAAGGAACGTGACAGTGCCTTTCTACGACGACAGTGGAGAATGCGCACAGTGACAGACAAGGCGATGTGGAATGGAATCTGACTTTCTCTACATCGTCCTCATATGCTCCAAGGACTGTCCAGCCAGTAATGGCTGTCCTAGGGATGTAACACAGTACCAATTCAAAGCTGTCCATTCGTCTGTCTCTGATACACCAGTCCCTGTAGGTTGGCATGTTATCTTAAGGTGGGTCATTAGTCTTATTTGGATTTCGAATTTGTAGCCTAGTTTTCGATGCAAGTTGTTATAGCCTAAATACAACATATGAAACACCGAAACTCATTATAGATATCTCAGACCGTGGTCCATATTGACACGACTTTTGAATCATTCTGTGTATTTACTTTTGTTTGGGTGTTGATAATTAAAAATCATGTAATCGAAAAACAACGCCTTACCGACATCACCTGCATATTGTGCCAAGGTTAAGAATGAGCGGAACTATACCTCCATTCTCCCTAATGCTTTCTTGGCATGTATGTGAACAGCTGTACCTTGAACCATTTATTGAGTCGTGTTTCGTTGCATTACATTACCCGCGTCCTCGTGACGTCAGTTCTTACGGTGCGCATTTTCGATAAACGCAGCCAATTTACAATTGCCTATTCTCATTTTGTACTCATTCTGTTTCATTACTGCTATTACGTGTGCGTACCGTTACAATCCTTCCTCTGCTCCCCAATAATTTTCTTAGTTTCTCGTCTCTCTATAGTCCGCAGTGAGGGCGGCGTTTTTACTGACTGTATTTTCTCGTTTGCATCTAATTTTAAACAGGTACCTCTCCGTGTTCTTAATCTCTGTTACATCTGTACAATTTAATACTTTCATATGGGGCTACGTTTTCATTCATACTAAACCATTCACTATCCAAATTATGCTCTCCACTTTTTGTTTCCCGAAAGTTTTCATAATAGGCTTGTATGTTTAGCATCCCCCTTTCCCAAGCAGGGGCGTCTTCCTCTCTCGAATACTGTCCTAATCCCTCTTAACATACAAATCCCTGCTTTCTACCATACTCTTTCGCTTTTTTATCTCTGCAGCTTTCAACGTAATTCTCTTCACCTCTCTTTTATTCCCATTCGCAGTAATATAGGAAGGAAACCTTTCGACTGATGTCGACAGATAAATTATGTTTTTTTAAAGTATTTCCATCTTTGTTATTTTACAAACTCAGCTTATATATTGTTCTCTGATTATGCCAAGTATGTAGTAATCCTAATGTTTCTATTTATTTTTGTAGTGTCTTAATGTATCCCGAACACGCGTGTGGAACAAACCTAACCAGTACTTCACTTTCATGCATAACGCCTTGCCACTTGTGTTGTCTGAACGTAGTGTCAATTCAGTAAGTGTAATTGTTGCACATCTGGATGTTTTCAGTATTTTCTTTCAAAAAATTCCGTGTGTTTTGTCATTTTCCCGCACCCTCGCTCAGAGCTTCACACCTTTACACTATGCATCATTCCAAATTCAATTTACACACGAAATACTCGTAAATCTCCATTAATATTCACATTTATACGAGTGACTCGCGCTAAGCATTTATTAGCCGATTACTTTTTACTAATTCAGCAGTAGTTTCATCCTTATCTATTTTCTGTCATAAACAGAAGTCTTGTTTCTGAAGTTACATTAAATTTCGAATAACGTCTGTCCGGTAACAGCAAAAATTGTACGGCTTTCCTGACTTCTTCTGCGTAAATGAATTGGTCGAATAGAAATGAGTCGGGCCGGCTCTATTCGGTGCACATACGGTTTGTTATGGCTAGAAACGAAACTATGGGGCGAACAGGCAGACACAGTAGTACTCGTGTCGTCTCTTACTCCGTAGATACTCTGTCTGGAGTAGGCTTCTGATTATTCTGATGTTGGTGTTTTTGGTTTGATTACTTGCAGACGAATACTTGCATAATGTATAGAAACAGCGGAGACATTTTTGTCCATCGTTTTCATGTGATTTTACTAAACCATCCTTTTATCTTATTCATCTCTAAATGACGTTTGGTTTAATGTAGAATCATTAAATTGTCAATGAACCAACAATTAAAAAACGAGAATCGTGAAACGTTTTGAGATTTGCATCACTTAGCTGTCTGCCGGTTGTAACGTTAATACTGAGCAACATTTATATACAGCGTTCAAATTTGTCGTCGTTCACATGTTGGTAACAAGAATTTTTGACGTAATGACTAAAACAAGTTGTGCGTGTAATGGATTTTACTGATTGAACTTTACTTTATTTTCGCAATCGACAGTACCCATTGTGAGAAGGGCCACCCCTGTAAATGTCAATCTGTAGGTATGTATAATGAAGGCAATTTATTATAGGACCTGCACCGGCACATACGACATCTCGCAAGGTAATGAAGTTTTCAGTTGAATTGATTGTTGCAGGTTGATGTTGACAGTTTACAGATTATCGATTATGGGAGGACAGCGGCAACTGTTTTGGTGTGAAATTTGGATAAGTCTAGGCAACTGCTGGCAGCGGAATTCTTTGCCCACACTGTTTAACGCCTACAAACTATGTGCAGCGCCGAAATAGAAAGTATCGCGTGTATGGTGTTAAGAAGAGTTGTGTGCTGTACATGCAGAGCATAGCAGCGTGTCTGGATCCTGAGACGTTCCTTGTAAGTCGTGCAGATTGTAACTCGAATTTGGCGACTTCCAAGAAGTTCTAAGGTTTTCATAAATACAGAAGTAGAATATCGGACTTACTGCCAATTGTGGCCATATTTGCTGTTCAGAAATCGCATGTACGGAAGTTTAAATGATAGACTTCTGGGGTAACAGCTTGGAAATAAAACTCTTAATGTATTCGTCTGCAGCACCCGCTTTTCTGTAAATGTATTTGAGTAGCGATTACTTGACGTTGCTTCTACGCATTTCCAGCTCGTGACCGTCAACATACTTTCAATTTTATCACAAGTCCCAGATAATTTACATTTTCCTCGTATTTATGTGGGATTCTTACCACGTTCCACAGCCGTTTGTCGTCAGCATGAAATCATGTGCAACATGCCATTACCGTATTGTTATTCATGCCTTAAAATAGCATACCAAATAGGGCAAGGTCGGGTAAGAGTGCGCCATCATGTAAGAGTACGCAGTGCCTTTGTTAGGCAGTGCGCAGTACTGAGCGGGGAACAAATCCGCGCGGGCGACCAGTCCCTATGGGTGTTACCCATAAAGGAACAGCGAATTCGTCTGAATTCAGCAGGTAAAAATGCGTCTTGCGGCTTAAAACTGTAATATTTCGAATAAATACCTTAAACGATACTGTCGATATTATGTACTTAATGCCAGTTGGTAGTACATTGAAAGAAAGCTCATATTATGCGTTTTGTTGTGTGGTACAAATATTGTAAAGGAAGTACCAGTCATGGTACTGAAGTGTGTGGAAGGTACGCGGACGCAAGAAGGAGGAGCCCAAGAGTACACACAAACTCTTGACGCCCCACTTAATTATTGCATACTTTTGTTTTCTTATATTTTTAACAAACGACATGTTTTGGAAGCAGGACAATGGAATGGGAAAATATAAAAAAAGCACGAAAGCTAGTATTTACGGAAGAAAAGATGGAAGAAACTAAGAGGAGACTAGCCAGCGGTGAAAGTTGACGACAGGTTGCAGAGTCTCTTGGAACTAATGAATGCACTCTGAGAAAATGACTTCGGCCCTGCTTACTTGCAAATATCCCGTTTTGTTCGTAAGATTTTGAGAGCACGTGAATTGAGTGTCAGAATATGACCTTTGCTTTCCAGCATCATTCCTTCCACAAATATAGCAGTCGACTGTAAATTTACTATGTCGTAATTCATATTTTTACAGTTAAAGTGGGTCACATAAATGTCTGTGCTAAATGTATTGAAGGATATTTTGTAGTTACTGACACGACCATATTTAGTTTTTACAGTGTCCTTCGAAGATGGTCTGCCTTCAGGGTACAATTACGACTTCACTTGGAAGCTGAGAAAAGTCCCTACTCTGGAAATGGACCAAGAATTTGCGAAACACTGCCAGGATAAGGACGCAAAATTTTATGGACCGATAAGGAAGGAGTTATACAATTGTGTTTTGAATTTGCTGATTTAAATAGCCTTCACAGATTCGATAAAGAAAGAAGCTGGGAAAGAATGGGTGAGAGAAACCTTTGCAAGAGACATGGGTTTGCTCTTGGCGCTCAAGGACAGTGCAGCATGGGCAGAATCACTGGATTCCATAGAATACAGTGCTGGAATTCTTTTAACAATGTAAGAGATAGGTGCGATGAAAAAATGTTGGAGAAATCTGAAAAACCTAAAAATCCTACAGCAAAGGAGGGGTATATTCAGGGCGTTCCCTGATATCAGTGTGCGTGGGTCAGTTCCATAATATCTGCTGCATCAAACGCAACTATAACTCTGTTTCTATTCCAGATAAGTCTCTCTGAACGACAGAGATGCATAGTTATTGTGGTCCAAATGCAACCGCTGCCACAAGCTAACAGAACCGGACAACGAAGAAACGCAATAAGAAAATCATAAATATTGTCAGGTTCACCTTACAAGAGTGTACTGGAGGGAAAGAGGATAAGAGTGCCAGGTGAACAAAATGAACGAGGAAAAGCACCGAAGAATAATTTCAGGTGCAAGAGGTAGTTTGTTTTCAAGCCATCAACGTCGTGAAAGTCGTCCTTGTTAACAAAGAAGAAACTCGCATCTCAGAACACAATTAACTGTCCGGCTGTGTCGATGTATATGAGGAGCCTATAACCGAGAACTGGATCACGTGTGGTAAGTGCTCAGAGTGGTGGCAAGAAGCCTTTACGAGTTACGAAGAGTGATAATTGTTAGTGTGCGTACTCTTACTCGGCTGGCTGTACGAGAGTGGTCTTCGTACACTTCATCATTACAGTGGCCTTGTAAAATTGGCAAAATATTTGAGAGGTTTCTATTCAATTTTATTGTGTTCCCAAATAGATAAGGAATCATGTTAGATGTATAATGTTTCTCGAATTACAACGACTTGTTTATTAAACGAAAAGAAATAAGTGCCTACTCCTAGGCGACTTTGCCCTATATGTAAGCAGAATAGCCGATCTGTATGACTTAGATTTTAAAACATTAAATTGAATGACTGTAATATGTTTTGTATTAGAATATCCGCATGGCCACCATGCGTGGAGAGAAGGGGATGGTTTTAGAGATCTTACTTACTGGCACAAATGTTACGCCGACGGATTATATATCTATTGAAACGATTGCAATGTGTCACGCAGACAGGGGTAGCTCTCATCCTTTCGTTCCTCTTGGCAAAATGCATCTATTTATGCTCTTTATCTTGGTCTTTCACACCGTAGCGTTACAGCGTAGCAGGATGTGCTACAAGTGCGTGGACCAAGAAGTGGAGCACTGTTTGTGCGCGTTCTGATGTGTGTGACTGAACACTGCTTTCTTATTAGCAGTTTATTAAGCCAAACACTCACATTTAGCATAAATTAGGAGGGACGTATTGTAAGGGGAACAGAAAGAATGTTGGAGGAAGGGGTATTGCAATTAAAGGTGCTTCCCCATTTTCGTCTGCCACTTCGGAACGGTACAGGAAACCGTAGTTAGTAAAGATTGTTCCTCGACTAAGATTCGAAGCTGATTCTTCTGGGCTGTGTGTGGTTTGCATTCAGTTACATGTTTTTCCGATGTGTTCTGTTATTGTAATTTGTTTGCGTGTCCTTTGTTGTTGTTTGTGTAGCTTTTCTGAAAGAGAATGGCAGTAGACTCTACATCTGTCGCCAGAAGTAGTGAGCCATTAATTACCAAGTTTCGAATTCTACAGTAATCTGGGGTGTTAGAGGTAATTAGATACACGCTAAACGAGATGCGCTATTGTTTATTACCTCGGTATAATTTAGGTTCTAAAATTTACGAAACCTCTTACCAATTAAGTCGCTACTAGAATCTTTAGCAGTGAAGATGTTCTGTGGTTTTGACTAAGTAGAATACGAATATGAAGGCAGGTATCTCTTTCGAAACGTCGGCAACTATTTACCAGTCGGTGTGATTTCTTATCCGAGAAGACTAGAGTCTTCTGTAAACACCGCTGCAAGAATTTCTATCTCGTGAGATAATCTTACTTTATCACCCTTCCCACCCCCCACCCCTCACCCTCTATACAACAACAGAATGAAGATTCGCATTGCTCCTTTGGTATACGGCATATTGCACTAATTTGCTGTACATCACGAGATGGTTGTTTCGCTTTCTGACTCTCGATAACAAAATTCAGCGTTTGCTGCAGTGTTTGTACATATAGTTTTTTTATAGTGTTTATTGCAAATGTATACACCGAGTTAAAAGAATATGGCGGTCAAAATCTTCAAACATCTTCATGTTTGCCAATTATTAGGAAGTAATATTACATCAAGTATGTTCGCGTAATGTTTAATGTTTGGTAGTTCCGCTTGTGCTTCGGTTGAAAAATATATTTAAATTTTACACTAAATAACTACGACTTTATTGGAAGAACATGTACAGACATTTAATGCACAAAGTAGACTGGATGAAGCTATAACATTTTACTGTGTGCACGAAGATAGTTTTATGGAGTGGTTACTTTTACGACTGCGTCTTAATAATTATTGGCTCAAGCTAACGTCTAACAAAGAATTTTGTTAAATAAAATTGGCCTGCATAAAGTCACATGAGACTACGAAAAAATAAAATTTGCTGTAGTCCTTTAAACTGAATTTCCACGGAGAAGGCGCCACGTTCCTTCGGGTATCGATTATATAATGAATGTATAAGACGTCCTGTGCAAACGCCTTTCTCGTCTGGCTCGACTGTATGTTTTGTGTCAACTTTCAGTCCGATAATTATAACGATTATGTTGTCGTAGACTGTACATTGTTTTTATAGTTCGGTCGTCAGTAAAATGTGTGTGTGTGTGTGATAGGCCCATTTGTATCTTCTTACACGTAAATTGCACATTAATCTGTTTTAGGTTTCGTGTTAGCTGTTTTAATGCCGTACCTGACTTAGAGATTTTCATTTTGTTACCTTAACGCGCTGTCTGAAATATTGCAAGTACTAGTAAATGTTCGCGGGCTTTAAACATCTGTCACTGCATAAGCGGAAGACATTCCGCGCGTAGTTCTTCTTCTTGATTATATAGCAATAAAATAGGAGCATGGGGGAAGGAAATTGCCCGACTTATGCAACCGACGACCTGGAGAATTAGGAAAGTTGCTTCCTTTTATTTGGGTTTTCACATTCTCGTAGTTTTCTCATTCGTGTGCTCCTAATGCACGACAGTTTGCTTGATAAAGACGTATAGCCTTGGTCCTTGTTTCGGCGTCCCCTTCTCACGTTCTGCAGTTGGTTTCCATTAAATTAAGTGCTCTCTGCATTTGTGTCAATCTTGGACCCACTGTATCGTACCAATATTATGTTTGGGCGCAGCTTTTTATCAGGCATAACGCACAGATAAACAAAGAGCAGTGTGAAACATAATGTTGTCTTTTTGCTGCATATGTTTTCCTGTCTTTCTATATATCCGTATGGATGCGAAGTTTATGTATTATGTTCGTCACAGTTCTCTCTTTTACATGAGTCGACGTTGTGAATTGCAATGACGCGAAAGGGGTTTATGGTGTTGTCCCACCTTTTGTCAGGACGATGATCGGTCTGGGTGTCCAGAACTGAACCCACGAATTTAAGAATACTACCTACTGGACTGTTATGTCTAACCTATGCAGTTTCAAAAGCCCGTTTAAATAAAATATGTAATTTTATGTGTTTTTATTTCCTTCCGTGCCCGATTTCACCGAGTTAGAATTTGATATTCTCGATGTTACGGTATATTATTAGATACAGGCATATCTAGGCCTTACGCTTGACCCGAAACTCCTTTTTACAAAACATCTCCATACAGTCACACACAAAGCCATCGGTGTATTACTTCAGCTCTTCCCCCTCCTTGCTCGCGACTCAACGTTAACCACACTCAACAAACTCACACTTTACAAATTAATGATCCGTCCGTTACTTACTTATGCCGACCCTGTCTGGAGCAACACATCACAGTCAAATGACCGACACATACAAATATTGCAGTCTAAATGCCTAAGGGTAATCGGCGACTACACCAGACGAACCCCCATACACTACCTTCACTCCACTCTCTCACTTGAGTACATTCATACTTTCATCTACCGGTTGACGGAAAAATTTTTTCAGCAGTGTACCACACACTCCAACCCTCTTATTTCTCAAATAGGAAATTACTCCCTACCTGACCTCCTCGCACAGTACAGAAAATACACACACAAACGAACAAAACACCTCCTATTGTAGATTTTACCTAACATCCGCAGTGTTTTTT
>Ga0123353_10016505_pt1 | contig 10796 bp, 3 predicted proteins | sample TergutLab28metaG_3_FD_92763 | JGI IMG/M metagenome (GOLD analysis project Ga0123353, IMG submission 92763) | Labiotermes labralis P3 segment gut microbial communities from Petit-Saut dam, French Guiana - Lab288 P3 | ecosystem: Host-associated > Arthropoda: Insects > Digestive system > Gut ... | reverse complement strand
TGTCGTGTGTTGTCAGGTAGAGGTCTTCTGTGAGTGTCGTGTGTTGTCAGGTAGAGTTCTGTTTTGAGTGTCGTGTGTTGTCAGGTAGAGGTCTTCTGTGAGTGTCGTGTGTTGTCAGGTAGAGTTCTGTTTTGAGTGTCGTGTGTTGTCATGTAGAGGTCTGCTGTGAGTGTCGTGTGTAGTCAGGTAGAGGTCTGCTGTGAGTGTCGTGTGTTGACAGGTAGAGAGGTCTGCTGTGAGTGTCGTGTGTTGTCAGGTAGAGGTCTGCTGTGAGTGTCGTGTGTTGTCAGGTAGAGGTGTGCTGTGAGTGTCGTGTGTTGTCAGGTAGAGGTCTGCTGTGAGTGTCGTGTGTTGTCAGGTAGAGGTAGGTTGTTAGTGTCGTGTGTTGTCGGGTAGAGGTCTGTTGTGAGTGTTGTGTGTTCACAGGTTGAGTTAAGTTGTTAGTGTCGTGTGTTGTCGGATAGAGGTTTGTTGTGAGTATTGTGTGTTGTCAGGTAGAGGTCTGCTGTGAGTGTCATGTGTTGTCCGCTAGAGGTAGGTTGTTAGTGTCGTGTGTTGTCGGATAGAGGTCTGTTGTGAGTGTTGTGTGTTGTCAGGTAGAGGTCTGCTCTGAGTGTCGTGTGTTGTCGGATAGAGGTCTTTTGTGAGTATTGTGTGTTGTCAGGTATAGGTCAGCTGTGAGTGTCGTGTGTTGTCAGGTAGATGTATGTTTTGAGTGTCGTGTGTTTTCAGGTAGAGGTCTGCTGTGAGTGTCGTGTGTTGTCAGGTAGAGGTCTGTCCTTATGAATGTCCGATGTAAAAGACACTTGGAACTGCCCAACAATCTCCTATACAATTTTTTCATTATCATATTTGGTGAAAATACGTTCACCAATTCTCCAGACATTACACATGTACGGCCGGACGAGCAGAAGTATTGTAATGAATATTCTACAGGGATGGAACGCTCCTAAACCTACTTATTGTCTCAGAGTATTTACGTTGCTCTTAATATATCTGATTCGTACTTCTCTCCAAACTTTATTGGACCGATGAAATGAAGGGTGAGATAAACTGGACTCGTAGTGGGTAGGGCGGAGAAGAGAAATGCTATCTTGGCATTGGTGGGGAATCCTTGAAGGAATGAGGCCAATTTGAATAACTAAGCATAGACGAGGGACATTATGAAATACGTTTGAAAGAAATAGGATGGGTTGTCTTGGACTGGATCTAGCTGGCCCAGGATAGAGGAAAGTGACTGGCTCTTGTGTACACGATAATGAACCTTCGGTTTATACAAAATATGAGAAATTCTTGGCTAACTGGGAAACTGTCAGCTTTTCAGAGACTAGTCTGCTGTTGTGAGTTGGTCGTTTGGTCGGTCGGTCGGTCCGTTGGTTTGTTGGTCATTCGGTCGGTTGGTTGTTTGGTTATTTGGTTGATTACTCAGTCAGTCAGTGAGTCGATTGGTTAGTTAGTTACCTCGTTAGTTAAGTTGTGCTTAGTTGCTTAGTAATTTAGTTTATTTGAGTTGAGTTAGTTACTTACTAAGTTGGTTTAGTAGTGGAGTTTAGTTAGTTACTTGTTAAGTTAGTTTTATTGATTAGTAATTTGGTTAGTCTGTTGGTTAGTTTAGTACCTGGCTAGTAGGTTGTTTTTTGGTAATTAGTTGGTTGGTTTGTTGCCTAGTTAGCTAGCTAGTATAGTTAATTCTAGTTAGTTACGTAGTGAGTTTAGTTTATTTAATTAGTAAGTTTGTTGAGTTACCCAGTGAATTACACAATAAATTTATCTACAGAGAGCGTAAATTCTCTTCGGTAATAAAATCTAATGTTCGTGCAAAATCGTACATCAAGCAGTTGACCGACTTTTGTCCCACAGTAAGAAATTCAAGTACAATTCAGATACTGACATTTTGCTCGAGACGCTCCTTTGTTCTTCGCCCTTTGACGAGTGACGGTATTGCAGTGCAGTGCAGTGCATTGGCGTGGCGTGACGTGGCGTGACCCGGCTAGCAGCAGTGCACGCACTGGCGCTGTCATTTGGCTACGAACCAAAGTGTGACGCGTGACGTGCCCTACACTACATTTTGTTTTCACACAAAATAATCGCGCGGTTGCGTGTTTTTCAAGTACTTAACCACGATAATAACCACCGAAATACGGGACCCGTGTTCACCATCGACCTCACTACACGAAGCACAGGTTTTTGTCTTTACTTGTACTTCCCTGGAACAGTTTGAAAGCCAGCGTATAAAATATTGCCCAAACGACATGGGAATTTATCCCGCTGTATGAATTACAGACCTCTTAATAAGTGTAATGTAACCTTTTCATATATGACGCAATGTGTTATCGTGTCATCCTTCGGGATGGCGTTGTTAACGTCTTAGCATTTACCAGAGTTGTCAGATTTGCGGTTGTCGTCTTGCTGGTGGTGCTTAAGAAGTCTTCTTAGTCCGTATCAACTACTTAACAGTTTCCGGCCTACTTAAGTGTCGTGATTGCCATTAGAATGATCGAACCTGAAGAAGGAAACATTACGAGTTGTCGAAACGTCGCGATATGCTCCACTAACAACACAGTGTAACTTCGTAGAAGAATTGAATGGTCAGAACCGCCACTGTGAACCTCAGGTCTCTGGATAGGTTCCCAGCCACGAACGGCATTACTTGTGTCAGGGAGGGGGTGGGGTACGTCAAAACACAACTGTCTTTGTATCCTACTTTATTATGCCGACGACGACATGTTTCGGCCACTGTGGGCCATCTTCAGGTCACAGAAATTTATATAGAGGAAAACTATACAGAGTATGATCATAGTATAGGTGCATATTCTAAACTTTCAACGAGATCTCGTTGTCGGTTGGATTATACATATTGAGCTACAAGTACCTCTTCTAAGTACAGTATAAGAATTTTATAGATATATATATATATATATATATATGTGAGTGTGTGTGTAAATATGTAATTAAGTAATACCTAGTCTTACAAATGGTGAATTAAGCTAGACTGTAATATATAAGTAGTACACCCTATATCAGAAGAAAAACTAGGAGGGGTTTGTACGTGCTGAGTGGAAATCTAGGGGTGTCCCAAGCGTTCCTGGCGCGTTGGTACTTCAGTGGCGGCTACATGGATGTTTCTGAAGTGGCTGTATTTTATGATTGTGGTAAAATGATCATACTCTGTACAGTTTTCCTCTATATATATTTTTGTGACCTGAAGATGGCCCACAGTGGCCGAAACATGTCGTCGTCAGCATAATAAAGCAGGATACAAGACAGTTGTGTTTTGACGTACCCCATCCCCTCCCTACTTGCTTATAACACAACGGGGATGTTGCACCTAAGGATACGTGTGTCATTACAGATGTCACTGGCAAATTTGTGTATGTGCAGTTATTTTATGAATTAGTTGGGATTTGTGTGCTTTAAAGATGTATTTGTGGTCATTTGGATATAATTTCATATTTCACCTGCATTTTCTATGAGACTTGAAGCTTGTGTCTAAAACCTTAGTCTCAGAAAAGTGCAAATCCAGATACGGCATGATAGTTGTTTGACTCAGAACGCTATTAAACTTGTTTTTAACATCCATCACTCACGTATAGAGCTTGTAACGATATTATTGTGGGTCAGGAGAAGATATAATCAGAGGTTAAGAAGGGAAATAATTTTTTAAGTGATCCATAAGAAGCAATGGCGTACCGGGGGGGTTCAAATCCCCCCCCCCCGAAATTCCGAAGGCCCTACAAAATCGTGTCAAATTCAACCCGATTGTGAAAACTGTTAAAAATTGCTGAATTTAGGACGCCAACACCCAAAGATGTTCGGAAAAAAAGGCAGTAAAGTTCTAAAACTACCGCCGGTTTGAAATTGTTTTACATTAGCAATGTCAAATAAATGGGTTGTCATCATAAATAGTCTTAAAGTACCAAAAATTAAGAAACTTTTACTGTATGAAATGAAATTTCTTGTACCAAATTACAGCTGCCTCCAGAACCCCTGACTAGGGGGCTACTGCCCCCAGATCCCCGTTCTCTCTGTCCTCTGTCCTCAAATGAATTTGTTGACCCTCCCCACCAACAAAATTCCTGGGTACGCTACTGAAAAGAAGTGTAAACAAAGCAGTCTGAGTGTAGTAAGAGTTACTGCATTTGTATCTCACAATTATCCGGCGACAAATAACCAGAGAATGTGATACGTGCTAAAGTAACTTATACAGATATGGGGTTTGAGATTTGAATTCTGTTCAGGTTTATCTGTAGTTCGTTATGGTCTGTTTGTATCTGAGCTTATGCAGGGAGTTTGAAGCTTTCGTCAAATTTGAGGTAAGAGGTGGAGTCGTAAACACGACTTTGAGCTGTTACGATGTAATTATAGACCGAGACAGTGTAAGATGTAAGGCTGTGATCAGTAGCTCATTTCCGCCAGTTTCAAACAGCACAGACTACTATCCTTTGTTTGTGACTGCAATTATCCAAAACTGTGACTTTAAATAAATACGTGTAGAAGTATAAAGGGGGACCGCGGTAGCACAGTAGTTAAGGTGCTGTGCTACAAATCGGAAGGTCGCTGGCTCGATCCCAGCTGGTGTCACTGGAATTTTTCATTGACATAAAATCCTTCCTATCGCACTATGAACCTGGGGCCGACTCAGCCTCTAACATAAATGAGTATCAGGAGCATTTCCTGGGGGTAAAGGCGGCCGGTGCGTAAGGCTGACAACCTACAACCATCCTGTGCCGCCGTCACCAAATCTAGGAACCCAAACTTCCTGGAGCCCTCTGGACCACTCCAGGCCTGTAACGGGACTGCTTTACCGTTACCTTTAATAAGTGTGAAGTTCATATAAGAACAAATGCACTCTTTATTACTGGAAGCATCACGATGTGCTTATAAACGTAATATAATACTAAATAATGTACGTCAGTACAACTACTTTACTACTCTAGGTACTTACATGGGCTACATGCTTCGACTATAGATTAGTCATCTTCAGGCCTATTTTTGTCATTTGAGTCACAAGATGCAATGCAGCACACTCTGGGATCCCATCGTAATTACATACATAGAATACATAAAATATATCATTTGTCTCGTAAACTTTATTGCACAATATGTATAACACATTTTACGAGACAAATGATCTAATTTTATGTATCCCACTGTTGTAAACACAATTTACATGTCACACCCTTTGAGAGAAATTATTTAATTTTATGTATTCCATGTATGTAAACACGATGGGATCCCAAAGTGAGTATAGCATCTTGTGACACAATTGACAAAATAGGCCTGAGGATGACTACTCTATAGTCGAAGCATGTAGCCTATGTAAGTACCTTGAGTAAAAAATTACTTTGCTGAACTACACTAATTGATATTATAGTACTCTTTATTAAAATTTGTGAAGTTTAATAAGGAGTCCATTTGTTTGTTATGAACTTTATAGATATCCGGATCCACGGTACAACGATAAAAATTAAAAAGTGTTTATAAGTGTTTAGTAATTAATTGTGGTTCTCATTATGAGACCGGCTATGTTTTCGAAACAGATTCTATTTTCCTTCATATTGTACCGCTTTCGAATGTTTCGTCACGTGGGGATTCACTGAAGATCATGTGGAGTGTTTCGTCACGTGGAGATTCACTGAAGATCGTGTGGAATGTAGAGTGTTTCGTCACGTGGGGATTCACTGAAGATCATGTGGAGTGATTCGTCACCTGGGGATTCACTGAAGATCGTGTCGAATGTGAAGTGTTTCGTCACATGGGGATTCACTGAAGATCATGTGGAATGTGGAGTGTTTCATCACGTGGGGATTCACTGAAGATCGTGTGGAATTTGAAGTGTTTCGTCACGTGGGGATTCACTGAAGATCGTGCGGAATGTGGAGTGTTTCGTCACGTGAGGATTCACTGAAGATCGTGCGGAATGGAACTGTTTCGTCACGTAGGGATTCACTGAAGATCGTGCGGAATGTGGAGTGTTTCGTCGCGTGGGGATTCCCTGAAGATCATGCGGAATGTGGAGTGTTTCGTCAAGTGAATTTCTGTAATCATTTTTAGGCGCGTTTTGCAAAACTGCGAAAAGCGATTATTGGCTTCGTCGTGTCTTTATGTCCGTCCACGTGGAAAAACTCGGCTTTCACTGGCCGAATTTTCGTGAAATTTGATATTTGAGTATTTCTCGAAAATCTCTATAAATTTCCATTTTCATTAAAATACGACAAGAGTAATGGGTACTTTACGTAAGACCTATGTACATACATAATAATATATCTGAGTTCTTCTTAGAATGAGAAATGTTTCAGACGAAAATTGTAGAGAAATCAAAACACTTTTTTTTTTATTCAGTACCTTTCTTTCCGAAGATAGTGCCGTTTTATCAGATAATCTGGAGAAATATTGTAAAGCCGGACAGTCCATAGATGACAATATGGCGCATGCGTATTGCATGCTCGATACCTAAAACTACAAACACACACTCAGATTATGCAATACGCATTACTTTTCTACGGCAACAGTGGTTGCACAAACGCGCCAAAATGTAACTTTTATACGTACATTGTCAGTCTTGTTATTGTTGCTTTTGCCTATTTCTCATTATTGTCTAAAATATTTCGTTTTATTCAAATTTTTGCAATACACGGTACAAATGAGGGCCGTCGCTGATCTTGGACTGCCAACCAGCAGGTTTAGTACCATTCTCTCACCAAATTCCTCGAGAAACTACGAGAAACCACGGAAAACGTAATTTGGTAGAACCGTTGTTCTTGCCGAGATTCGAACCTGCACTTTCCAAATGCAATAAAGATCAGTATCTTTGTTACTACACCCACGTGGCTGGTCGCTGGAAGTATGTGCGTTTTAAAAGTGAGTGGGGAGTTGGAATTGTCCGTGGGAGTCGTGGTCTGTGTCTTTAATTTCTCTTTGGATATCTGAACTCAACTACAGTAATTTATTTGCAGAGAGACCGAATTTTATCAGTTTCCCCGAAATGTTAATAAGCAGTCTCCGTTGAGCAAAAACACGTGAACGACGAAAATTTAAAGCTCAACTATAAAGAAACATTTTAGCAATTAACCAACTTAATGCACAAATTCATGTTTTATAATAAGTTTATTATATTTCTCTGCATGTTTCGAGCACTATTATGTTCATCATCAGAAGGTCAAAATTGTATTGTACAGCATCTGGTATCGTCACACTCTGTAGGTGGCCGTCCGGTGCGGAGGTTGAAAGAGGACTCTCTTAACCTGCGCACCGGACGGCCACCTACAGAGTGTGACGATACCAGATGCTGTGTAATACAATTTTACCAGTGCTCGAAACATGTAGAGGAATATAACAAACTTATTATGAAATAAGAATTTTTGCATTAAGTTGGTTAATTACTAAGATTATACTGAGATGCACGGTCAGCAAAACATCAAATTTAGTAAAGAAAAAGTTTTGTGTTTTTGGTTACAATTGTTTCTTCTCGGGGGTCGGTTTAATTCGTGGGGTTTTGCGTGTTCGTTCTCCATCCTTGTACTTCTATCCCCACAGAACTAATCCAGTTAGTTTCCTCGATAAGTCCGCTGTTCGTACTGTTTATTTGAACAACTAATTAGCTAGAAGCCAACACATTTCCTTTCACAACGCCTTACTCCATCTCGTGTCAAGTGACTCGTGGAGATAAAAGGATGGACTCTGTCATCGAAGTCTTCAGATCATTGCCTGTCTGCCTGTCTGTCCGTCTGTTTCTGTTAATGGGGCAGTGCGTTGCTTCTGCTTTATGTGACCGTGTGACTCTTGCCATTCGATATGCCCCCTATATATAGTATATGCTGTGAAACATAAAGTATACAAAAAGACCAACAAGATCACTTGGCTTTTTGGGTGTAATTTTACTGCATAGTGTCACCAACATGTTTCGGCAATTCATTTTGTCATCTTCAGGGTGGTGTGAACAAGAATACAGATATTATTAAAAGTGTCTCAATCACTCCACATTTTTAAATTACTTAAGTATGCTTGCTGTCACCACCCTGAAGATGACCACATGAGTTGCCGAAACATGTTGGTGACCTATTAGGTTTGGTAAATTCAGTCAAAAACACAACTATGAATATATGGCTGAATGATGGTGTTTATTAGCAATGGGAAAAACTACATGTTTCGGCCTATAGCGGCCATCTTCAGGTTTTGACAACTTTCTTGCTATAAGAGTTATACATAATTATCATCAACACGCGGTTTATGGATATTATATATAACTCTTATAGCAAGAAAGTTGTCAAAACCTGAAGATGGCTGCTATAGGTCGAAACATGTAGTTTTCTATTGCCAATAAACACCATCATTTAGCCATATATTCACAGTTGTGTTTTTGACTGAATTTACCTCACCATATAGTTTAAACACACAACGGGGATGGCACACCTCAGAGGATGGCACACCTCAAAATGTTGGTGACCACTATGCAATAAAATTACATCCATAAAACGCAGTACATTTTTTGGTATTTTAATGTATATTATGCATGTAAATACGGAGAATGGCTCATATCAAAACAATCTAAAGCTTTCTAAAAACATATTCAAAACAAAGACGATAGTTAACCGGTAACATATTTTACAAGGACAGGATTTTTGTGGTGTACATTCTTAAGCGAAACAGACTGTATCTGTAACATATGATTATTAATTTTTTTGTGTGGAAAACGTTTTATTTAATTCTGGATTTCATTTTACTTTCTAAAGGGTTTCCAATCACCGGTGTTGTTATGTGACCAGAAAGCAATTAGTAGGTGAATCATGAAATTGTGACGTCATCAGAAAAATTCATTATCGATTGTAGAAAAAATAATTTCAACTGGATTCGTAACCATGAGCTGCCATTAATTCTATATCATTTGTAGTTTATTATTATTATTACTACTATCATTTATACGTCTTTTATTATTATTATTATTATTATCACCATCATCTGTAGTCCTATTACTACTACTACTACTACTAACCAACTGCGATTGACTTGTCACTCTGTGACAGTATTCCTTACGCTAGTACAGACGAAACAAAAAGGAATAAATATACATAAATGAAACAGTACAAAAAACACAGTACACACAATACAAAACACAGTAAATATAAGTATATATATTACCAAAACACCCACACACACACACACCCACACATTACAAAACCCACACATACACACACCCAACACTACAAAACCCACACATACACACACCCACACACTACAAAACCCACACATACACACACACACACACCCACACACACACACACCCACACACTACAAAACCCACACATACACACACTCACACATTACAAAACGAGTTAAAACAACCACAGTACAAGTTAAAACAATCACAGTACAAGATATAGGCTACCAAAATGAAATAGTCACAATATAATCAAGTACCCTCAGTATGAAGTCACCCTAATTTACATGGTACGTTTATCCCCAAGAACTTCATTGTAACTCAATTCACTTCACTTAAAAATAAACTCACTTCACGTAAATTACGTCAGTTCACGTTACATCACTTCACTTATTTACACTCAATCCCCACTTCAGTTCCCTTGCTTGTAACTCCATTCTCAACCCTCTTTCTAAACGTGTTTAGTTTACAGCGGAAAGACGCTAGTAAGCATGTAGGTAATTGGTTCTAGCTTTTATTGGTTCTATTTACGAAGGAATATTTACCAACGTCCTCTTATAATACATGGTCCAAGTAATAGCTTAGTCGTTCCTTTTGTTGTATAATTATATTAAAAGATAAAATTCCCCTTCTTAAAATATCCCTCCCTTAATAGCTTTGGATCAGTTGCCTAATTCATACAAGTGGTCTGAATTTTTCCACTGTATAATTTCTTACAAATATTATTTTCAAAATATGAAAGTAATGACTGTTAGTATATTTTGGGTTAAAATTATTGGTAAAATTCAGTTTCGCGATTCAAATCCACAAAAACGCAACATTCGAACACTTTCTTTCGTTTACTTACTTTCCTACCGATTTTCGTCTTTCCATTCGACCGCCATAAGTAAGTAATGATACGTCCGCAACATGTCGTAAGGAACAAAATAAATGAACGTACGATGTGTCTGAGGTTGTGTTTGTGTGGGTTTAACCCTTATATTGCTAACGTGGAGAATATGGTGAGCTCCTAATAATGCCAGCAGATGGCAGATGGGATTAAACTCGGCGTCTAAAGGGTGAAATCGCTACTGACTGACAGTTACATGACGATGTTGCCTGCAAAAATTTAAATGTAACATTACCAGAGACATGTTTAAAAACAGTCAGTTTTTGTTGTAACATTCTACATTTTAATCGGCTATAAAATATTTTACCTGTGGGACGGGTAGCTCAGTCGGTATAGCGAATGATTACGGGCTGGACGATCCGGGATCGAATTCCGGTGGGGACGAGATTTTCCGCCCGTCCAGACCGGCCCTGGGGCCCACCCAGCCTCCTGTACAATAGGTACAGGGTCGTTCCCGGGGGTAAAGTGCGGCCGGGGCGTGCTGCACTCACCCCCTTCTAGTGCCGCGTTCATGGAACAGTAGAGCTATACCTCTACCCACCCTCTGGGCCACACCGGGCCTGTAACGGGATCACTTTAAATAACTAATAACTCCGTGGCCTTAGTCCGCACGCGAACTATACCGAGAGAGCGGCCGCCGCCGGTCGGCGAAGTTAGTGCCAACTTTTGCGGATAGAGGGGTGACACGTGGTCAGCGCAACGGGTCCCCACAGCCGTTAATCTCTGTTTTCTAGACCTGGAGCCGCTACT
>Ga0123353_10016503_pt1 | contig 10797 bp, 2 predicted proteins | sample TergutLab28metaG_3_FD_92763 | JGI IMG/M metagenome (GOLD analysis project Ga0123353, IMG submission 92763) | Labiotermes labralis P3 segment gut microbial communities from Petit-Saut dam, French Guiana - Lab288 P3 | ecosystem: Host-associated > Arthropoda: Insects > Digestive system > Gut ... | reverse complement strand
GCTGTAGGTGTTCGCGCCGCTCAGGGTCAGAATTCCAGCACCGTCTTGAGCCAGGGAGCCGAAACCGGAAATAATCCCGCCATAGGTAATGTCATCGGAGCGGTTGAAGGCGACGATGGTGCCACTCGCGGTAGTAATATTTCCCAAGATGCTACCGGTAGTACCGCCATCGCCAATCTGCAACATCCCGCCAGAAACAAAAGTCGTAGGACCGGTATAGGCATTGTCTCTCGTAAGGATGAGCGTCCCGTCGCCGATCTTGGTCAGGGAACTGGCGCCGAGGATGGCGCCGCCATAGGTGATGGTATCGGAAGCCTCGGTAACGCCGTAGGTGACGGTGTTGTTCGTGACCGAACCACTGGCACTGTAGCCGCCGTAGATATCACCTGCTATTTCCACATCTTGGATCGTTACCTTATTATCGAAAACAGCGCCGTTACTGCGGGAGTAACCGCCGTAAATGTCGCCCGCTATGCTCGTTATGCTGCCGCCGCTGATGTCAACGATGTTGCCGTTGGTGGGGCCGTTACCGGCGTTGTAGCCGCCATAGATATCCGCGTTGACGGTTCCTCCGGTAATAGTGACCCAGTTATTTCGAACCACCGCACCGTTGCCGGTAATGTTCTGCCCGCCGTATACCCCTTTACCGGTATAAGTCTCGTTAATCAGCCCTCCGCTGATGGTGACCCTATTGCTTTCAATGGTGGAGGTGTTGGCGAGGGCACTTTGCCCCCTGCCGCCGTAAATATTGGCGTCCTTGATGGTTCCACCGCTGATGGTGACCGAGTTGGCGCGCACATCGATGCCGGAGACGAAGCCGTATGCGCCGGATATAATTGCATTCGTACCCTGTATATCTCCGCCAGTGATCGTTATGTTGTTCATTTGCAGGAAAGTGCCGGAAACCACAGAGTAAGCGCCATAAACGTTACCACGTATTTCGCCCGCATTAACTCTCACGGCATTACGCTCGGCCCAAACATTACTGCCGAGTATGATTCTCCCGCCGTAAACGCCGTTCATTACCGTGCCACCCTCAATAAAAACGGTGTTGTCTCTGAGATTGACTCCGGATCCGGCGGCCAAGCCGCCATAAACGTTACTGACCCGCCCATCGTGGATGTAAACTGTGTTGCGCGTGACAGGGGATGTATCACCAATCCCGCCAAAAACATCTCCGGCAGGTCCTGTTCTGCCGGCAACTCCGGGATTGGCGACATAAATATTCCCGTCGATAAAGTGGACGACATTGTTGGATGAACTGTATTTCGGAAACAGGGCGCCCACCTGGGGTGTGTAGTTGGAGGCATTGTTGGAGCCTGGATAATAAATAACCGGGTCACCGAGCAATGAGGAGGGACCGTTGTTATACGTTACGTTCTCCCCAATCGCCGCGGCAGGGTAAAAGAAAACAAGCGCCAGAAACAGCCCCCCAAAAAACACGGGCGACGACTTGAATATCCCATGACGATATTGTAATAACAATCTGTCTTTTGGGAAAAGAAATGACATGGCGGATACCTCCTTAGTACGTTCATAGATGAGCATCATAATGATGATACAGGCATTGCGCGCCCGCCGATGATAGAGGCGGAACGGTCACGAATCGCAATGACAAAACAAGTACGAACATTCTTGATAAAAACAAATGTCACTCATTATTTTTAGAAAGCATTACTATAATTAGGTAGTATAGCAAAACATTTTTACATATTCAAGCAGTTCAAATGACGATCTTACATGAGAACATTGAGGGAAATTGTCCACATTATGGCAATGTTGATTAAGTGAAATTTTGTCGGAACAGGTTTGGGAATTATACCGGTTTAGATGGTAAATAGGGATATACTTTAAGCACCCGAATTCGATCATGGATTTTAGTGAACTGCCTAAGCCCTGTCATACCAACACGATGGCACTGCTTGACCGCAAGCTGATAAATGTATACAGGTTAAGTTAGCACATAGGGATCGATATGCCTTCATCTCCTTGGAGGCAGACGCCTGAACCGGAACAGGGCTCTTTTTAGCCGATTACATTGCCGCCCCCATAAACGGGAATTCGTTCTTGACCTTCAATTTCCATTATGTTCTATTAATAGCTTAATGTCTGATGAGGTGAATCCCCATGCACATAAGCCGTATTCTGGACAGCCAAAAAATCAGTTTCAGCTTTGAATTTTTTCCCCCCCGGGATCGTGCGGGAGCAGAGCGTCTTTTCTGCACCATACGCGATCTCTTTGCACTGCAACCCTCTTACGTCAGTGTTACCTACGGCGCGGGAGGCTCCACACGGGAACTGACCCATGATCTTGTTTTGCGGATCCGCAAAGAAACCAGCCTGACCGTCGTTTCCCATCTTACCTGTGTGGGAACAGCACGGGAGGAGATTCTTGACATTATGACGCAGTATTATAACAGCGGCATTCAGAATATTATGGCCCTCCGCGGTGATCCTCCCGCAGGACAGCACCAGTTCCAGGCCTGTCCCGGAGGATTCACATACGCCACAGAACTGGTGGCTTTTATCAAAAAGCACTTTCCTGATTCGGGCATTGGCGTGGCAGGTTATCCCGAAGGGCATCCGGAAACACCGAACCGCCTCAAAGAAATGGATTATCTGAAGGCAAAGGTTGATGCCGGCGCCGATTATATTTGCTCTCAACTTTTTTTCGACAACAGAGATTTCTATGATTTCCGGGAACGCTGCATCCTGGCTCATATCAACATTCCTATCATTGCAGGCCTCATGCCCATTACCTCCCTGAAAGGGACTCTGCGCATGGCGGAACTTGCGTCAGGAACCCGTTTTCCCGCTCCGCTGCTAAAATCCATCTTCAGCGCCCCAAATGATCAGGAAGTGGAAAATGTGGGAATTAACTGGGTAACAAACCAGGTCAGCGATTTAATTAACAACGATGCCCACGGCATTCATTTTTATACATTGAATCAGTCAAAAGCCGCGCTCAAAATCTATGAGTCCCTGGGAATGACCGCTCTCTCCCGGCTCAACTGTTGATAAATTTGCTGCATTGCCTTGTTATAATGATGACAAAAGCAAGATGAACGCTTTCGATCTTCTCAATTCCCCCCTTGACGGCTCTAATCTGATTGAATCCAGCGCCGGAACGGGCAAAACACATACCACTGTAGGAATTTTTATCCGCCTGGTTTTGGAACATGGCCTCGCCCCCCAGGATATCCTTGTGGTAACCTACACGACTGCCGCAACGGAAGAGCTCCGCGGGCGTATCCGTAATGCCCTTAAAGATGCAAACGAAGCCTTCTCACAGGGCACATCAACAGATCCGTTTTTAAACGGTTTATTACAAAAGGCCCGCCAAAAGAAGCAATATGAGCAAAAGCAACGTCTCCTCAAAGCCGCCCTCAGAAATCTCGAAGAAGGATCTATCCTGACTATCCACGGTTTTTGCCTCCGCATGTTACAGGAATATGCCATGGAAAGCCGTACTTCCTTTGATGCCGAACTGGTCCCTAACGAAGACATTATCAGACGTGATTTCATTCATAATTTCTGGCGTAAACATTTCTACCATGGAACAGCGTATTTTGTGGCTTACGCCCTTAGACAAAATATCACACCTGCCACCTACGAAAATCTGCTCCGGGAAATCCCTTTCACCGCTCCTCTAGCGTTGATCCCTGATATTTCCCGGCCAGACGCGGAAAAGATGGAGGAGCAGGCCGACCACCTAAACTCTCTGTTCAGCTCTTTGCGGCGATCATGGTTTCAGGAAAAAGATCATCTGGAGAAATTGCTGCGGTATACCGGCCTCAACAAAAGAACATATGGCGCAAGAATTAATTCTATTGTCCAGCAACTGGACCTTTTTTTTGCCAGAGAAACATTGGTATTTCCGCCTGTCCCAGACCTTTCCAAGGTGACATCGTCCTCCCTGAAAAAAAATACAAACAAAGGGCACATAACGCCTGAACATCCCTTTCTCAACCGTGCGGACGATTTTCTTACTGCGGCGGAAAAATTTCAGCAGCTTCTGGATCATCATCTTCTTTTTCTGAAACGGGAAATGATGACCACCGCAAAATCACACCTCTCAGCACAAAAAGAACAAAAGGCGCTCCTCTCTTATGATGATCTTCTCCATCGTCTGCGGCAAGCCCTTACGGACACCGGCGGAGAACAGCTTACAGAGAAAATCAAAAACCGTTTCAAGGCCGTTCTGATTGATGAGTTTCAGGATACCGACATTGTCCAGTACACCATTTTTCATCATCTTTTCCTTCATGACGGAGATAAAAAGCAACGTCCATTTTTTGTCATTGGCGACCCCAAGCAGGCTATTTACGCCTTCAGAGGAGCGGATATTTTTGCTTATCTTCACGCCCGCCGCAGCATGCAGCATATCTATACTTTGGCAGAAAACTGGCGCTCTGAACCAGAACTGGTCAAAGCAATCAACACCTTGTTCGGGTTTACCCGTAAACCATTTCTTTACGATGATATTCATTATCATCCTATTTCAGCAACAAACCAACCGGACAGGGACTATCTGACCATTGATGGTGCAAGGAAATCACCTTTTCAGTTATGGGTTCTCCCTTTTGAAGAAGACGATGATGGCAACAACAACGAAAATATATCATACAAAGATACCGCCACCAAGAAGCTACAGCAAAACACATCTTTGGAAACGCGCATTGTGCTGGCCGTGACCTCCGAGATAAGCCGTCTTATCCGTCTTGGTATGGAAAATCGCGCCATGATTGGGCCACGACCGCTCCAACTACAGGATATCGCCGTTCTCGTACGGACAAACCGCGAGGCAGGCATCATCAGCAACGCCCTGTCGCAATGGAACATTCCTCATTCCGTTTCTTCCCAAGAAAATGTTTTCCATTCTTCTGCGGCGGAAGATCTGCAACTAATCCTTCTGGCTTTGGCCAATCCCCAAAACCAATTCATGCTAAACAGAGCCCTTACCACAAGGCTCATGGCCAGAAACGGCAACGACCTTGCGTCTCTCTCCCCTAAAGACAGGGAAGACATTCAGCAACGTTTTCACGGTTATCATACTTCTTGGCTCAATGACGGTTTTATCCGCATGTTTCGCATCTTTCTTGAACAGGAAAAACTTTACAGCGGGATTCTGGAATTAAGACAAGGGGAAAGGCACCTGACGAACATTCTCCATTTGGGAGAACTTCTACATCAGGCCTCCATAAAAAATCATTTATCCATGCATGAGCTTGTGGGTTGGCTGAATGATCGCATGGAAAACCAGGAAGCACTGCCGGAAGAATACGAAGTGAGACTGGAACGGGACGAAAAGGTCATTCGTATCGTTACCATTCATAAAAGTAAAGGGCTCGAATACCCCATTACCTTTTGCCCTTTCTCGTGGAAAACAGGACGACAGGAAAAAAATCCATCATATGTCCTGTACCATGATCCCGATCAACCGTTTCATCAGGTTCTTGATTTTGGTTCCGGACAATTCGACGAGCACTATCGCCTTTCCCGTGAAGAATCGCTGGCCGAAGAGGTACGCCTCCTTTATGTCGCCATGACACGAGCCAAGCATCGCGTTTATTATGTGAAATGCCGCAATAGAAACAGTTGCTATTCCGGAGATGCCTATCTTTTGCACCAGACACCTGAAATGGATGAAGCCGGCCTGATCGCAGAAGTTCAAAACCGGTATAAACAACTAAGCAATGAATATTTTCTGCGTGATTTAGAAAAAATAGCGGCGTCTTCCGAACAGACAATTGAACTCGTAACTCTCCCGGAAGTAGAGCCTGCGTATCCGCCCTATCTGCACCACGATAGCACTCTTTTTTGCCGTCATTTCAAGCGTACAGTGGAAACAAACTGGCGTGTGACCAGTTATACCACCCTGATGGCAACCACAGACCATAACAGGCCAATGCTTGACAGCATATCATGGCAGGACATGCCTGACATGACGGATGAGAAAATGGTAATGGATATTTCAGATACAAAAGAAGCGGATTTTTTAAGTCCGTTTTCTTTTCCCGGAGGAACAAGAGCGGGGCTTTTTTTTCACGACATCTTCCGCCTCATCGACTACCAAAATCCTGGACGAGAAGCATCACAAGTGGTTATAGAAAAAACATTACGCCAATACAATTACCATGACGAATGGGTACCCATAATTAAGGACATGATAAAAGACGTTATTACCACCCCTCTCCCTGTCTCTCCGGCAAAAGACAAATTTGTGACCTTATCCGCCATTTCTAAAGAAAACAGGCAAAATGAAGTAGCCTTTTATTTCCCTCTGAAAAAGATTTCTTCCAATTCTTTACGGCGTTTATTTGCACAAAAAACATTTTCTCCTGATCAGGAAACGACGCCGGATAACTTAAACCGGCTACAATTCAATACTGTGGAAGGCTTTTTAAAGGGCTTCATTGACCTCATCTTCTGCTTTGAAAACCGTTTCTATCTGGTAGACTGGAAGTCAAACCTCCTGGGCTTCAACAAAGATGATTATCGCCATGATATGCTTACAAAGCATATGGAACAGTCAGGATATATCATGCAATACCTTCTCTACAGCCTGGCCATGCATCTGCATCTTTCCTTTCGCCTGACCGGCTATTCTTACGAAAAACACTTTGGGGGAGTTTACTATCTTTTCCTGCGCGGCATGAAACCGGATTCACCAACGGGAATTTTCTATGATCGCCCTTCCCTAGCCCTTCTGGAAGAAATGCGCAAAACCATGGTACGTGTGTCTGACGTAGAAGAACAGGCAGTCGGGGGAATATAGCCTCTCCTTTCATGCCATCTAAGCGGATTTTTGCAGATTGCATGCAGTGGAAGCAAGGAAAAGATCCGTTACCATGAAAAGCAAAGAGAGGATCTCCGCTGGAAATATTCCCTTCTTGCATTCATCCTATCAACATATAAAAATACGGCGCGGATGGCTTTAAAGCTCGTCCGCACCGAAGAGAAAAGCAATTCCCAAAAGGGGACGATGACTATCGCTCCCGGAGAGTCACTTAAAATTCATACTTCATTCGCAGTGAACCGGTCACACCTTCACGGATACCAACATAGCCCTGTACTCCCAAATCCAAAGACCAGGGTAAATTCGGCGCCGGCATAAGTACCAGCCCAAGTTCACCGGTACCAGTAGCGCCATCCAGCCCCGGTGTGCCAATCCTACCGCCGTTAACAGTGGCTCTGGCCTTACCGTCAAACTCATAATCAAAGTAAACGCCAGCATACGGGGTGAGGTATTCATTGACCGCATAAGATAACTGGCCACCTGTACGCCAGCGATGGGAATCAACAGACCGGAATTTAACCTTATCCCCGGTGATAGTCACAGAATCACTGTTCAGATGGAGCCAGATATATTTGGTGGATAAATCCAGACTGGCCTTGCTGCTAACATTCCAGGCATAGCCCATGCCTACATGGGCACCGTAATACATGGAACCGGAATCGTATTGGGTCCTATCGCTGAAAAAACCGCTCGAAATATCACGGCTGGAAAAATCCACACTGGCATAGCCAGACCGGAAGGAGGCTTCACCATAGATGCCACCCGGTCCAGCTGAGGCCTCATAACGACCAAGAACACCACCACCGTGATAGCTGGTTTTACCTTTACCTTTAACGGAAGGAACATTATTGAAGCTGTTGTAGGAATCATAATTACCCCACCCTGCCTCAAAGAAGGCACCCATCACCAGGCTATTCTTAACCATAAGCGGTGCGCGCCAAGCAAATCCTGCCAACATATGCGCACCATCCACATCAATGTGGGAACCAGTATTGTAGCGCACTGATCCTCCGCTAACGGCGGCAAAGGGTGTAAAGCCAACGCCTATGCGCTCCGTTTCCATTATAGCGGCATACATACCCGGTCCCAAAATAAGATCAGAACCATGAAGGGCAAAAGCCAGACCCGCCAAACGTCCTTCAGACAGGGCTTTGAACTGTTCGTTGACCGGCGTGGGACCGTCTAAGAACTCTATCATCTCAAGCAGGACGGCGTAGAGCCCATTCTGATCCCAGAACAGATCAAAGTCACAGATTGGGGTAATGCCCTCCAAGGCTTCGGCAAAGATAATCCATGGCGCATCAAGGTTGTAACCGGTAGTATCAATCAGGGTAACCTTATCGCCGGGTTTCAGTTTCGTAGTGCGGCCGTTAATACCCACCCTGATGATGTCACTGCTGGAAATAGTCACATCACCTTCCACAGAAATCATGATCTCCCCATCAACCATGGTCGTGGGCAGGTAAAAATTCAGGGCGCTGTCGGAAGAGAAAACCGCATCACCATTGGTCTTAATCGCCGCGTTCAGACCATAAACGTACAGATCACGAAAGGCATAGGCAGAGGTGGCACCGGCGTAATCAAAGATCGCACCCCCGTCCAAATGCAGTTCACCGGTGGCCAAAGAGGCGCCAACCCCTGCTAGGGCTATGGTGCCTGAAGAAATATACAAGGACCCGGTAAAGGAATTCGTACCGGTTAAGGTCAACGTATCCGCACCGGTTTTGGTCAAACTGCCCATGCCGGAAATATTGCCATCAAATGTACCGCTTTGCACGAACAGATGGTCAAAGTTGGTGACTGATCCTCCACCACTCAGGTCCTTTACCGAACGATCTGCACCCAGACCGTCATAAGTCGCGCCACCTGCTACCATCAGATTGGTATCGTTTGCGATGTTGCCCGCCAAAGTCCCCGCACTGACTATTGTATCGCCGACATAGTTGCTCACACCACTCAGGGTAAGTGTTCCCACGCCTTCCTTGGTTAAATCTCCCGCGCCGGAAATGACACCACTGAACGAGCCACTCTGTGCGGTCAGACCATCGTCGTTGATGATGTTGCCACCGCCGTTCATAGCGCTGACTTTACGGGCTGCGCCCGTGCCGTCATAGATTGCACCGCTTTCCACAGTCAGATTGGTATTATCAGCGATGTTGCCCACCAGGGTGCCAGCGTTGATCGTCGTATCTCCTGAGTAAGTGTTGGCCCCGCTCAAGGTCAAAGTACCCGTACCGTCCTTGGTCAGGGAACCGCTACCAGTAAGCTGACCGTCAAAGGTAGTGTCGGCGGCCTGATTAACGGTCAGGCTGCCAAGCACAATTTCTGTTCCGACTGTCCCCGTCAGCGCACCCACGGTCTGTGCCATGCCGTTCATGTTCACCGCACCGCTATTTTCCAGCGACAAGTTGGAGGTCAAACCAAAGGCGTTTGTGGCAAGCATGGTCACGGTCACACCATCAACAACGGTCGCACCGGTATAAGTGCTGAAGGAATTACCAACTTCTACATCCTTGCTTCCCGTAAAGGTGAAACCGCCAGCGCCGGTCAATTTTGCGTTGATGGTGGGAGTACCGGATGTACTGTCCGTCGAATCCAGCACCAGGGTCTTACCGGACAGAGCTTCCAGTTGCGTCAGGCCGTAGCCAAGGTAGATGCCCTTGTTGGCGCCAGTGGAGTCAATACTGGCGGTGTAATCAAAGGTAGCAATACCCACACGCTCCAAACCATCTAAAATGTTGCGCTCTTTCAACACACCGATCAAACCGTTGCCGGAGGAATCCCGCAAGTTTAAGCTTCCAGTCCCGCTAACGGCCGCGGCCGCAACGATCTGCCTCTGGTACAGGTTTCCGGAATCGGCATAATCATAGAAGGTGGCGTAGTCGGTGCCTGAAGTCTTAATGTCATTCAGAGTAGTGATGTCCACCGTAACCGTACCGCCAGTCGGTTCGACGGAGAGATCGCCTACAGTAAGCAGCGTGTTGGGGTTGATGGTACCACTGCCGTCAAAGGCTTGGAACGCCAGTTCACCGCCGTTGAACACTAAGCCACCGATGGTACGACTGTCACCAACCAATGCCTTTGCGCCGCTGTCTAACTGCAAAGCGGCAGAGGAAAGAACGTTCTCGGCGTTGTCGTCGATATTCAGGATGCCCTGAACCAGTTCCACCGTCCCCGTAAAGGTGCTGCCTACACCTGCACCGAAGTCAAGGGCATTGCTACCCGCACCAAGGTCGAAAGCCAGGGTGCCAGTACCAGAGAGGATATTGTTGAAGGTATATGCGCCTGTTTTGACAAGTTCCAGCGTTCCGCCGGCAACATTTACATCACCTGTGAGGGAAAAACCCGTAATAGCCAAGGTTCCCGCACCGTCCTTGGTCAAATGGCCAGCGCCGGTCAGAGCGCCGGTAAGAGTCTGATCACCGGACTGGTTGAAAACCAGGGTGCCAGCGTTGGCGATATCTCCAGCGTAAGAGCCTCCACCAAGGCTACCCGTTATCGCCAGCGTTCCCGCGTTGATCTCTGTATCACCTGTGTAGGTATTCGTGCCGCTTAATGTCAGGATACCAGTACCATCCTTGGTCAGGCTACCGGTACCGGAGATGATACCGGAAATGGTCTGTGCGACGCTTTGATTGAAAACCAAGGCACCAGCGTTGGCGATATCTCCAGCGTAAGAGCCTTCACCAAGGGTACCCTTAACCTCAAGCGTCCCACCGCTGATCATCGTATTACCGGTGTAACTGTTCGCCCCGGTTAAAATCAGGGTATCATCACTAAGCTTCGTCAAACCGCCAGTCCCGGAAATAACTCCACTCAACGTCTGAGCAACAGTCTGGTTGAATACCAGGGAACTGTTATTGTAAATGGCTCCACCATAAATGCCGCCTATTCCAAGGGAACCCGTCACCGCAAGACTGCCAGAGTTGATCGTCGTATCTCCTGAGTAAGTGTTGGCACCGCTTAAGGTCAGGATGCCCGTACCATCCTGAGTCAGG
>Ga0123353_10016502_pt1 | contig 10797 bp, 4 predicted proteins | sample TergutLab28metaG_3_FD_92763 | JGI IMG/M metagenome (GOLD analysis project Ga0123353, IMG submission 92763) | Labiotermes labralis P3 segment gut microbial communities from Petit-Saut dam, French Guiana - Lab288 P3 | ecosystem: Host-associated > Arthropoda: Insects > Digestive system > Gut ... | reverse complement strand
GGAAATTAGGTTTTATTAACCATTATCCCCTAACCATTATTTGAGGTTGCAAAGCAGTTGAATTATCTATAATCTATTGTATAAGTAATTTTCTTGCAATACTATGATTATTGAACGCAACTCTAACCATATAAATACCATTTTGCAAGTTAGATAAATTCAAATTTCCATCTTGAAAACTATCTTGTTGAAAAACACGTTGCCCTGTCATATTAAAAATAGAGATCTGGTAGGGTAGCTCTTGAAAAGTGGTAATATTTACAAGTCCTGTGGTAGGATTAGGGGCTAACACCAAATCTTTAAAATAATTAGATTCAGGTTGTTGAATACCGGTAATAGCCTCAAAATTTATTTGAACATCCGTAATATATCCTATTTTGCTACCGAATTGATTTTGAGCGCCACTGCTTTCCAAGCGGAAACGCACTTGGCAAAAATCGCTACCAATAAACTGATTGAGCGAAAATTGGCAATTTTTCCAGCCCATAGCATTACTTGAAATATAGGCTAATTTATGCCAGGTTTTTCTATCGTTTGTAACTTCAAAATAGAGCCTTGTATTCTGCCATATTCCGTTGAGGGTGCCTTGCCATTTAAAACGAGCGGTAATATTTTCGGTGTTCGCAGGAATTGAAAACCAATCCAATTCGGCAAACGACAAATAGTTGTCGGAGAAAGTTCCGCCTCCTGAAGTATTACAGAGCGAACTTTTTCCACTTTCATTTCTGAGCACCCAATCGCTTTGTTCAAAGCCGTTTTTAGTTTCGCTAAAATCGTTAAAATAGGGCAGCTGCAAGGGTTCAACAAACACCACTTCATCTTTGTTGGAGGAGGTGCCTATCTCTATAGTTTCACAATCCATGGCGATCACGTAATATTCGTATTTATTTCCAACTTCAACGTTATTATCTATATAAAAATTTGTTGCGATAACATCTAAAAAAATGTCGTTTCGATATATTTTATAAAAAGTGTGGTCGCCGGCATGTTCCCACGACACTTTAATATGATTCTCGCCCACGCAAGCACTAAGGTTTTGTGGAGGGAGCCAGGCATTTGCCAATTCTGCCGCAGCGCTAAGTGTAGCTTGCACAAACGCTTTTGCTAAATCCAAACGATTTACTCCACAATTAACACCAACCTGATAGGGACCAATTGTATCGCACATCTTATGGTAACAAGGATGTTGGTCATGGTATTCAATATCACCAATATACAACGATGGAAATTCATACATATTAAACGGCATGTGATCTCCGCCATAACTATCGCCGGCAGTTAAACGGATGGTTGGAATAGAAGGGATATAGGTGTTTGCAACTTTTTCATAGTAATCAAAAAGCGCTTTAGAGATATAAGAATATCCTGAAGCCATGAGGGTATTTGGGTTTCCCGGAGGAAACCAACCAATCATATCCATATTAAAATGGGCGATGATGTTCATATTTTCGGCAGCACATTTTTGTGCAAAAGGCATGCTGCCAACCATCCAATACTCTTCTGCATTGAAAGGTACAAACATAATAGAGCGTTTTGTAGGAAAATTTTTGAGCAACCGTGCACATTCCAACACGCCGGAAGTACCGGAGGCATTGTCATCAGCGCCTGGTCCAACTGCTGCATCCCAACTTGAATGGTCATAATGCGAGGTAATCATGATATATTCATCGGGAAATTCGGTTCCTTTTTTAATCACTACCACATTGCCGGCAGCTAATTGTTGCGAATTATGGGTAAAGTAGTGAATGGAAATATCGTCATATCCGTAAGATTCAAAGTTGCTTACCAACCAGTTTTGCACCGTTAGCGCTGCGGGGGAAGTGGCTACTCTGAAAAATTGTTGCATGTATCGAATACTGCTTTCCAGGTTGTTTTGACTAACCTGATTAATTAAATCAACCACCTGCGGATTGGTTTGAGTAATTACCGGATAAGATTGGTTGCGATTTCCTTTATTATTAATAACTTGTTGTGCAGATAAAGTAAAGAATAATAAACTGAAAGACAAGAGGATAATTTTTTTCATAACAATAGTATTTAAAATTTTTGAGCGGGGGCAAAAATATCAAATTTCCAAAGAAATTTACTTACTATATGAATAATATTTTTATTTATTTTGCAGCGATTATTTGAAGATTTATTTTGATTCATTTGGAATGTTAAATATTGAATTTTTAGGAGTTGTATGTGTGTAAAAATTATGAAATTATTTAATCTATTATTTTTCTGTTTTGTTCTGCATATTTCACTTTTTGCGCAACTACCCAAGAATATTCAAAAGACTGTGGATAAGGCTGAAATAGCAATGTCTAAGCACAAATACGATAAATCGCTACTCATTTTGGAAAAATGCTACCAAAGGGTTGATCCAAAATTTTGGCCGCTATTACGATGGAAAATAGATCAATCTAAATTTGGCATAGAAGCAATGCTGTATCCTACGAATAGGATACCCGTTAATTTAGGAAATAATGTTAATTCTGAATGGGATGAATATCATCCTTCGTTAACCGGTGACAGTAAGGAGATGTTGTTTACAGTGCGCCGTCCTCGCGATGAACACACCGTTTGCAAACATTGCAAGCAAGAGGAAGATATTTACAGCAGTTTGCAACACAATGGAATATGGCAAGCGCGAACCAAATTGGAGAACCCGATAAACACTGGTTATAATGAAGGGGCACAGTGCATCTCTCCGGATGGCACATATCTGTTTTTTACGATTTGCAATGCCGAAACAGGTTACGGAAGTTGCGATATCTATTGGTCGAAACGGGAAAAAAACGGATGGACGAAACCCAAAAATTGTGGCTCTAATGTAAACACGAGATACTGGGAATCACAACCCTCGATGTCGGCTGATGGTAAAACAATCTACTTTGCCTCAAACCGACCGGGCGGCTACGGAGGCATGGATATATGGAAAACCGAAATGATTGCAGAAGGCATTTTCTCTAATCCTGTGAATCTTGGAAATGTTATCAATACACTCGGCGATGAATTATCTCCCTTTATCCATTTCGACCAAAAAACACTCTACTTTTCTTCCGACGGTCATCTCGGTATGGGTGGGAAGGATCTGTTTTACGCTAAAATACAACCCGATGAAACATGGGGTAAACCTGTGAACCTAGGTTATCCTATCAACTCCTATAAAGATGAAACCGGAATTTTTATCAATGCACAAGGAAATGCTGCCTATTTCGCATCCGACAGACCGGGAGGATTCGGAGGATTAGATATCTACTGTTTTGAATTAGAAGAATCTCTTCGCCCTGAACCGATACTGTTCATTGCAGAAGAGATTTACAAAATGGTGGATTCATCTGCTTCTTCCGAAGCTCCGTTGACATCCTTTGAATTTTTGTCAAATTTATCCTCCGGCGAAACATTTATTCTGCCTAATATTTTCTTCGAGTTTGCCCAATCAAATCTCCTTCCCGACTCTTACTCCGAACTGAAACGGTTGTTAGATTATCTTGTTGAAAATAAAACTGTGAAAATTGAGATAAGAGGACACACCGACAACTATGGATCCGATGCATACAATCAAAAACTTTCCGGCGAACGCGCCAAAACCGTGTATTGTTTTTTAATGAGTAACGGAATAGATTCCAACCGATTATCGTACAAGGGCTACGGTAAGGATAAACCTATAGTACCTAACGATACCGAAGAAAACCGTGCAAAAAACAGAAGAACAGAGATATTGATATTGGAAAAATGATAAAATACTCAGATATATAAGTGCACCTAAATAATAATTAATAACCAAAATGTTATCATCATGAAAAAATTTTACATCTTCTTTTTTTTAGTAGTTTTATTTACTACCCAAGCGTATTCACAGAAATATGAAGCAAGTCAAATGATTACCGAAGGAGATAGAGTCTCCTTTAAAGTTGCTCACTTAGAAGTAACTACTCCTTTGGAATATGTTGCTCCTAAAGCAGATAATTTAGAGATAATATGGCATATAGCGGAAACCTATGCGGTGGGAGAACAGGCATATTATTCTAATCTGCTTGATAAAAGTGTGGTTAACTGGGGCTTAAACGACAAACGTGTGGCGCAATATGCCAATACCACTACACCCATTTGGGAGTTCCCAACTTCCGGAGGTTTTCCTCAAGCATACTCCAATAAAAACGGCAGCTTGAATATTGTTACAGATGGAAATGAATTGTATGCTTTAAACCCTGAAAACGGTGCAACTGTTTGGCAAAAAACTTTTAACGAAAACATCTCTTATGCCGCCGCTTATCCCGATGGCACCGGTTTCTATTGCAGTGTGGGTGAATACCCTAATCCATTTACGGTCTATTCTTTTCTAACGAGCTCACAAACACCCGTTTGGAGCTTGCCGGCAGATAATGCAGTAGTAGGGATTAGCGTTTCAGAGGATCACTCTCAACTTGTGGTCTGCCTTTCGCAACCTGCCCAAAAAGCAATGATTGTGAACCCTGTAAATGGAGATGTTGTACAGGAACTTTTTTACTACAACAATTCTCCCTCACAAGCACCGGCTTTTAGCGCAAACGGCGACTACTTGGCAGTAGCTGATTTTAGCGGAAAGGGTACACTGTATAAAAGAATTACCGGAAAATATGAAATGCAATGGCAGACCTCTCTGCAAAATGTAGGCTCTACTTCAACATGGGGCTGCGGTACTGCTATTTCAGCCGATGGCTCTACTGTAGCCTTCGGTACGCTTGGATTTATTCCATCAGGATTTATGGGCTCTGTTTATGTGTTCAATAGCTATTCCAATGAGCCGATTTGGTCGAATCATAACCTTGGAGATATGGTTTGCTATATTTCTATGACAGATGACGGAAGTCTCATTGCATGCGCTACATGGGGACCTTTAACCTTTCCTGCTCCTGCTGTTTATCTCTTTAGAAAAGAGAGTTCTGTGCCGCTGGGTACGATACAAACAAGAGGATCGCAATACTATGTAAATATGGCTCCCGACGGCTCAAAAGGGATTGCAGCAGGAAAAGGAGACCATGCAAGATTAATGGGTTGGGGCGGTGATGCCTATCTTTTTAAACCGGTGCCTTCTACTCATGGAAATTTAACAGGAAAGATTACGCTTACAGGTGCTGAAGATCACAGTTTTGCATTCCTATCTTTAGAAAATATCGATAATTATTATGCATATTCTAATGGTACAGGCGATTTCAATATAAAATATATTCCTGCCGGAGCTTATAAATTAACTGCCTCTAAACAGGGTTATTATTCAAAAACAGTTGATAATATTGTAATTACCGGAGAAAATACAACCGAAGTAAACATAACGTTAGAACCTGCAGGAGAAGCGGTTCAGTATCTATTTGCAACTCAGGGTGCATACCCAACCGTTAATCTTAATTGGAAACATTACCAAGGGACTCATACTGGTTTTAATATTTACAGAAAAAAGAACGAGAATGCTCCGTTTACTGAAATTATTGCTACAACAGGAACCAACGCAACCACATTTATTGATAATACTGCTTTACCAACCGTTAATTATTATTATGCGGTAACCGCTGTTATCAGTGAAGGAGTGGAAGGCACATTCTCCAACACAGCCTTAGGTTATACTTCTACTTCATTTATTACGCGTGAAATAGATCTTTATAATACAGAAGTTATTCCTACCATTGATGGCGTAATCTCTCCGGGCGAATGGGATGATGCGTTTGTTTTCGATGCTTCCGACTTTTTGGGCAGCGACGGGACCTGCCAGCCTGTGGGAAGTGTTACCATTTACATGAAAGCAACGGCGTCAATGATTGTTGGTCCAAAGTTATATGTTGCTGTGGAGAATAAAAATGACAAGCAACTTAGTGCAGGAGATAGAACCGCATTGTATATTGATGATAATTTCAATGGCGTATTTGAAGAGCCCGGAAATGATTCGGAAGGAAATTACTGGATTAACTACGGACCTGCCGGAAACTACAGTATTCAATATCGCCCCATTTATAACACCGGCGGAGTAGAAGAAGTGTATAATTTAACCCCTAATGTTGCCGCTTCTGATGCAACCGGCTATGTAGTTGCCGAATTTGTGCTTCCAATTGGCTACGGAAACCATGAGATTACGCCAGGACCAGGAAACAAAAGCAAAATCTATATCTATGTGAGAGACGGCGCATTCGGAGATCAAGACGGACACTGGCCCTACGATAATCCTGAGTTTTTTATCCCTATTGGATATGGAACCATGAACTTCTTTGTGGAAAATCAAGTTCCGCCCCCGCCCACAAATCTGCGTTATACACCTCACTATTTCAACTCACCGGAATTTGTTGCCATTTCTTGGGACCTCCCAAATATCAACAACTTGGATCATTTTAAAGTGACGGTCAAAAATATGAACTCACAAAATGAAGAGACCTTTGAAGTATCAGGAAATCAAATTATTTACGAAGTAGAAGACCTTACCAAATACCATGTAATCGTTACTACGATAGACAAAACAGGGCAAGAGTCGGTTCCTTCAGAAATTTTAGAGATTGAAACGAAATTTGTAGGAATTGTTTTGGTAGAGAGAACTGTTTTTAAAATTTATCCAAACCCTACCATTGATATTTTATATATTGAAACCGATGTTGCTGAAAATATGCCCATTGAGGTGTACAACATTTCAGGAAGCAAAATTGCCACCTATTTGATATCAGAAAAAATCAGTTCGATCAATATTGCAAATCTAACATCCGGAATATATTTTATAAAAGTGGGAAGCGGAGTTCAAAAGTTTGTAAAACTATGAAAACTGAAGGCTTATATGCTATTCGTGCTATTACAGAAAATCACTATTTATTGCAAAAATTTCAATAAATCAATAGATTGAGAGTTTTTTTTCGGCAAAAATATTTTTTTTTGTAATACACGGAAGATTGATTCTCAAAAACTAAAAAAAGTGTTTCTTTGCTGCCTCATTGGCTCCGTAGTTCAGCTGAATAGAACGTCAGATTCCGGTTCTGAAGGTCGTGGGTTTGAATCCCGCCGGAGTCGCAGAATGAAATGCTAATGATTTTATTTGTAGATTATTAGCATTTTTGTTTTTCGTTTTGCACCTTATTACCTTATTTATTGTTCTTTAAAAAATGTAATAAGATTATTTTGTGCGTGAAAATGAAAAAGTAACTCCTCCGTAAAAATTAATTTTATCAGGACCCGGAATATAGGGATCGGGCATGTGATCAATCATTACCATCGTATAATATTGTTGGCAGGTGATATTGTTTGCACCTATAAACAGATTCATTTCAAAACTCTTAAATCTTTTAAGGTATCCAATTTTCATATTCAACAATCCGAAAGAGGGGGCTTTGTTCAAACCATCTACCGTAATCGTCATGGAAGTGCGGTAGCCATAGTTAATGTTTGCATTTATCCCGATTTTAGTATCGAAATCTATTCCAAGATTAAATACAAATGGAGAAACCCCTGCTACTTGAATCCCTTTGTAATTTTCTATTACTAAAGTGTTGTTTACATAAGATTGAAACTCATAATCTCCATATCTGAAATAAGAATAGGTGAAATTGATAAAAGGACGCAGCAGTTTTACAAATTTTGTTGAAGATTCCACCATTCTATAATGAACTTCACCCTCCACGCCTAAGTTGTTGGAAGTTCCTGCATTAATGAGATAAGTGTAACGCTCGTTAAATTGGGTAGAATCTAATACCGGGGCGAATTTATTAGTAAATTGTGTGTAAAAAACAGAAAAAGAGTAGAATAACTTATTCGCAAGAAAACTGCCTTTAGTTCCTAATTCAACTTGTTGCCCTTTTTCCGGTTTTAAACCTATATTTACTTCATTTGTAGCAGCAATAAACATATTGGAAGTAACGGGCGCTTTGTGTCCCATAGAATAGGAAAGATAAACGGAGGCCACCTTTCCAAATAACTTATGAAGAGAGAAACTTGGGGAGGGCAAAAGATTGTAGGTATTGGCATAGCTTTTCGGAACCCTATTTGCAGGATGATTGTTTGTGAGCGCCCACAATCTGTTTGTAAGTTCAAGAGATTGATTATTAATACCAATACCCGCGTTTATAGAAAATCCTTTGGGCAAACTTAAACTCCACTGCGTAAAATAAGAATAGGTTAAATTGCTCAATATCTGATTACTTCTCATAGTTGTGATAATATTATATGGACTATTCAAATTTGTACTGTCTCTACTCATAAAGTAGCCGATAGAAGCGCCGTTCATTTTTTGCAATTCAATACCCACTATACCCGACAATTCAATGTTTTTTGCTTTAGACAAAGCAAATTGCATGTTTAAAACAGTTCTGAATCCGAAATTTTGAGCGTTTTTATCTGTCCATCCGCCTCCCGAAGAGCTTTGGTCTAACACCTGACTTTGCCCAAAAATGGAAGTGGTATTAGAAATATATTTGTTAAAAACAAAACTATGCGCAATACCGGCACGAAACGCTTTAATTGCAGAATGTGCATCGTTTCTAATATAAGAAGGATCGCCCGAATAATCTTTTGCTTCGTATTGCTCCACCGTTAATTCGCCGTTCCGGTTATCTCTTCCTTGCGCATAGCCGATATATGTGTTTAAACTTTGTCGTTTACTGAGAGTTATATACCCAATTACATTACAAAAATCTTTTTTCGACCGGGTATGCGGCATAAATCCGTCGAATTGCTGATGCCCGTAGTTAGCTAATATGGCAGATTTTTCGTTTCCGGCAGCCACGGTTGTTGTTGTTCTGAACAATCCATAGCTACCGCCCAAAAAATCTTGCTTTATTAAAACTTCATCTTTCACGGGTTTAATGGTTTGCAATTTTACAACGCCGGCTATAGCCAAACCGTAAACTGTTCCGGAAGGACCTTTAATGATCTCTACACTTTCCATTGAACCGAAATCAATGTCGTCCATCATTGTTAAGCCCTCTGCATCAGTAATAGGTATTCCATTCAGGTACATTTTCATTCCCTGAGAGTCGAAATTATTTGACCTCCCGTTGGCATTTATTCCGTTTCCGTAGCCGCGAATGTTGAATTGCTGACCGCCGGAGAAAGTGCGCCTCTCCATGAAAACACCCGGAATATTGGTGTTAATGGCATCATCTAAAGAGAGAGAAAAACCTCTTTTTAATTCAAGAGTTCCCAACCTTGAAAATGGAACAGATTGATCTAACAATTCCTGATTGGAAAATTCCGAAACCGATATTTCTATTCTTTCTAAAGAGATTGTGCGTGCAGTATCGCTTTGTGCAAAAACAGAATTGCAATATATCCCTATTATTAAGACACTTAAAAATTGAAAAACATTTTTCATAACGCCACAAAAATAGAATAATTTTTAATTTATTTTTGTGTATTTTGTGGTTAATATTTATTTTTCAATTATACAAATCTCTTCTTGGTTAAGTCCATACAACCCATAAACCAACAAATCAATCTCCCTCTCCAATTCCGCCGTATCCGCCGCAGGATTCTCTTTTTTGGCAGAAAGAATTTTATCTACAAGTGCTATGATTGGTTGTTGTTCGGATAATGAAATATTGGGAATAGGTATTTTTTTTAGTTGGATAGCTTTAACTTGAGCAAAAACTCTTCCTGTTTCGCAAATATTAATTTTATACCAATAATTAATTAGTTTAGAATTAAATAAAGCCAACAGATATTTTATATTAAAATTCTGATTTTTCAAAACTTGAATATGTGTACTGTCAAGAGTAAAAAATTGTTTATCATCATAAGTAGCAATTAAAGAATCACCTGTTTGTCTATTAATAAGTTTTTCAGAGGTGTGAAACAATTCTTCATTTGTATTACTCCATAGTTGCTCTTTGTCAAAAAGGATATAGTCATTATCAAAAGAATAACTGTATCTATAAATATTTTTTCCACGAAGAATCGGAAAATATCGGTCATCTGATTTCTCTTTTGATAAAAACTTTGTATTATCTCCTGTTATTATTCCTTGATATATCGTAACTATCTCACCTAATGGCATAGAATTATCTTCCATTTTTGTTAATAAATCATTTTTATTGAAATTGAATCCATACTCTTTATCTTTGATAAACTCATTTGGTGAAATATTAACAATAGGCAAGTTCTTTAACATCTCAAAACTTTCAATAGAAGAACATTTTATCATTTTTTGCTCTTTCTCTAAAGTATTAAATTCTAAAATAAGATTTCCGCCAATTTCGGCAGATTCGAATACTTTGAAATTTAAATTTATCAGAGACAATAACTGTGTCTCTTCTAATAAAAACTTTCTTGATTTTGAGAAAGTCGAATTTAATAATAGAGTATTTGGAATAATATAAGACAAAACACCTCCATTCTTTATTAAATCTTTTCCTTTTGAAATAAAAAATGCAAACATATTTGCCTTATACTCAAATACATCATCATAGAGTTCTTTGTATTTTGCGATTTGCGTATCACTAAATATTTTCTGTTTTTTACCTAATGACATTGTTATATACGGCGGATTCCCGATTACCACATCAAATCCCACAAAATTACCGTCGTCATCTAACACTTCCGGAAATTCAAAACGCCACTCAAAAGCATCTTTATAGAGCCCTTTTGTTTTTTGTTCATATTTTTCTCGTAATACGGTTTCTTCGGCTGTAAGTTCTATATCTATTTTTTTCCACTGTTCTTTGTCATCGCCAAAATTAAGATCTGCATACAAATGTCTGGCCGATTTATCTTTTGCATCTTGCCACTTTCTAAAGTCACTATCTTTGAAGTTCAATATTTCGTAAATAATAGATTTTTCATGCTCTATATTTTTTACAATATGTC
>Ga0123353_10016501_pt1 | contig 10797 bp, 7 predicted proteins | sample TergutLab28metaG_3_FD_92763 | JGI IMG/M metagenome (GOLD analysis project Ga0123353, IMG submission 92763) | Labiotermes labralis P3 segment gut microbial communities from Petit-Saut dam, French Guiana - Lab288 P3 | ecosystem: Host-associated > Arthropoda: Insects > Digestive system > Gut ... | reverse complement strand
GGACCCGTTGCGCTGACCACGTGACACCCCTCTATCCGCAAAAGTTGGCACTAACTTCGCCGACCGGCGGTGGCCGCTCTGTCGGTATAGTTCGCGTGCGGACTAAGGCCACGGAGTTTTTTTTTAACGTTGTGCAGGTCTAAAATCTGTTTTTGTTCACCACATAAACACACTCTGTGGGCAGAATGCAGAATTGTACTGTGGCGCTGCGGCCCAACGCGGGCCATGGCCTCCTCATTCTTGCGGTTTCTAGATCACACACAACGACGCACCACAGTCGGTAGGACTCCTGTAGACGAGACAACAGCTCGACGCAGAGACCTCTACCTGACAGCACACAATATTACAAACAGACAGAATTCGATGCCTCCGGCGGGATTCAAACCCGCAAGCCCATAAAGCGATCGGCCGCAGAATGCACGGCCACTGGGACCGGTCAGAATGCAGAATTGTTAAATGTTAAACCCGGTAGTATATATAGAAAGCTTTAGTCTGTGAAAGATTAAAGTTGAAAACCTGCAGGCCGGTGAAAGTCGGATGGATTTTTCCTCAAAGCCGGCACAGGTCAAAAGACCTAATTCATAAACTTGTTTGGTCTTTGTAATACTAGCACACTGGATTGTCTGTGCGGTGTGGTGTAATATATATATATATATGACGTAAATTAACTTTAATCTCGGAAGCGTTAATGATATCTTCCCATTTTCTCTTTCTTCAAAGTGGTTGCTGTACAGCACGTATTTCACCACCAAAATTCTGTACGTGTTTGTTATCTCCCCATTCATCCCATCGCAATTCCAATACTATAGATGTGCTGTACAAATCAAGTCCCTCTTTGTGGAGGCCGTTTACTAGCACCCCCTTCTTCACGCCACCCGAATATTTTCTGAAGCATTAGCGTACGTTTTTAGAATTTGAGATTTATTTTCTGCCATCGAAGTAACAGGTTAATTTTCGAAAACTCGGTAAACACTCTAAACGAATGGGGCAGCAAGAGGACACAGCCGGTCCCAGTGGCCGAACGGTCCAAGGCGTGGGTCTGCGGCCGCTCGCCTTCCGGGATTGCGGGTTCGAATCCCGTCGGGGGACATGAATGTCTGCCTGTTGTAAGTGTTGCGTGTTGTCAGGGAGGGGTCTCTGCGTCGGGCTGGTCAGTCGACCGGAGACGTCCTACCGACTGTGGTGCGCCGTTGTGTGTGATGTAGGCTGTGGCCTGTGTTTGGCCGCAGAGCCGGGGGGTATAAGAGGACACTGTGGCACAAGTTTACTATAAAAACAAAAGCAGACCTGCGTAACGTCACATAAAAGGCAGCATTTAGATAAGGTTACGAAGTTCGGATTGCCAATAAAACATATACAGCGAACTGAGGAGTGACGCAGATGAGATGCTGAACAACACTTTTAGGTTTAACCAGGCTTGACAAACAAAGAAACACAGACATTCGCCAGAAATTGCAAGTGCCATGCGTAGCTGAAAATATCCTCCACTACCAACGGAAAATGTAGGAGACACGTGGCAAGAACGGTAGAAGATCGTTTCCCAGGCTTTGGAGTATCACCCGAGTGTTAGTCGTGATGGGGGGAGACCAAAACAACGACGGAAAAACCAGGACCTTCTTCACGATCAATGGGAACTAGTCTTAATGAGCATAAATTTAACAGTTGATGATGAAGATGATTATGACGATGATGATGATGATGGTGACTAAGCAATGTGAGGTACTGTGGCCCAGATTCGAAAAGGCAACTAACCAGGCGTGGTGTCACCATTTGTTTGAGTTTAGAACGCCCTGTGTCGAGTAATGGTGTCGCTAGAGTGTCCGAGATTTTAGGTTCTCACAGCGATCTTCATGAAGATTCAGTTCTTTCGTCATATGGCGCCGTGTCGATCGCTAAATAATTACGGACAATTCGACCGTGATAGCTGTATTACTAGAGTAGCTCTCTTCCCCGAAACGTCGGTAAATATTTTCCCATCGTCACGTCGCCATATACCAGAATAATTACAGTTTCATTTCGCTTCTGGTCTTCGCACTGATGTTGCGCTCAGCTACAGTTACAATGAGATAATGGGAATTTTGTGTATGAAGGTTTTCTGAAATGTGACGCCGTGTATTTTAGTAGTCAGATAGCAAAGTTTCTGCGGAATCTACTGTCTCCAGCTTCAGGACAGTAGAGTAAGCAGCGCGGGAGAAGATGCTGCAAGGTACCGGGAAGAATGAAAAATAACCAAGGCGGTGGGAAATAGTGGCATAAATATGGGCCGTTTGCAAAATTCTTTCCCTTGCGGCGTACTTCTGTGACCCGAAGATGGAGGTAAGATTTTTCTCAAAACGCTGGCGTCTATCTCTCAATACACACGACGCTGCCCATCAGACGTCTCTGTAATCTTCAATTCACCGCCACCAAAAGCTTCAGTCCAGTGTCACAATGTGTGTATTAATTTACCCCCGTGGCCCAGAGTTCACGTGTGCGCTTTTGTGTGGGTGAGTGACTGGCTGGATGGCTGCGCGCGCGTGTGTGCGTAAACAATCCTTCTGCTTTTTGTTCACTAATTTCGATAAGAATTTATCTCACTGAAGAAAACGTTGTTTCGGAAAAACCTCACATCATGTTGCGCGTGAATTAATGAGCACAAAGATTTCTTATTGCTGGTGGAAATGGGCAATGAGATGGCAGCACTAGGATTATAAGATGGCGATCGAATGACACTGACGTGTATCGCTCATAATTGTTCTATTGTGGTACACGATCGCAAGTAATGGATGAAGGAAACGCGAAGGTCTCATTTCTCCAGCGCAGTAACTGCAAAGTCATGGGGTGAGATTTGCAGTGGCACAAGACATAATGACAAAATACGTCTTGTTACATATTTCTGTCGGTTTCAGGAAGCTCACTTATTTTGGTGATGTTTCCTGTAGTGACTGCAGTGAGTCTTCACACAATGACAACCCAAAAAATTACAAAATTTTTCATTAAGTCCACCGTCTTTACACAACATATATTGTCGGCTAATGTTTAGTTAAACAAGCTACACGTTTCGGCCTTACTAGGCCATCATCAGGCTTCCTGTAAGCCTGATGATGGCCGAAGCATGTAGCTTGTTTAACCAAATATTAACCGACAATATATGTTGTGTAAAGACGGTGGACTTAATGAAAAACTTGGTATATGTATATACACAACGGGATGGAAACAATTCAATTTACAAATAATTAAAATTCCACAGCCAGTTATTTTAAGAACTTGAGTCTGTGTACATCTTTATACCTGAGTCAGGGAAAGAACGAGCACAGGTGGTGAGCCTTAGCGTAGGCCGCCTGCTATCCTGTACCGTCCCTCCGCGAACACTAATAACACACCGAGAACGCACTAAGAGAGAGAGAGAGAGACAGCATGTAAGTGTCAACTGAGGGAAGTGTAAAAGGGATGCGGAAGCTGCTAGGCAGATGTGGAGGGGGGGGATATCCTGTGTTCATTCTTTCCGTGACCCGTGTGTGTGTATTGAGTAAATCTACAAAAAAAATAGTATACAGGTAAACCTATTAAAGCCTACTGGTCACGCGATGCACCAGCAGTTTAACATTCAACAACTGTACACTCTACCCACACTGTATTTATGTGTTTTGTATTTATCTGAGAACAAACATCGACTTGTGCCACTTACAGTATAAACTGATTGGTTTTTATAACCGATATGAAAAGTGTTTACTGCGCGGTTCGGACTGGGTCTTTAAATAAAGCACATTACCGATGTTCATAAAACTTACCCGCAGACTTTCCAGCTGTCTGCTGTTCTTGAACCTGAACTGACGAATCGTTTCATTATTTTGAATGAAACGGTGCGTCAGTTCACCGAACAGGTGCTGAATCAGCGGACAACTGGAAAGCCTGCAGGTAAGTTTTATGAACATCGGTAATGTGCTTTATTTAAAGACCCAGTTCGTACCGCGCAGTAAACACTTTTCATCTCGGTTATAAAAATCATTCAGTTTATGTTGTATAGGCAGAAGTCGCTGTTCTCAGATAAATACAAAACACATAAATACAGGGCGAGTTGAGCGTACAGTTGTTGAATGTTTAACCTGTTGGTGCATCACGTAACCAGAAGGCTTCAAAAGATTAATTACCTAACAGTACGGATTTAAATTCTGCCTGTAGCAATAAACGGCGGGAAAACGTTACAATTCTAGACCGAAATCATGAACCATACAATTTTCGGAATTACGGTAGGCGTTGAAATCAAAATGTCAGTAAACTGACACAGAGATACATAAAAAAAAGGAATCTCACTAGATACGATCGTGGAACTGAGCATGTATGTACAGCTGATGAAGATGATGATGATGACGATGACTTCCATCCGTCCATACCACGTGGCACACACTTTGATAACCACAGGCGTAGTCCCTTCTTGTTCTGTGGACAGAAACTGGTTGCTTTGCTGTCATGAAAATTTTTGACGAGCAATTAAAGACAAAACGAAATGGTATCCATCAAACAAGGAACAGCCTCCTTCAGTTACAGTATTATGGCAGCACTGTCGCGGGGGTTTACAGGCATGGTGCGTCTGAAGTGTTGGGATAGCTGCAACAGTGGCACAAATCGCAAAAATGAACATCTTTTTTTGCAACTTATTCAAAGACATTTCGATTATCGAGGGTGAGGCCAGTACGTTATTTCGAAACGTCGGGATCGGACTACCCATTGACGCAGCGCCATACGCCAGAAGAATTGGATCTTCCTGAACCCCCATACCTTGTGGTCTTTACTCACATCCGACTGACACATTATGTGCACACGGCATGGGGATAGTCTGTGGCTCAGGAATTTGATGGACTTCTAATGGTTATGGAGGAAACACGACATGCACGTAGACTTTTGTTAGACAATCTTTGTTTAAAAATATGCAGTTTGAAAGCCCAAGAAAGATACAGGAAAATATTAATTTATCATTGATTTATGTACAAATTTTACAATGGTATAATGATCTTGGGGGCCGGGTAGCTCAGTCGGTATAGCGACTGTCTACCGGCTGGACGGTCCGGGATCGAATCCCGGTGGGGATGGGATTTTCCGCCTGGCCTAACCGGCCCTGGGACCCACCCAGTCTCCTGTACAATGGGTACCGATCTTTCCCGGGGGTAGAGGCGGCCGGGGCCTGGGGTTGATCCCCACCCCATCTAGAGTACCGAGGACCTAGAAAGAGTAGAGCTATACATCTACTCACTCTAAGGGCCTTCGTGGCCTATAAAAAGGGTGAAAACCTACCTACCTATAATGATCTTCCGCGGCGAATTAGAAAGGGTGCGGAAGGAAGCAGCAGCGATCTGTTTCAAACAGCAGCACTTGATTAGACGGATTGTCAAAAAGCACGCACATAATCAGTACAATTTAAAATCAGACAGATATTCGAACCCGGGACCTCCATAATAAAAAGCAGATAGGCGAAACACTCAAACGGAGTGTGGTGAGGGAATGATATGAATACGGAACGTTGGAAAATGCGTTGTGAGAATGGGAATTACAAATTACTGGCTCAGGTCCAGTGATACGAGGTTTTGATCATATCATTGTTGAAGTAATAAATAAACTGAGAAGAATACAGAAATGAGAGCTTCATAATTTTCACTCACCATTCTAGTAATTTTAATGTAGCAATATAGCATAATTGCCGGTCCCCGTGGCCGCGTGGGGGGGGGGGGGCATGGATGTTTGTCTGTTGTGTTTGGTGTTGTCAGGCAGAGGTCTGTATGACGAGCTGATCACTCGTCCAGAGGAGTCCTACCGACTATGGTGCGTCATTGTGTGTGATGTAGAAACCTCGTGAATGAAGAGACCATGGCCCACTGGGGGCTGTTGCGCAAAAAAGAAAAAGAAATATAGCATAATTGCCGGTCCCAGTGGCCGCGCGGTCTAAGGCGTAGATTTGCGGCCGCTCGCCTGCTGAGATTGTGGGTTCGAATCCCACCGGGGCGTGGATGTCTGTCTGTTGTCAGTGTTATGTGTTGTCAGGTAGAGGGCTCTGCGACGAGCTGATCACTCGTCCAGAGGAGTCCTAACGACTGTGGTGCTTCGTTGTGTGTGATCTGGAAGCCTCGTGAGCGAGGAGGCCCTAGCCCACTGGGGACTGTCGCACTAAAAACAAACAAACATAGCATAATTAATTAAACTGTGGTTCGTCATTAACACGAATCCAGTCACTTGTTCCATAATGTTCTGTCTTTATGTTGCTATGTCGCTACATTAAAATTACTAGATAGGTGAGTATAACTTATGCATTTTTTTTTCCTGTGGCGCTGCGGCCCAACGCGGGCCATGGCCTCCTCATTCTTGCGGTTTCTAGTTCACACACAACGACGCATCACAGTCGGTAGGACTCCTCTGGACGCGTGATCAGTGCGTCGCAGAGACCTCTACCTGACAACACACAACACTCACAACAGACAAACATCCATGCCCCCCGGTGGGATTCGAACCCACAGTCTCAGCAGGCGAGCGGCCGCAGACCTACGCCTTAGACCGCGCGGCCACTGGGACCTGCCTTGTTTGTGTATTAATTAATTAATTAATATGAAGTTTGATGATTAGAATTAACACCTATTATACACATGAGAAAAAAAAATCGGCAGAACACTCTGGTTCAAAAATAAACTCATGGGAATACAAAATGTACTGAAGAGTGGTGTTATCGTGTGAAGAAACGGCGTGTGTAGTGATAGATACAGATGTTTCGTAGGAAATTATGCTTCTGTCTTTCATGAGAAGTCTTTTCCTGACAAACAGCTTCACATACATTGTTAAATTAAAAAAAAAAGGGACTATTTCTGAATACATTTGTCACAAAATCCCCATATCTCTCGCTCTTCCTCTAGGCAAATAATGCGAATGTACCTCGCACTACTCGAACATGGCGTCCTTCCGCAACTTTTTCACTTCAGCGTGTACACGTCGAAGCACAAACCTGCATAAACATGAAGGCTACACATAACATGCGCAAACGCAACATACACACATAGGAAATGCGGCGGTGTCGCCTCGTACAGGCAACTTACGCCGTTCATACGCGCAGTGAAACGTTGCAGCAGTACACAAAGTAACAGATGAGGCGATATCTCCATATTGAATGTAGTTCCAGATAAAAACGTTATTGTGCGCATTAAAAATGCAATAACGTTAAAAGAAAAGAAAGTAGGACCTCTTTTCCGTTCGACCCTCCACGGGGGGCCATAACGTGGAACAAACGAAGGTTAGGGTGCGTCCTGAGAGGTTTTCTCCAGCTTCCACTGGACTCGCGAAATGAAGCTGATGGGTCTGGCTAAGTGCAGCGACTCAAAGGAACCCTGCCCCAGGAGATGTGCACACCGAGAGCGTGGTTAAATTAATCCTTTGGTTATTCAACATCGCTGCTTCAGATGCGGGGATCATGTCATTTAACGACGGTGGAGAAGACCACAAATGTCAAACAGGGAAGAACATTTACTCACTTGGTTCTTTTAACACGCTGAATAAACTGTTGAGGTTATCCAGCGCTCACTAACAGACCAGGGGTGATAAAATCCCTGGAGCCTCGTCGCCCGAGCAACGAAACTTTGTACAGTGGCCCTGAATATTTGCAGCATAATTACTGGATTTTTTTTCCATTACACAAAACCTGTGTATCAGTTCACATGTACCTAGCAGAAAGCGTCAGATAACAGTGAAGCTGGAGGATAATTCCAGAATTGTGCATCCACTGTATGGAACTTGTTTCATGTGATAGTTTGGCGCCTAGAGCATTAGAAGTTTCTCCTCGGCCTTTGAAATCACTTTGGACCCTTGTGTTAGACTGATTTTGTGTGTTAACTAGGAGGAATGCAGCAGAAGGCAGTAGTCATTGTCTGTTCTGTGGTAGTGCCTGGAGAAAGCTACGAAAAAGTTAGTCATGGAAGTACAGGATGCGGCCGAATTTCGAGACGCTGAACCGTGCGAATAGGGAGCAGGAGTACCAACACTACACTTCGAAGAGAGTTGTTTCGGCAAGGATTTGGAAGAAAGTCATCGTGGCCTATTTACAGACAATAGTCTGGCACTGAACGCGAAGGGAAATAATCCGGTTCCACAAATTTTCCAAAAATCTGGGAGGAATCACCTCAAAATCCCAGGCATAAGGATGGTGACGCGAAGTCAGTTCCACGCTGAGGAACCCAAACTGTTAGGCGCCAGCGTACAAAATGTAGTCGCCCGGGATTTGTGCAACCTAGCTCAAAACCCTCGAGAAGGAACATCCAATTCTACGGCCTAGTTTCAAAGCGGACGCATCCGATGAACGAAATCGCCGTGCTAACCTACGTCCCGCGCCGCAAGACCAGTTTATACCAGTGCCCGGACGAGGCGCATGGTGGACGAACAAATCAATGTAGAAAATGCAGGCACCTGAATAATCAATCAGTTGCACACTACGGTCGGCTTTACCACACAGAATGTTGCAGTTGGGTAAGGAGCACTTTGCGTCCCTTCGGATACCGATTACGATTTTCAAAACAAAGGCCAAGACGGCTTAACCCAAACCCAGTTCCTGCTGAATTTAATGAGTCCGCGGAGAAGAAAAGGTTAGGCTGTTGGGATATGAAGTTACATTTACTGAATTTGTGTCTGGTGGCGGGAAACATACATTTATTTAAGATTATGGCCTTCAACGATGTGGCACTGTTATTGGACGAGAAGTTCCCGACGTTTCGAATTCTTCTTGAATTGCTTGACCGTCTTGAAGAAGGCACTGGCTGGAACTACACTCGCAGCGACAGAGCATCGCGTCCCAGAAGACTTGAATCTTCAGGGACGCCGCTGCGAGAAACTCAAATTTCATGTTTATTTATTTAGAGTATAGCTCGTTTATAAATTCATGAAAGGGATTGGATATTTTGTGTCGTTATAAACACGTATTGTTCTAACCGAGTAATATAATGTTGTGGTTAACAGCGATGATTTAATTGGTAGCACATAATATCTGACGTTATAAATGAGGTGAAGTATAAACCGATGTCGTTCGGGTTCGACTGTAGTTATTTATTTATTTTTAGTTTATTTAGCGACTCCGTCAGTAGTTCATGTTATACAGCGTCGGATGGTGGACTGAACAATGAAAAATAAACTGGAAAGGATGTGGAACGATACCGTCGTAGTCGAATTTGAGTTAGGCCTAACATTATGAAATAAGAAAAACCACGAAGAGGACTGAATATTTTGTGTCGTTATAAACGAGTGCTGTTGAAACCGAATAATATAAAGTTATGGTTAACAGTGAGGAATTAATTGGTACCACAGAATATGTGACGTTATAAACGAGGTTGCGCATTAATCAATATCGTTATAACCGGGTTCGCCTATTTATTTATGTATTTATTTATTTGTAGTTTATCTAACGACTCCATCAGTAGACATACTACACAGCGTCGGATGGTGGAATGAACAATGAAAGATAAATCGGAAAGGATGCGGAACCATAACGTCGTAACCGAATTTGAATTATGACATGAGAAAAACCACGAAGACAATCATAATAACCTCTCTTCAGCTTGAGACACGAATCCAAGGCCCCGCGAATAGAAGGCAGGGCGCCCACTACACCTCAAAGAAAACAAAAACAGAGGACGTGGAACAGTAAATAAAGGACCCGTTTCCTAGAGACCTGATTTATGTGTGGTGGTGGTAACCGTGTATTTCCCCAGCACAGTATCGCTAAACATTACGACCCGGAGCTGTTACTGGCAGCAACCAAGTGTGTCTATCTGCTGTGAACTGTGCAGCTATCCCCAGAGGATTCACAGCGGTATGAAAAGCGACTCGGCTGTTCCTTGTATCTTATTACTTTCTTTTTAATTCCAACTCGTAAAAGACCCGAGACGCTTGGGGATGTGTAAAGCTTATATGGGAGTGAGAATCTAAATGTATGGGGGGCGAAAAATATGAATAAACCAGCATCAGGATGTAAAGTGAAATTGGCGGTATAAACAGGCAGAAGGGGGGCAAATAAAGGAGAAACCGAAGTTAGGGGCATATCAGAGGATCTTATCGGGCAACACGCGGGATAAATCGCTCGGCATTTACTTACGCCATCTCACTGTTCGGTGTTCGTTCTTGTTTGGTCTGAGGCTAAGGAAATTTCTTTCTTCCTTCCGTCCTTTGTTGCCTCCCCCCCCCCTTCTGTGTTTCTGTTGCAGATTGTCTTTTATCGCAATTTCTTGTTGACGTTCCTTCAAACACCGAGTTCTTGTTATAGGAAATAACGTTGTCATCACGCGACATTTCTTTCTTTCTTAGTTTTTCTTTCTGTATTTCTTTGTTTTTCTTTTCCTTTGTGTATTACATACTGTGCCCTTCCATTATTTCCTTTATACATTACATAACTTTCGTTTTTGTTGGCCCTGGGGCCGCTACCTGACCAGAGTTTAATGTCTTCATATCCCGGACTATTACCTTGCTTGGACTCAAGTGGCAGTGTCTGAATATGTGGAAGAAAAAGCTTATGGAGTCAATTCCGAAACTAAGCCAAGAGTTTATCGGTCCGCGAAACACGGTTATCCACACTTCCTTGAAAAAATTATCTGTCATTCCATCTTCTAGGGACGGTATGGTTCTGCAGTTCCGTCCTGATCCTGCTGCAGCAGAACCAAACCAGTTCCGTCCTGATTTTGCTCGCAAGCTGTCAGCAAACCTGTATGACATATACCATTGCTGTGTAGCAGAACCAAACCAGTTCCGTCCTGATCCTGCTCGCAAGCTGTCAGCAAACCTGTATGACATATACCATTGCTG
>Ga0123353_10016500_pt1 | contig 10798 bp, 11 predicted proteins | sample TergutLab28metaG_3_FD_92763 | JGI IMG/M metagenome (GOLD analysis project Ga0123353, IMG submission 92763) | Labiotermes labralis P3 segment gut microbial communities from Petit-Saut dam, French Guiana - Lab288 P3 | ecosystem: Host-associated > Arthropoda: Insects > Digestive system > Gut ... | reverse complement strand
TTCCACATATTTGGTGGTTGTTGGCACAGCGGTACCGACTATGAGGAAAGGGATGTTCAAATAGCACACGGTGAGGGGGGGCACGGGGGAGAAGCGGGGGGGGGGGGGGGGGGGGGGGGGTTCGACGACGCGGAACTTTGAGGTTACATACGAAACATTGGACTTATACACATTTATGTTAATAGTTATGTTCTTCACAAAATTAAAATAGAAGACAAATAGCAGTACCCATAAATGTACGCGTACAAGACTAAATTTTTGCAATTGAAACCAGGGTTTCGTGATTGGTGCACCAGACTCTTTGTTTTGCATTAAACTTGTTTGGGTGGCAATTGGAGTGTGAAACATTTAGTAAAGAAAGACAGACAGACAGAAAGGGCGGATTAGTATGGTTAGAATTATGATGGTTTTCAGAGTAATTATTGTATTAGCAATAATAGGTCTATTTGTGGGTATGGTGGCCATATGTATGGCCAGTCCGATTAAGGTATTGCGGCCAGTGTCCTGTGTTCCAGCACAAAATTTCACATTATTTACATAGTATTTATAATCATATCATCACTATTAATTAAGCTTTCTGCTTGTTATAATTCGAAACCTCGCCTGCTTGTAATCATTTCGCTATACGTTACAAAATGGAACTTTTGCTTTCTCGGAACAGTTGTGCTATACGGATAGGCTATCGATGCATTTGAAATGCTGTCCGTGTAGAGAGAAGCAAGAAGAAAGGGTTTCTCGCATGACACATCAATCTTCTTTCGCAAGAGAGGGAGTAGTAGGAAGACGCAGTAGTAGACAGGATTATCTGTTTGACTTGGCACCTCAGAACGGATGCAAAGCAGCAGGTCCTTATGAATGAAGATTAAAATACAATCTTTGTGAGTTTTCAGCCGAAACTTTCCTGAAGACATGAATTTCTATGGAAATGATGTGCTGCGTTTAGCCGAGTACGAGTCGAAGATATGACACAGAATGAACATAAATTAAATTTAGAGCACATGTTAATGTTATAAGGGTTTAACTCTCAGGTGAGACATCACCGTTGTGTTGTAGAGAATTATAAATATAAACGATATATAGTCAAACAGAACTAAATGATTTTATTAAGGTGTGTTTCTTACATTGTTTCGTTAAAATTTTACCTTACTAAGAAAAGTAATCATCCTGAAGATGGCTCATAATTAGAGCCGAAACATGTCGTTGAAAGAAACAATGTAAGAAATACGCCTTAATAAAATAATTGAGTTGTGTTTGACTTGTATTGTTTATATTTATAAGGGTTTAACTTGTGCGTCATTACATTCTCCAGAGTCATTTCCTGGATACGGTGCGGGTACTATAAGATAGTGTTTTTCTAGTTTTTCTGAAGGGATTAACTTCTGTTTATCCAAGTGTTTGTGTGCGGAAGAAAGTTAATAATGGAGGCCTTGGAAAGCCATTTGGGAAGTTTCCTTCATGATGTTCAGAGAGTGGCGTAGATTATATACGAGATAAAGAAAAGTATATTTGTTTAACCTAACGGACAAAGGAATCCCACGCCAAGGATTCCGTATTTCTAAACAGCTGTTTACACCAGCTGTGTCAGACATTCGTAGCAGAAGATTTGGGCTACTGATTTCATACCTTTTAGAGTAGAAGAGAACACGAGAAACTTGGACTCCGCCTTTCTGTTCAAGGAGAATATGCATGTATGAAGTCCGTGGATCGATGGATCGTACTCATACACACAACACTGTTCTGAATGTCAACAAGTTTCAAAATATGCAGTGATAATGTTTCATCCTATAAACCCTTGCACTTTATCTAAATCGTGACAGTTCTTTGTAGTGCCGACCGCTATATATCAGGGTTACAGAATCCACTGCATCGAAAGAAAAGAGTAAGTCAGAAGAAAATAAAGAAAGGTTGACAGAAGGGAAGAAATAGAGGTAGCAAGAGAGGCGGGAAGTAGGAAGAGACAAACAAGAGAAGAAGCAGGCAGAATGAAAGAAAGCTAGAGGAAAGAGGGGGGGGGGGAGGATACAAGAAAAATCGAAGAGATTAAAGAAAGAATGAATGAAGAAAAAGAGACGGCGTAATTGAATTCAGAAATATTGAGATACCTAAGCTAGGTCGTACGCTTTTGCAAAGTGAGACGAATAAGAAATTTTGGTCGAAAACATGAAGAGAAAAGACTCGGGTCTTCTGGGATGTGACGCCATTTCCACTGATAAATAGTTGCCAGCGTTTCGGAGGAGCGTGACGCCTCCATCTTCAGTGGTTTGTATTCTAAGTCTTATATTTAGCAGTCAACACGACATAATATCCCACAAGACTTAGTTATTCACCATTAGTACTGTGAGAAGCTCAAATACTCCGTGAAAAGAAATTTCGTTTTAAGAACATGGGATACTATTAAAGTAAACCTCAGACACGGTGCGAAGGTTCACATTGGATTGAAAGTCGAATAGCGGGTGTTGTGAAAACAGCTATGAAATTTAGGGTTCTGCAAAAACTGCAAATTTCAGAGACCGGCAGAATAGCAGTTTTTACATTATCCCCCTGTCTCTGCTTTTAGTTTGCTCTTTCTGCCTGACCCGGGTGCACATCTACAGTATCACGCGATCAAAAGAAAGTACCGGGTTCGGGTCTGTTGAACGTGGCCTCCAGGATAATTGTCTCGATGCATTTGGCGTAAACTTTCCTTCGGATTGTTTTGCTCATTGGTTTAATTGGACGCATTTGGTAAGATTCACGCGTGTACATGTAATAGCTCAAAACAAAAATAGGCCCAGTGTAATTTATATCGGCCACGTTAAGTTTAAATTAGTACCGACGTTAACCTTTGACATATCAGCTTTTTCTGCTCTCTTTGAAAGGCTTTGTAGTGCTTAGAATCGTTACCAAAACGTTCCAGACAAAAGAAAACGCAAAGGTTTCCAGAATTTAAGAACAACTTGTCGAAAACATGTAGAGAATGGTATATTGGCACTCCGGCTACTTCACCACTGGAAAAGAAACCATAGGTACCTGCTGGAGAGGACGCTGAATGGGTCCCAAAACCAATATCGTCGCAGTGGCGAAGAAAGAAGTCCTGCCCCTGCCTCTAATTCTGACACAGGGGCCGACCATGTGGGTTGTGAGAAATGCTGACGTTTTCGAGTCACTTTATAGGGCATAAAACTGTATGTATTGTACATCTCCTTCATACGTGTGATTTTCAAAAGAAAGGACACTGACGTAAGGAGAATATATGCGCTGGGTCAAATTTTAACCCTACTAACTGAAAATATTCACGTACGCGTGTATGAAGTGGGGCAGAGACGTAGCTGTAGACTGAAGTTGCGTTTGTAGTATGTACTTAAAGATATTTTAGTTTTTGTAATGGTTGCTTCCAAACATCTATGTTTCAAACTGTCTTCAAATTAAGTAATTTATGGAATCAAACATCTGGTGTCTTGTATTCACGTTATGAATGAATATACTATTGATGTTCAACTTGACGTAGCTGTACTTAGGTTATACATAGCGTCCCTCGTATGCCTTGGCGCAGTTGGTTGAGGCACTGCGCTAGAAACCGGAAGGTCGCGGGTTCGATTCCCGATGGTGTCGTTGGAAATTTTCATTGACATAATCCTTCCGGCCGCACTACGGGCCCGGAGTGGACTCAGAATGTAACAGAAATGAGTACCAGGAATATATCCTGAAGGGTAAAGGCGGCCGGTGCGTAGGGCTGACAACATTACCACCTTCATGTGCCGATTGTCTGGAAATCTCGGAGCCTCACGTCATTGAACCCTCAGGGTCTGCCCGGGCCTGTAATGGGATTGCTTTACCTTTACCCTCTTATGCCTGCCCATAACACAGCAGCTGTCACGGGATGTCCCGACGGATGTAGGCCTACTGTTCCTAAGCCATAAAGTTGCCATGTACGAGGAGAAGATAAAAGAATGACTCCGTGTAAAACAAGTTTTGCTGTGAAATTTATACTGCTGGAGGTACTTAACCTTTGATGCATGAAGTTCTTATAAATACTATATACACAGCCAGTTTCTGCCGCTTCTACAAATATTAAACGGTTAATGATATGTGGGGAAATAATTGCTGTTTTTTCTGATAATTATACGAAACATATAAACAAAATGTAAAGGTGTTTAACGTCAAATGCAGTTGGTAAAAATAGGCACCAGTGTGCTTTAAGAGTTAAAGGTCTGTGTATGTCATAGACTCTTCTTAGAACTTGTTGTTTCCAGTATAAGATGCAATCTGCAAGCAATTTACAAGGTACACAAAATGCAACATAACCTCAATGTGTTCTTTCAGCCAAGATCTCAGCGAGTCTAAGTCATGGTCTGTGGTTGCTAAGGTCTTCCGTATTCAATTGTTCTGATCACCTATTGTTACTTCTAGCACCCTCTATCTTTAACACGCCTTCTATTGAGAAGTCGATGGGAGTGCTTTGGAGGCACGGAATAGTACCACCATAACTAGGTAATGATTTCTTCAGAAAAGCTTTCATAGCTCCTACTTGTTATAAAATTGCATTTGGAGTGTTTTTAGTAACTCTTCATTATATTGGTTTCAACTCCATACCTTTAGAAAGTGGTACGGTCTATAGAGGTCTCTGTCAATAGGTCCGTAGTCAGAAATACAAGCTAATTTATGGATAGTTTTTGGTATTACCTGATCATAGGTTGTGTTATAATGTTGTTATCATTTATGGAAAATGTGCATGTAATGTATAGTGGGTGGACTCTTTTGTTTTTGTTTACAGATATGAATATATTGCAGAATATTATTAGGTTAATGGAGTCTGTTTTTATACGTTTGAATAGTTTATCGTTTTGTGTCCAAGTTGATTTTGTCAATGTTAATTTTTTCCGTGACACCTAATGTCAGCATCTCACCACATCGAAATATTTTCTAATTGCTAGCTTGAAAATAGTACTTCTTGCGCATTTTGTACGTGTGTTTATACTCTGTGTACTGCACATGCCAAATTTCATATTTCTGGATTTTTTAACATTGTGATATCATGTCTTTGTTTTCCTTAATGACACATCACGTACGTACGTCGTATGAAGTATAAAATTATTAAATTCATAGAACTGTGACGTAATAATAATGAAGACTACATCACTGGGTTATTGGTCACACCACGACACGTCGCATTTATGTGACACCATAAACGTAATCGCAATAAGTAGGCCGCACACGACAATAAGTTTTAAATATTATGACTGTGGTATTATTTTTGCCCAAGTTACCTAGCATACTACTTGCATCTGTGTGGAGCCATATTGTCCTTAGATTGTTACCTGTGTTTTGGGTATTTATCTCGTAAAAGGCGAGATATTATACAGGTGGGCAGTTATTCATGCAATGTATCATTTTTTGTCGTCTATTTTTAAACAAACTTCAGTTTTATTGACAGAATTTGGTAAGAGTCGCCAATACCAAATTTCGCGAAAATTCGCTGATACATGCGGACGTGAAAATCCAATTGTCGCTTTTCGCAGTGTTTTTTTTTTAAACTCGCAGAAAAATTTAAGCACATACATTAGATTTTCCAAGTTATCACTTCCATGAGGTTTTTGTAGCCAACATTTTACATTCTTCTGCTTCCGTTTCACGTCCTGCTCCTAAATTATTCTGATTTACTCAGTAATAATGTTTGTACTAAGCGTATTATATTAACTAACTTTATAGAGCAGAGAGCTTCTAGGTAGCTGATAGACGCTCTGCATTCAAAAAGATCACCGCCTTTTGTTGGAATCGATAGCTTATTACCCTAGTCACAAAACATCTTCCATAACTCGTGTGGCATCTAAAACACACAAAAGTTGCTAATCCAATAAACTTCAGTGGCTATTTCAGCACCGGTATGAATGATAGCCAGAAATTCAGCATTTTGTCCACAAAGTGTTTTTATGTTCCATATGATTCTCAGAATAAGTTAAAGGTAAGGTAAAGTGCATCCTTGTACAGGCACTGAGGCTCTGTGCAGGCCGTATGGCCCATAGGGGGAGTAGAGGTACTAGAAGGGAGTGAGGGGCCAGCGTCTCGCCCCAGCCGCTATTTACCCCCGGGAAAAACCCAGTACCCATTTTACAGGAGATTGGGTGGGCCCGAGGGCCGGTCTGGACAGGTACGGAAAATCTCGCCTCCCACCGGGCTTCGATCCCCGGACCGTCCAGCCCGTAGCCAGTCACTATACAGACTACGCTACCCGGCCCACGATTCTCAGAACATTCCCTATACATCATTCGTTGATTTGTACTTCTAATGGCATCGCAATATAATCTCTGCCTTGTACTGTACGAGTGAAGTTTTATGTATGCTGTCTATTCATTTTAGTCTTCAAACTTAAAAGATGAACATGCAAATGCTGGGGATCTTCCGAAAAAAAAAAAGATGATTTTTGGAAAATCGAGAAGCCACAAGGAAGGCAAGATACTTTCATTGTTCTAATCTTAAAATCTTTCAAATACTCTGCGTGTTTTCCGAATAACACGCTACATTCACGAGACAACTCGCACACGTCTTTTGAGTTCAACTCACGCTCGTCAGCCAGGCATATAACAAAACATGTTTTCAGACGTCCCAGTGTCGTCAAAACAAGTTCCAGTTGGTCTGTACAAAAACTTCCAACGGTCTTAAGGGACTGCCAACTGAGCACGCTTAGTCTTTTATTCAGTACGATTTTAATAAGAATGAAAAGTTAGGAAGGGTTTAAGAGGGTAATTCATGTACTGGCATATACCCTGTCGTCACCCAGAGAAGGCAGATATTCGCGTGAGGGGGCAGGGCAAAGCACACCCATTCTTATTTAAAGGTGTTTACGCCATGAAGTCTTGAAATACTGCCATATAATTTTTCTGACATTTTGCTTGGCCCAGCGATAATCAACACGTGGTACACATGATATGTCTAGTACACCGTGACCTTAAAAGGACGCGTGAATGTATCTTCAAGACAATGCATTTTATAATCAAATTTTAGTATTTGACGCTTATTGTTTCCCTCTCTTTGGCAGAAGTCTCAGCGTAATACATTAAATATAATTTTACTGAACATGTCGCTTTATACTTATTAAACCGATCTAAAAAGGCACGTCAACTTAAATGCAGAATTATAAATTATGCTATCGCGGCTAAATATGCAACAAGAATTTTGAATTTAAACTTTCGACAGGATAGAAACTCTGTATAATGCTGGTAATGTTATCATATTTTATTTAGAATTTCCTGGTTTTTTTAATACCTGAACTCACATTATTACTGGATACGAAGTTGTAAAAGTGTACTGTTTTCATAGCGTGCGTTTCACTCTGTGGCAAATTGTGTTTTTAGCACATAGAAGGGGACACAGGTACGGATAATTTTGAGCATCACTGCATTAGCCTATTGAAATTACTAACCGCCATGTTAGAAATTAAACGAAACTACGGGTGTTCTAGAGCCAACACACCGCCCTACAGTGGCACAGAAAGGGGCTACAGCAGTACAGTACAAACTCCTAACCTCGGTAGTATGTGGAGTTCAATGGTCAGGCTCACGCTCTGACGGCTTTGCTGCCTGGCTAAAGAGACCTCGACGTACACATTTAGTAGGAAGGTGTAGGAATCCCAGAGTCGACATGGACGTGAGAGTGGCGAGAAGCGCACTGATTCGTCCGGGAATCGAACCATTGACTTCCTACCTCGTAGTTGCTGTGCCAAGTGCATTGAGCATCCTCCGTAAAATATGTGCATGAACGGGAAGATAATATTAGAATGAACCTGAAGTAAATGCGGTATGAGGATGTGAACCGTATTTCACCAACTCTGGATGGGGTTCCAGTGACAGAATTACGTGAGCGTGATGATTGAACTTTGGGTTGTATGAGATGCAAGGAACCAACTTTTTGAGCTTTTGAAGAAGGTCTCTGCTTCATGAAATTACTTAGTGATGATCTAAACCTTGCTATATATCTGTACCACGTGACCTGTGCTGTTCTTCCACATTGTCTTTGGGAATTTTCTTTGCACTTGGGACTTAGCACGAGTCCTCTTCCAGTGTTCCGCGCTGCTGAATGATGTAACACTCGTCCATTCGCTGAACCACGGTTTCTCTGTCCGGTAGAACCAGCAGGCAATGGCTTTCCCACATTGTTATGTGATAATTAGGGAGACCCAAAGTTTCACTAAAACTTCATTACTTTACTTTAATTAATTGTAATTACCAATTTATATTGTGTTTGTGTTTCTTTTATACAAGCAGGAAGAAAATAAATTAATTTAATTCCATGAAGGAGACTGCGTTTTTAGAAGCTGATGGTCGCTCAGCTGGTCAAGAAATTCTTCGCCATTTATGGGATCGAAACGTTCATCAACATTTTCACAGGAACCACCTACTAAATCATTTCCTGGGCCAGTCCAATCCACTTCGCATGATTACGTCCTATTTGTTTGAGATCCATTGTCGTACATATATTACGTTCCCACTTGTGTATATATGTATTCAAGATTTCTCAAGAGAAATTGTGGATTCCTATCTCGTATTCTTTGTGCAAGTTACATGTCCTGTTCCCCTCATCTGCTTCGATTTCATTGCTCTAGAACGTAAATTTTGCAACTTCTAATTATGCTGTCATCTCCTTTCTCATGTTATTCTTTCTCCCTTAGGTCCAAACGTTGTCCTCAATACTCTATTCTCATATACGTTCAAGCTTTTTTATTTCCTTAGAGTTGGCCGATAAAAGGTAAAATTGATAGTTTTGTATATCTTTTTATGTTTCTTCTACAAAGGACAAACATGTAAACAATTAAAAAATGAATGGTAGACGTTTTATCTCCAAATGCTCTTAGAAATGTCTTTCCGCTTTTCCCATGGACTCTGAATAAACAGACCCTAATTCTATGTATCACAAATGTGTTCTGTATAGGCATCCTTCGAAACGACGTATCTGTTACGATACTTGTCTGGCAGGCCAACAATTGTGATGCCAGCAGTTGTTTTCAGGTACGCCATTTATTCGATTCCCCTCTCATTTACTGATCTATGTGTAAGACATTCAGTGCCGGGGCTTTCTGATCACAATTCTTGTATTTGAAAAGGAACCTGTTCCACATTTTCAAAACTTATATGTCAGTATTTTTAAATTGCGCCGTTCATTATCCGGAAGTTGCTTCCATGAGTCATGTGGTAAGGGATTCAGTTTCCAACGGAAATATTGTCGTGCTCAACACCGGAACAGAACTGATACGGCATGCGAGCAGCTCAGACAAACCTTCCTGCCCAGCACAAACTTTACGTCAGTGTCAATATCTGCACACTGTGACTGTCCATTTCCGAGAACGTAACAAAACAGTGGTTTATTTGACGTGCAGGACGTCACAATAGCCTGAAATGTCATGCTGTCCCTTTACACTTTGTAACGATTGACCGGCCGAGCAAGTAAGCAACTAACCTGTTACTAAGTGAGTAAAACGCTGTTGGACTAATGAGATAAGCCAGTAATTAAACAAATGAGTGCTTGATTTGGTTAATTAAGCGTTGATTTAAAGAAATAAGGCAGTTATTAATGAATCTTACTAAGTAACTGAGATCTGAATTTATTCCTTAGTGAACCGATTGAATAAGTAGCAATGTAATTAATTAACCGATTGACCAAGTCGTCTAATTAAACCTATTATTGACTATATAATTAAATAAATGAGTTGGTAAGTAGCTGCCTGAGTAATTAAGTAACTAATTGACTATCCCACCAATTATAAAACTAATCGACTGAATTATGTTTTAATATTTAATTTTGTTTGATATTTTCCAGCTACCCCTGGCTTTTGCGAAGCTCAAATTGAACATCATGGAGTTTCTAAAGGATACTTCATTACAAAAATTAATATTTCACACAAAGTATGGTGCCTATTATCGCAATAGCTTTTCTATTAAACGCTTTTAGTATGGAGCGTAGTCAACGAAATGTAAGAACACCCCCCCCCCCTCCTTTTTTTTACTCTGCCCAGTGCTGCATTTATGTACAAACTGACTGTCTGACAATCGAATGGTACAGCTGTTCGAACTTTATAACTCACAAAGTTCAAAGTAATTATGCAGACTCTGTAGTTCAGTCTATTTTCATTGTTTCGGAATGGACGTACGTATGGCTGTCGGCCACTGTTCAACGTGCGCATACCACCGGATTGTCTAATGACTGTATTTTTAAACGTCAGTTTCTTTTCAACTAAATGTGTGGTTCCCAATGTTTTGCACACGGCGGCAAACCGAAAAGTTGCGTAGTGCTTCACGGCACGCCAGATCGTCTCTTAGTTTAAATATATGTCTAGATGTGATGACCTATGAATCCATAAACTAAGGATACAATATCATACTGCATTGTGCACTTTATTTGTGCAGTTCTTCAGGAGCAGAATTAGAAAAGTCAGCACTGCCAATTTCAAATCCCGCTCCTGAGTCTGTGCTATCTGTCGCCCAGTACATTTATCTCCCTTAGTGCCACCCTTATATTATCCTCTGCCTTTGTCTTGACAGTTGATATTTCCCATCCGAAGTTCTGTATTCACTCTTTGTTTCTCCCATTCTAACTACATGCCATATTCATTGTAGCCCTCCCTATTTAGTACCCTAACAAGGCAATGACAACTGACGAAACAATAAAGTCCTCTATATTTAATACCCTTAATTCGTCATGCAAGGACCGCCTCTGTGGTCTAGTGGTCAGAGTATCTGGCTACAGATACAGAGGTCCCGGGTTCGATCCCCGGCGCTACCAGATTTTCTGAGTAGTAGTGGGTCTGGAACGGGGTCCACTCAGCCTC
>Ga0123353_10016499_pt1 | contig 10798 bp, 5 predicted proteins | sample TergutLab28metaG_3_FD_92763 | JGI IMG/M metagenome (GOLD analysis project Ga0123353, IMG submission 92763) | Labiotermes labralis P3 segment gut microbial communities from Petit-Saut dam, French Guiana - Lab288 P3 | ecosystem: Host-associated > Arthropoda: Insects > Digestive system > Gut ... | reverse complement strand
CGGCCCTTCCAGTTCTTGAGTGAAGATCTTTTTGGGCATCCTATCCTCCTCCATTCTCTCTAGGTGACCTAACCAGCTTATCCTTTGCCCGTTTATCCATTTTACTATATTTTCTCCTTTGCTCACCTCTTCTAGTTCTCGATTTGTCCGACTTTTCCAATCCCCGTTTTCATATTCAGGACCATATATTCTTCTAAATATTTTCCTTTCAAAAATTAGCAGAGCTTGTTCTACTTTCTTCGTCAACGTCCTTGCTTCCGCTCCATACGACACTACCGGTATTACATAATATAATACGAAATTTTAATCTAACATTTTATTCCCCTACATTACGATCCAAAAACATTTATACTTTTAATGACACCGTATGTAACTTAATCTATATCTACTCAATTCACACAATTCAGCACGGAAAAATACTGCAAGCTGCTTGTACAGACCTCCCGATGATGAACAATTATTTGTTCGAAACATGTCCAGGATAATTTAATTTAAACAAATTATTAAGAAAAGTGTGCACTTTGTTGGTCTTACGTACATTACTACCGGGGTGCTGATAAGTCCTTAGCCCGACCACGAAGAAAACAATCTCGGAAGAATTTCAGGGCAAGGCGCCGAAGGAAATTCACGCCATTCTGACAGAAACAATAGCTTTTTTTTTCCTTTCCTGGTCGGGCTAAGGACTTATCAGCAACCCTGTATTATACCTCGCACTTGCCACAAGCACTGTCCCTCTAAACCTCCCTGACTTGAACACCCAGACGTATTTTGGTAAAAAAGTACAACCACGCTTCCCACCGTGTAACTCTCCAACCAACCTCGCCCAAACACTGTCCTCAGTAACTCAGTAAATTTCCTTCAACTTATGCCCACTCGCGTCACCGTTCATATAAGAACAGTCACATCTTGACTACAAACTATACCCCCAGTACACGAACAGACACTGCATAAAAGGATGATGCAACGTCTTATGGCCAGTTCTCCAGTTTCATTCACTTGTAACTAATCGCAAAATGTGGGCACTGGACAATCACGTCACACAAAATGATAATTTTGCTATACAAATGTTACAGTATTCTGTAATAGCACGAAACCTACCACAAGGAATCCACGTCGTTACCAATCCATTTGAATTACAAATGGATTCGGTTCGTTAGTTGGATCTGCGTTTAACGTCGTTATTTGGCCACCAGCAATGAGCCTGGGCTAACACTGGGGTGGTTCTGCTCTAAACACCATAATTTAACGAAACAAATTATCACTTGATTGCAACAAACTCAAAGCCTGAAATTTTTCCAGCTTCTACAACAACGAGGAGTTCCTTATGGGAGAAACACTAAAATATGCGCCCAAATCTATCTATCCATTTAAAAAATCACATAAGCATCGTCTTGAATACAAGAATCATGACGCAAAGACGAAAAATTAAAATTCCCCACAAAATCCTAGTTCGGAATTCGGAAAAGAAGGGACCTTGTGGGAAGATTAGAATTATTATATATTATTAAAATGGAACTTACGGGTTGCGGATTGGATTTATCTGGCTCACTGGACAGATCATTGAACGATATCACAAAGATTCGACTCCCATCAGAAGCTTGGTACTTCTAGACCATATGTTTTACTAATCTACTGTCAGGAAGAGGAGGCCGGATAGCTCAGTCGGTATAGCGACTGACTATGGGCTGGACGGTCCGGGATCGAATCCCGGTGGGGATGAGATTTTCCGCCCGTCCAGACCGGCCCTGGGGCCCACCCAGCCTCCTGTAAAATGGATACCCGGTCTTTCCCGGGGGTAAAGTGTGGCCGGGGCGTGCTGCTGAGCACTCACCCCCCTTCTAGTGCCGCGGTCATGGAAGAGTAGAGCTATACCTCTACCCACTCTCTGGGCCACACCGGGCCTGTAACGGGATCACTTTACCTTTACCTCTCACAGATAGTTTTACTTCCCATCTCGTTTACGAAAACCTACCGGTTAATGGTGTGCAGGGAAGTGACTGCTCTTCACAGGAGGACACAAACGACATATGGACTGTGTGGGCAGAACGTAGAATTTATAGCGTCAGACCTGGTGGTAAACTTAGCAACCATTAGACTTTAAAGGGTTAAGAAGAGTCACGCAAAACGTGAATGGTACGATATTCATTCAAGTCAATACAGTCAAATATAATAATCGTAACTCTGTGACAAAAAGTTCTCAGTGTCTCGCATCCGTTTTCAAAGATAAAGGCGAATGAAACAATGCCTCCGAATTATAATAAAACCAGATGGACCGTAATGGAAAGCGGCCAGGATGTGTGTCTGGCTGTCAAAGGACCTTGCATTTAATAACATAATTTTTTCAGCTCTTCTTTTACTTCTGTGGACATCTGCCTGAGGGCGTAACTGAATTATAAAGAAGTTAATTTGAATATATCACGAGATTAAATATCGCTCTTTCTCGTGGACCGTAGTCGCGAAATGAATTTCCTTACGTAATTTCAAGATTCATCTTACTGGAAGTGATCAAACCCCATCTTCATGACTCAGTTCCCAGTACGAAAGTGGCAGGACCGTGTAAACTTAACTCAAATAATCTGATGTTTATTGGACCGTGCATCATTGTGATAACTGAAGAATAAAAAACCAACTAGATGTCACTTGATATTTTAATGTGCTTCTTACAGGCTCAACATGTTTCGGGCACTATTATACCCATCATCAGGAGCTCGCGACTATAATGTTGATTACCACATTGGTCGTCTCGTTCTTGGTTTGCTGTAGGTTGGAGGTTAGGTGCGGTTAGGCTGGAGTAGTGTCCGGACTGCAGCCCGGACACTACTCCAGAAACGACCAATGTGGTAATCAACATTATAGCCGCGAGGTCCTGATGATGGGCATAGTAGTGCCCGAAACATGTTGAGCCTCTAAGAAGTACAATTAAATAATAAGTGGCATATAGTTGGTTTTTATTCTTCAGTTATCATAATGATGCACGGTCCAACAAATATCAAATTATCGTGTGTAATTCTATGGCGTAAACGACACTAGAGTCGCCTAGTTCGGGACAACCGTTATTGTCTTCAGAAAGACAACAATATCCCTTTAATACTTGTGGAGTATAAAATTTAGCACCTTTATTTTGACAGCAGTATCTAATAAATCACGGAACTTAATTGTGGGAAATTTAGCGTGGGAATCAGTAAGAAATTTGACAAATATTTCGTAAAGAAATGATGCAGCTGCTTGGAGATTTAGATATACTGTAATTTGTCAGAATAAGTCGGTTGAATTGGATTGGTCATGTTAATAGAATGGGTAGTAAAGGAAAAGTTAGTCATGTATTTAAAAATAATCTTCAGGGAAGTCGACTAAGAGAAGGACCAAAAACAGATGGCGGAACTGTGTACAAACGGGTATTAATAAATGCAAATTTGAAATCTGGATAGAGAGGTCAAGAAACAGAGCTGACTGGGAGAAGTCCATTACGGAGGCGAAGGTCGGCATTGGACTGTAGTGCCATCTAGGAAGAAAAAGAGATTACATATTTTAAACTAAAAAATATTTTCCAATCTTAAAATAATTTACATATATATCGACCATAATATTTGTTCTCATGGTATGATATATTTGTTAACTGCAATTGGGTTGACACCCGGTGGCATTAGTAAAAATATTTGTTAGTGTAAATTTAGTCTACCGGAATGTACGTTCATTTCGTCGTGTAATTATTTATTCAATATTATACAGAAATTTAAATAATTTTATAGAAAGGAAGTGCCAAAGGCTAAGTCATTCCGGAACGTCTTGCTCTATTTAAATACTCTTAATTCAGTGTGTGTTTGATCCTAATTTAAAGACTTAAATTTGCGGTGCCGAGTTCTAATGCCGCAAATATCTTTTAGAGTTTTGCCGTAATGTCGAAGGATCAGTACTTTGAACCAGTATTAATTCGATTTAGATCGCTTAATTAACTGCGAGATATATGTAAAAAAAATCTGAACTCGAAACACGCAACGCAAAATTTATTTTAACCCACGAGAAAAAAGAATCATTAACGAAAATAGACTGCAATATGCAGGATCTTCCTTCAGTATTTGCAGTTAGCAATCTGAGAAAGAAATGTATCTACCTTCAAAAGATGGAAAGTTTCACTATCAGGGTAAAGAAGAAAACCCGCCACCAAAAGAACCTCAGCCGGTTCGATAAATTCACCAACATTATGAATTATTTATCTGATACACACTGTAATATCATTCTTCCAAATGTCTTTGCCCTTCAACTGTCCGCACAAAGAAGCATATTGCACTATGCTACATGCAAGTTTTACTGTATTCGCACTGATTTCATTGTCCGGAAATTATCAGTAAATAATATATAATCCGGAAAATTTTATTATGCAATCTTTTGCATCTGTTCTGTTACTTCTTCTGTCTTCAGTTCGGCAGTTTCCTCCTCCTGAACGCTGTCAACCCATGTCCTTCCATATGCCTGCACTAAAGCTCACACACCCCGTGGATAGCAGGAGCTGGGTATAGACAAGCCGTCTACCAGAACACTGTTGGTTACGATTATGCTTATTTCTGTTGTTACCGAAGAACCCATTTCTTGTGGTTTATTATCGCTGTCATTAATGCCATCACAGTGCTATGCGGACAGCAGATGCATGATGCCACAACTTGAATACAAACAAGCACAAGCAGCATTTTTTGGTTATGTCGTCACTACAGCCAGGGTCTTTGGTGCTGCTCGATGAGTGATCGACACAGCACACATTAATTAATGTTTTCTTATTTATTCAGGTAATTTCGCTTACGTACGTTCTATTATTGAAAAGCTCGTTCGCTCTGACACCCTGCAATTACTCAGTTTGAACTGCTCTCACTCGCTCGGTCAGCCATTCATTCAAACACTCTCTTACGCATGTATGTAGCCTGCCATGCTTAGCCATTGCAGGCTGTCTTAACCACACTCTTTTTCGTCACTCGAGTACAGTCACTTACCCTCTTTACACAACTTGTCCTTTTCTTATTTGTTGTCATGCATTTACACTCTTCCTTACACACACTGTGTCTTATTCTCACACACTGGATCTACTCACAATATCTAACGTCTCTTAAAAAACGTAATTCATTTCCGCTTATTCTCTGGCACGCGTTTATCCTTACTTACTCACTCATCCAGCACCCCCGTCTTACACCCAAATATCAACTTACTCTTCCTCAAACGTATTAACCCTCAACTATTCATCCTCATTCATTCATACCCTCACCCATATTTGTTAACTCTCACGCTCACACAAATTGAAACTCTCTCTCTCTCATTCATACGCATGTACCACTATTTCCCTCATACGTTACTTTCCCTTACTCGCTCAACTAGTTCACCCATTTTGCTGACCCACACTCATCTGTTGTCACCTACTCTCGCCTATTCTAACGCATTCACCAAAGTCAAATCATTTTTTTATCTCGAAAGCGAACCCTGGGCTCCGATAAGAGCCCTTCCTTCAGTATTCCCGAATGGATAATGCAGGCCGGAAATTGTCACTGTGGGATATTTCTGGGACCTGATTGTACACGATGAAGTGGATCATTGGTTGGGACCTGTGACGTACGTCGCTACCCCCCCCCCCCCTACCCTCTTACCCTCGGCCCTGACCATTACAGTCTTAAGGTTACACTAATGACTTCACACGCTCCAGTGACCCTGCAATGTAGCGGTAGGTTCCCCGTCCGGTCGCATTAGGTCAGAAAGTCTCTTCGGGTGACTTCTTTACCTGAGGTGGATTTTAATTATTTATGTGATTGGTCTACTGTTCTGGGTTCTTAATGCGGTAAGAAATAGTTGTGTGACAATAATATATACAGCCAAATAGATGCAACAATAACAAATTTTATTGATAAGTTCAATCAGCTCAACATGTTTCGGGCGATAATTTCGCCCATCCTCAGGAGCACTAGACTGTGTTTACAGCTTGTGGTACAATGTACAACAAGCTGTAAACACAGTCTAGTGCTCCTGAGGATGGGCGAAATTATCGTCCGAAACATCTAATTGGCTGTTTATATTATTATATCAGTGATGCACGGGCACACAAACATTAAAATAATAGTTATGTGAATTAGAACTGTCTATACAATAGCTGCATTATCCTTTACACGTAAATGCGGTTAGCACTGATGTATGATCGCATTAATTAAAAGGAAGAAGATATATTACGGATGAGGTTAGTGCGAATTGTAGACTGGGGAAGGAATGATGACAGGCTGCCTCATGCATCTGCAGATTGTGGAATAGTATATACAAGTGTACAAGTACCTGAGCAGAGTACATATTAGGCGCGAACACAAAATTGCGGTAAGCGACTCTTAGCTTTGTCATGTCTGTCTGTCTGTACGTCCGGCTCTCACTGGGCAGATTTCCATGAAATTTGATATTTGAGAATTTTTCGAAAATCTGTCGAGAAAATTAAAGTTGCATTAAAATTTTCCAAGAATAAAGGGCGGGGGGGGGGGACTTTACGAGAAGACCAGTAAACATTAACGCCCATATATCGCTCTGTTCTTCTTAGAATAAGAAATGTGTCAAATACGTGTTGTAGAGAAAATCAAAACACACATATTATGTTCAATAACTTCCCCCCTCCCTCGAAAATCGTGCCGTTCGTGAGATTATGTGGAAAAATATTGTACAACCGGATAGGCCACGGATGACAATAAGGCGCATGCGCAATGCATGCTGGATACCTAAGGCTACAAACAAATATGTAATAATTACTGGTTTTCCACTGTAACAATGGTTGTAGTAGCACGCCTCAATGTTACATGTACATTGCCTATTTAGTTGACAAATTAAAACATATAACAATAAACAACCTGCTTTATATGTTAGCATTAATATTGGAAAAATACTATTTAAGAATATCAAAAGGGTCCGGTGGTACAACTGGGTTGTCCAGAATGTTGAATTTCTTCAATCAAAGACGCATTTCTGGAAAGGACATTATTAGGTACACGTAAGTAAGATCTCAGAATTACGGAATTCTCCTGTACCGGTTAAGAGTCGTTAAGTCAAAGAAGCACCAATTGACTAGGCGCGCTGCTCGAAAAGTGGTAATTAAAAAATGCGTTAGAGAAATTTCCACGTGACGGAGTTAAGGCTATTTGGAGAATAAGATAATCATGTGTTTTTTTTTCATTGAACCAGTAGTGTATAAGAAAATGAAGACTGGACATGTGGCGATCTTTGTTAGTAACAGAGTGAAGCATTGCGATTCTGCTGCTAGTCAGCTATGTGGAAATGGGACTATTTATGTGGAATCTCTTGCAAAAGATCCACTGGGCAGACCTAAATGAAGATGAGCTGAGAACAAATGAACTTAAGGAAATTTGATTGTAATGATGAGAGACGTTAACAATGGATCAGAATCGTGTCCAGTAGCTGTCTTCGTATTCATTAATAACAGCGAAGCCTGCCTTAAATATCACATGGATAGCAGGGAATCCCATCTTTAGCGGAGAAATTTCTTAATCCCGAGTATCTTTAATTTAATTTCAAGTACCTCTTTTAAACGGAACCTTCTTGCAACGGAAAAATCCGGTCCTTTTCTGCTATGTTATAGGCAAGTTTCACTGCAATAATATTAATTGCTATTGCATCTTCTGTAAAGATAATTCAATGTCAGAAGAAATTATTAATTCTAAAATTCAAATTCTAAGTGTCGGTACTTGTACGCTTTAATACTAAAAGAGCTGAGTGCACCTGTCATGACTAGGTCGCGTGATTTTAGTATATCAAGCAGCTAGTACGTTTGTTGGTTTGTGCCTTGAATTTATTTCTCACAAATCACCTTACCGCCCCGAAAAAGCGTGGGTGCTGTCCGACCCGAAACTTATATATTTATCAGTTTTTGAGATCTCACGATGATTGGCGACGTCATCCTCAGCAATTTATTTCACAAGTCGCTGTTACAACTTCCATATTGGTTCAAGTGCAGTGCGGTTCACAGAAAGACTCAGCGTAAAGAAACCGAACTAATGTTGCTGTCGAGTGATATGTAATAATCACAATGCGAATTGGCAAGTCTCAATTTCTAATCTCGGTCCAAGAACTGATTGAATTTTACTAAGTGTATTTGTGATCTTATTTATCGCTTTGAAATATCTGTTGTGGACTGCACTTACCCAGGAATTTTGTTTGGGGGGTTCAACAAATTCAGTTGAGGACAGAGGCCAGAGAGAACGGGGATCTGGGGGACGGTGGCCCACTAGTCAGGGTTTCTGGAGGCAGCTGTAATTTTATACAAGAAATTTCATACAGTAAAACTTTCTTAATTTTTGGTACTTTAAGACTATTTATGATGACAACCAATTTATTTGCCATTGCTAATATAAAACAATTGAGAACCCAGGTAGTTTTAGAATTTTACTGCCCTCTTTTCGAAAATCTTGGGGTGTTGGCATCCTAAATTCAGAAATTTTTAACAGTTTTTACAATTAGATTAAGTTTGACAAGATTTTGGAGGGCCTTCTGAATTTCGGGGGTGGTTTGAACCCCCAAAACCCCTCGGTATGCCACTGGTGGACCGTACCTTGAGACTAGCTACAATCACTTTCTTCCATCTTGTTTTCAGTTTACATTAATTCTGCCCGTGGAATTGTAATAACATATTAAGCTAAAATAGCACCTTTATATATTCTAAAATTTACTTACAGAAGTATACTAAACTCTTCTGCTGCTGTGTATACGAGTACAGTTTGGTGTCCTTTCCGGCTGTGTTAAATTTATCATGATCTTTGTTAGATTCTACTTAAATTGAACAAACGAACTCCGTGTAAAAGACAGGTGCTGAGAAGTTGACGGTCGCACAGAAGACAAGAAACAGCAACACGGCACGTGTGGTACATAAAATTGCCACGAAGAATGCACACATACGAACTGAAGCATCCTTCTTACAGTACTGTACGCTGAACTTACTGTGAGCTGTATTTCCACGTCATGCGCCGGAAACGCATGCATAATGATTTCATCTTTGCCCTCCACAAAAAAAATTTAATAAGCACTTCCACACTCATTTTATAAAATAAAAAATGTATGGACCTTGTATTGGGATAGCCCAAAGGGCGTTTAACCCCATGTATCACTTCAGATGTTTTTAGAATATTCAAGCCATCTCGCGGTCAGTTCCAGTATTAAAGTCTACATATGAAAGAGTCCACCCTTTTATCTCTGAACTTTAGAAATCGCCTTAGGCTGGATGAAACCAATATTGACTTGTAACAAAGCTAGCCTTCTTTCAGGGCACAGAATAATGAGGAATTTTTAGAAGTGAATGTAAAAATTAAAATTATATAGAAGCTGCAACGGTTACGATTTATCACCTAAAACTTAAGTTATGATACGAAATAAATCTCATTCCTTACACCAGTAAATCTCACGAATCGATTACTTTTACCAGATTTAGTGTTTGCAAATTATTTTTTTTAATAACTGTAGTTTAAATATTTTGTATTTTAAAGAATAAATTTCAGAAATCATTGAGCACTTATTTGTATGCTAATTTTAGGGAATGGTTTTTTGGCAGTTGTGTAATACCCCAAAACAAAACTTCCATTACTTTCGAGTTCTCTTAAATTGCTTCATTTATACTGTTAGAAGGTAATATTTTTTTCCCCCCTTGTGGCGCTGCGGCCCAACGCGGGCCATGGCCTCCTCATTCTTGAGGTTTCTAGATCACACACAACGACGCACCATATTCGGTAGGAGTCCTCTGGTCAGTGATCAGCTCATCGCAGAGACCTGTACCTGACAACACACAACACTCACAACAGACAAACATCCATGCCCCCGATGGGATTCGAACCCACGATCTCAGCGGGTGAGCGGCCGCAGACCTACGTCTTAGACCGCGCGGCCACTGGGATCGGCAGAATGTAATATTGTATCATCTAAAAATTAGGGCATTTCTCACCTACTAGATCTACTTATATTTTCCTATCTTTCTTCCCATCCTGTACTCTACACCCTATTCTCCTTTTCCTCATATTTTATAGCCCCATGACAGTATTTTGTCATCTGTCAGACTTAGTCTTGTTGTGACAGAAATATCCCATCTAATGTAAATTCCAGCAAGAAATGTGCACTGCATTTCGTATTTTATTGTCTGGATGGAATACGTTTTCCTACAAAGACAGAGCTCCAATTAATCCAAGTTCCGCTTTATGAACGTTTTACAGTGCTTGAACTTTCATCTCTACTTTTTACTTTACGGAGAATCGCCTTAGGAACGTGAAACACGTATGTAGTCGTGCTTCAAATTGTTCACATTCTCTCAAGTCTGCATGCGCCGAGCTGCAAAGTTTCTCTTATCAAAGTCTTCTTAATATTCTATACGTGCGCTGACATTTTCAAGTATTTAATACTTGTTTTCTGTGTGATGTTCTACACACGTAAATTGTACCTAATTATTTTATCACAGTAGCACGATATACTAAAATAAAAGAGAACTCTTTGTGTAAACTTACATACACACAGTTTGGTCTCGGAAAATGTAGACAGCTGACTCCTCTGAGAGAATAATACAACAACATAAACAGTCAACTAGATGCAACAATAATAATTTTATTAATAATTTCAATCAGCTTAACATGTTTCGGGCGATAATTTCGCCCATCCTCGGGAGCACTAGACTGTGTTTACAGCTTGTGGTATAAAGCACCGACGATGCTGCCAGCAGGCAGCATCGTCGGTGCTTTATACCACAGTCTAGTGCTCCTGAGGATGGGCGAAATTATCGCCCGAAACATGTTGAGCTGAT
>Ga0123353_10016498_pt1 | contig 10798 bp, 8 predicted proteins | sample TergutLab28metaG_3_FD_92763 | JGI IMG/M metagenome (GOLD analysis project Ga0123353, IMG submission 92763) | Labiotermes labralis P3 segment gut microbial communities from Petit-Saut dam, French Guiana - Lab288 P3 | ecosystem: Host-associated > Arthropoda: Insects > Digestive system > Gut ... | reverse complement strand
CTCTACAGCGCCGTACCATTCCTCGTCCAAATCGACAAGCGCCCGGTTGCGGATAATAACTGGCGGCAGTTTTTCATCCATGTTTTCGCTGAAAAGGCTGAGCGCCCTGGTTACCCCCTCTCCGGTACCGCCAAGGGCAAATGCAATATTTTTCCGTGACAGAAACTTCGTCAAATCGCGCAGCTGCAGTGCTGTGGCTAAAAGATTCCCGTATTTTTCCACGATGATGATTGGCCTGTACGGGGCAGTCTGCGCCGCAGCGGCTTCTGCCGCGTAACCCAGGCCAAAGCCAAGGATGACAACCGGCCCGCTTCCCGTGTTTATGGTTTGCGCAAGGCGCTCTCCTTCCCGGACCGGGTCGCGGGGGGAATGAACATATACGCCTTTTATTTTAAGCGACAGTTGTCCGGAAGCGGTTTTTTCTGTTTGTATTTCTTCCGGGGCAAGGAGATGACCGCCCGTACCGGAGATTTCTTCAAGCAATCCCGGGTACTGTTTGATCAGGATTTCTCTGTTGCTTTCCCAAAACATCACTGTTAACTGCTTATTCCAGCTCCAGCACAATCGTCATGCCGGAAGTTATCGGAGTCCCGGGCAGCGGGTATTGGCGGCGCACCCAGCCGTCACCCCGGATTGTTACGCTGATATCGTCGCGCGACAAAAGGGGGAGGAGGACTCGTTTGGCAAGGCCGGAAAAATCTGGAACCTGATCGCGGATTGCCGGGAGCCCCCTTGGGCTGATGCTTACCGATGAGGAGTGGCTTATCTGCGGGTTGCGGCCGCGCGGGATGCCAAGGTAATCGATCAGGGATTCGGCAGCTTCCCGGATTGCCGGCGCGGCAATTCTTCCGCCCAGAATTTCTCCCCTGGGTTTGATGATTGCAAGGTAGAGAATAAGCGACGGAGAATCGGCCGGCAGAATCGCAATGCAGCTTGCGATAAAATCAGTAGCAGAATAGGCCCTGGTTACCGGGTCTATAATTTGGGCAGTACCGGTTTTAACCGCCAGGGAAAGATCCTCAACAGCGGCGCGCCAGCCCGTTCCTATGCCGGAAGTTACATCTACCATGTAGGAACGCATAGCTCTGGCAGTCTCGGTTTTCAGGATGCGGCGGCTTGCACCGCCTTCCCAGGTTTTTATTGTTTTGCCGTCAGCGGAAATAACACGGGAAACAATTTTCGGTGGAACAAGGATCCCGTCGTTGGCAATGGCGCTGGCAGCCTGGATCATCTGCATGGCGGAAACGGCGATTTCCTGACCGATTACGATTGTGGCCTTGGAGCGGTCAGACCACCGCTCAGGCTGGCGCAGGAAGCCGGCGGTTTCGCCGGGGTTGCCGGCGCCGGTTTTGGAACCGAAGCCGAAGTCCCTCAGCAACTCATTAAAAGCGCTGCTTCCAAGCTGATCCGAAGCATAGGCCGCGCCTGCGTTGCAGGAGTGAATGATAATTTCCCTGGCGCTTACCCTGCCGTGTGCGCCGAGGCAGTTAATTGTTATCCTTTCGCCGCGGCTTGTTACGCGCTCGTAAGTACCATTGCAGGTAAAGACCGAACTGCCGGATATGGCCCCCGAATCCATAAGCGCGGCAATGGAAAAGACCTTGTACACAGAGCCGGGTTCGTATGCCCAGATTACCGGCCTGTCCATTCTGCCCGTTTCATTTGAAGCGCGTATATTATTGGGATCAAAGTCCGGCAGGGAAGCAGAGCCGAGTATGTCTCCGCTGCGCGGGTCCATGGCAAGAAACATCACGGCTTCGGCATTGGTTTCATTCCTGATTTGGCTGGCCAACTGTTCCAGGATATATTGTACGTTCGCGTCTATTGTCAGTACCACCTGGCTGCCCTTGCCGCTGCTGTCCAGTCCAGACAGCACATCGTCAAAGGCAAATTCGATTCCGGCAAGGCCGTCATTTTCGTCGCCCACAAAACCGATAATTTGGCTTGCCAGGTTTTTTTCCGGATAAATCCTGCCGACTATCGGCTCTATTGCCACTCCGCGGATTTTATTTTCTTCAAGTAAGACGTTTATAAGCCTGGCTGTAGAATCATCCACCTGTTTTTTTAAATAGATAAAATTGGAGGGGGAGGAGATGATCCTTTCGCGGATTTCAGCGGGGCTCTGTTCCAGGACAGGTGCAAGCTCATTTGACAGGGTTTCAATGTTGGAGATCGATGGCCGCCATACGCTGATATTGGCAAGCCTTGTCTGAATGGCAAGGAAACGTCCGTTCCTGTCCAGAATGGCGCCTCGTTCGGTAAACTCTTTGGACCGGCTTGTAAAGGGATGGCTGTCCCTCAGCATTAGTTTGCCGTAGTGGAAGAGCAAATAACAGGCAAAAAGGCCTATTATAGCGAAAAGAAAAATAAAGCGCCCTTTATTGTTCATCTAATACCACAACACCTTCCCGATAATATTGTCCACCGGAACCGGACCGTAAGCGCGGGAATCGTAGGACAGTATACTGTTATCGCCTTCGGCAATGAACTCGTACTTTTCTGTCAGGGCAATACAGCGCTTTACCGCCAGTTCCCCCGAAGGGGTATAAAAAACCACAACTTCTCCGATTTTAGGCTGGGCCCAGCGCAAAGAATAACTCTGCCGCCAGGGAAGCCTAAGCCCGTAACGCAGACGGCTTATAACCAGGACTGAGCCGCTTTTTATAGCGGGTTCCATGGAATGGCCCTGGGCAATCATAAAATCAAATACAAAAATTTTTATGATAAACGCCGCTACCAGGGCCAGGATAACCGCCTTTGTCATATTATGTAGAGTATAATCCTTCCTGCTTTTTATGTCGATAAACCAAGTATGGCGGCAGATTTTTTAGTACACCAGCATGTTGCAAAGCGGCGCAGCCGGTCTCATTTACACAAAGCTAATAATCAATCGGCATTTTTCAGCGCTGATTTTATGCGTCACTTCAAACAAAAACCAGTCCATATAAAACGCTGTCCCAGACCGAAAACAACTGCCGGGAACGGCCCGGAAAAGCAGCGCAGAAGAGGTTTTAGTTTTCCCGTTCCTTCTCTGGCGACTCTGGCTGTGATCGCCGGGACCCTGATTATATCGCTGGCAGCCCTAAACTGGGATGGTTTCAGCCCCGCAATACCGGAAAAATTCGCATTCCAGCCGGAAGCCGCAAGCCCAATGGCAAACTATGCCGATACCGGCGCCATTTCTTTTACCCCTGTTTTAAGAACTGAAAGCAAAGTAACTATAACCGAATCCGAACCGGAATTATTGGAAATAACGGAAATACCCCTTGATCTAATGCCAAACTTTAAATGGAGCGAATACAAAGTACAAAGAGGGGATTCGGTTTATAAAATAGCCGCTGACTTCGGAATTTCCATGGACGCCGTAATAACTTCCAACAATATCCGCAATGCCAGGCGCCTGCGGGAAGGGGAAACGCTGCGTATACCGAACATGGACGGCATTCCCCATATTGTCAAAAGGGGAGATTCTATATCCGGCATATCAAAAACTTACAATGTGCCTAAAGATGTCATTCTTGATGTTAATGATATCCGCAGCGATATAATAAAAGAAGGAGAAACGCTTTTTATTCCCGGCGCGCGAATGGCCCCGGAAGCCCTAAAGCTCAGTCTGGGAGAGCTGTTTATCTACCCGGTTCGCAAGAATATAAGCAGTAATTACGGCTGGCGGCAGGATCCTTTTTCCGGAGAACAGAGTTTTCATTCTGGTTTGGATTTGCGGGGGAATGCCGGTACGCCCATCAAGGCTTCACTGGACGGAACCGTATCATTTGTGGGAAACAGCAGAGTTTACGGGAGATACATCATTCTGAGCCATCACAACAGTTATCAAACCCTCTATGCCCATCTTTCGGCCTCTTCGGTTAAAGAAGGGGAAAGAGTGGTTCAGGGAGCCAAAATCGGAGAAATGGGCAGTACCGGCCTCAGCACCGGCCCGCATTTACACTTTGGTGTGTTTAAGAACGGAAAAGCGGTAAATCCTCTTGATCTATTGAATTAAATTATGGATAGTTAAAGTAGTTATAAATATTTTACTGTGTTATTTTGGGGAGGATCTGTGCGTAAACTGTTGCTGATACTTATGGCTTTTATTGCGATATTTACTTTTATTAGAACTGTTGAAAGGCCGCATGCCGCTGAGATTGGGGAAATGCGTCAGGAAGAAAAAGTGGAGTTTACAGTCAAAAATTAGGGAATTTGACGAATCCATAAAAAATACTACAATTGAAATATGGCATCAGGCGAGAAACCGGTAATTATATCCAGGAAACCCTTATTTAACGAAGTTGTGGAAGAGGCGTGTGATCGCCTTATGGACTCGCAGGTCCGGTACTCGATCAGGAGGATTCAGCAAATGGGGGATCAGCTTGATGAATTGGAACTGGAACTGGATGAATTCCTGTTGCACAAGAACGGGAAATAATATGAAAAACCGAAGGCTCATTTCTGTTTTCATGCTTCTCCTGCTCATCGGGGTTTTCCCGTTATTTGGAATCAGTTTTCGCGGCCTGGATCTTTCCGGCGACAACCGGCTTCTGTTCAGGACAGATACTGAATCGCAGTACGCGCTTTTTGTTTCCAGACTTACCGATTTGGCATTGCAGCAGATCACGGTTTTTCCCGAAAAACTGGAACTGGTAGACAGCGGCAGAATGATTTTGGCGCATAACCAATTCGGTACTGTCATGCTGCCTGTTTCCGGAGGACTTCCCATGCCGTTGCCGGGACTTCCGTCCTTTGCAGCCGGGATCGTTCCTATGGGCGGACCTGAGCAAATTGCCGCATCCTCCGACGGCCGCTGGATTCTTTATGTGGAGCCGACAAGCCCGGCATACGGAAATTTGACGCTGGCAGAAACCGCAAGCGGAGTGCGGCGGATTATAAGCGAGAGAGTTGAACTTCCCGCCGTGGATTTTCCCGCACGCTGGAGTCCCAATTCCCGTTTTTTTGTCTATTCAAAAGGTTCAAGGCTTTATTATTTCCCCATGAGCAATGATCCCGGCGCTGTAATTGATGAGCGTTACAGGATAATCGGAAACGGCGGAATCACGTCTGTTTTATGGACAGCGAAAGGGGATCTGTTCTATTTTAACGCGAATACCCTGTACCATGTACGCAGCCCGGAACTTTTTACCAGGACTATCTACGGCGATTTTCTCTCCATTGGCACCGCAGCGGGAAACATACCTCTGGATTTTGATTCCGGACTTGACCGTTACTGGATTGCGCCTGACGAAAGCTCGATATTGCTTTTTAAAAACGAAAAAAGCATTTTTTTCATTCCATTAGGTGAAAATGATTACAGGAATCTGATACTTCCCCATATAATGATACCCGATTGCGTTTCTGACATTAATGTGCTCTGGTCTGCAGCTGGGCTGCTTACCGTAACTGCCGCTTCCCAGGGGGGAGAGGTCATGGTATGGCGAATTGAAATCAGCGGGAAGCAGGTTAAATCCTTTATTCCGCCCGAGATCCCGGCTACATCGCGCGGAGCTCTTTCCCCTGACGGAACCATGGCTGTTTTCTGGGGAGACAGCGGTCTTGCGCTTTGGGACTATGTCAACTGGCGGCCAATACAGAGTTTGAGCCGCAGTCCGGTATTTTCCTGCGCATGGATCAACAACGGAGAATTTATTTCCGGCGGCAGCAGATTCATTGAAAGGATAAATATTTCGCGGGTTGATGAGACCCTGTCTGTCAGGCGGCGGCTCATCTGTCTTTCCGGGGCTGATGAGTTCGGTTTTGAGGAAGGCGATTTTATCAGAGAGCCTGTCAGGATTCTGGTTAAAGCCGGAACAGCGTGGTTTGCAAGCAACGGCAGTACTCCCTGGTCTGCGGTCACAGACCCCAGGCTGCGAACAGCTTCCCAGATGTCGGGGCGTTACAGGGTTTACCTGGAAGAGCAGTCATCCGGCGCCTTTAAAAATATCCCGATGATACGTGACACTGTTTCGATGGGCACTTTATCGCTGCTGCCGGCCGGTCTTGATTCGGCTGCTGTAAATACCTCTGTTACCGGAAAAATCGCCCTTTGCTTTGATCTGTACGATGATGATACCGGCCTTGTCCGGGTCATGAACGCCCTGCGCCGGTTCGGTATTAAAGCGACCTTTTTCCTGAACGGAGACTTTATCCGGCGCAATCCCCTGGCCGCCGCCGCTATTGCCGGCGCGGGCCATGAGACAGCATCGCTTTTTTACGCTCCGATTGATCTTTCCAATTCCCGTTACAGGATAACCCCCGAATTTATCGCCAGGGGACTTGCGCGTAACGAAGACGAATTTTTTGAAGCCACGGGAAAAGAGCTTAAAATGCTCTGGCACCCTCCGTTTTTCAGAACATCAGGCGAAATAACTGCCGCCGCTTCAGCCGCCGGCTACCGTACAATCAGCCGCGACATTGACTGCGGCGACTGGGTGGGCAGGGAAGAAGCGCAGAGACTTGGTTCAATCCAGTTTTCGGCGGCCTGTTTGATCGAGCAAATTTCAGAAGCGAAAAAACCGGGTGCAATTATCCCGCTCAGGCTGGGCCTCCTGCCCGGCGGCAGGGATGACTATCTTTTTAACCGAATAGACGTCCTTTTGGCTGCACTGATCCGCGCCGGTTATGAAATTGTCCCGGTCTCGGCTCTTGCGGACAAGTAGCAGCCGCAGCCAATGTTGCTTTTCCCTTCTTTACAGCCGGAAACAACCCATATATTGGATAATATTCCCGCATTAATCGAAAAAACTTTTCCCATGCCGGCACGTTTTCGCCCGCAGCTTCCTGAAAATATTAAGGAACTTTCCCGGCTTTTAACATCCGGCAGAGGTGAGCGCACCCTTTCCTATCTTGGGCGGCCTGATTATCTTTCCGCATATATACGTTATTTTTTGCCGTGGAACCTCTACCGCCTTTGCCGTTTGCTGCCAGGTATTGAACTTTCTCTTGTGCCGGGCGATACAATAACAGATCTGGGCTGCGGCCCCCTTACTTTTGCCTCGGCGCTTTGGATTTCCATGCCCCGGCTGCGAAATGTTCCCCTGGAAATACGCTGTATTGATCTGTGCGGCCCGATAATGGAAGCCGGGAAAAAGTTTTTCGCCGCTCTTACCGGGGGAAGCTGTCCGTGGAAATTGCGTATCATAAGGGAAAGTATCGAGCGCTCTGCTTCCGGGGAAAAGCCGGCTGCGCTTGTCTGTGCGGTGAACATATTCAACGAAGTATGCGGCAGGCTGCCGCATAGCGATACGGAAGGGCAGAGGCTCAAGGCTGTAAATGCCGCCCGCCTTCTCCACAGTCTTGCTTCAGCTTCAGGCTCAATTCTTGCAGTGGAGCCCGGAATCCCCAATTCGGGGCAATTTATCAGCCTGTTACGCAACGCGCTTCTGGAACATAAGCGCCTGCCACTCTCGCCCTGTCCCCATGCGCTTGTTTGTCCCATGCCCGGCGGTTTTGCTTCCAATAAAAGAATAAAAAATCGCTGGTGCCATTTTGCTTTTGAGACAGAAGACGCTCCAAAAGCATTGCACAGTCTTTCATCTGCTGCCGGGCTGCCAAAAGAGCGCGCTGTTTTGAGTTTTCTTCTGGCAGGACCAACGACAGCAGATAGGAATAAGCCGGAAAAAGCAGCGCAGAATCCCGTACGCATCGTTTCAGACGCTTTTTCATTGCCGCAGAATAACAGCGGCCGTTACGGCTGTTCTGCGCTGGGACTGGTTTTACTGACAGGGGATAAAGCATCCATAGATAAAACAGCTTCGGGCGCGCTGGTTAATCCTGAGTTTAATATCAGCGGACAGCGGGATATAAAAAGCGGCGCGATGACAGCGAAATTAAAAAACTGATTTTTACGATTTTTGGAGTAAATTCCAAAAAATTTATTTATTTTTGATATATTTATTCATTTATTCGATATTTTTACAGAGTTTTGCATTTATTTCCTATTAAATTTATGATTTATGTTGCCTTCACCTGAATATCTTCTTATCTTTTAGTAAGGAATAGGAATTTCAATCAAAGCCAATTGTTATTTTTTGATATGAAAGCCTTTTCAGCAACAAGGAGATAATTTAATGCCAACAATGCGTGTTTTTACAGATAAGATAATAAAGCGGCCTCTATACGCACAGGTGCTGTTCACAGCGCTGGCGTTTTTATTAATGGTTGTTCTAAGCTGGATCCTCATGAGTAATATTGTACATGGTCATTTAATACAAAATGCGGAAACTGTGCTTTCACTTGAGCATACCCAAATCAACTCTGAACTGCGGGCGCTCAGAATAAGCCTGAGCGGCACTTCACGGACAGTGAACAGCATTATATTGCGCGGCGGCGGTGCCGGAACATTGCAGAATTATTTTTATAATACGTCAGATCATTTACTTAATGGCGGACAGCGCATTTCAAGTTTTGACGGTCTTTTCGGGTATTTCGAAACGTTTCCGGAAGGGCCTGTTTTAATAAGAAGCTATCAGTATGATCCGCCTGACAGTTATAAGCCGGCGGAACAGGCATGGTATAAGATGGCTTTGGCAGCCAACGGCGAGATTGCGGAAACACTGTCTTATACGGATATGATTTCAGGGAGAGCTGTTTTAATATACTCACTTTGCATTTTTGATGAAGAAGGCAAAAGACTGGGCGTTATCGGTTATCGGGTAAATATTGATGTTATCGGGAAATTCGTTGTCGAAACAGCCCTGACCCGGGGCGGTTACGGGATGCTGCTGAGTGAAGATTTAATTATGCTTGCCCACCCCAACCAGGATCTTATTGGCAGAGAGCTGTGCAACTCTGAAATCCCGGTTTATATCTTTGCGGAAGAATTAAAGAATAGAATAGAAATTTCCGAGCGTCCGGTATTAAGTTTCAAACACGAGAAATCCGTCGCTTTTTTCCGGGTGCTTCCAAACGGCTGGGTATTGGGCCTTGTTACGCCAAAAAGCCTGTATTATCAAAGCGTTACCGTTATGGCTCTTGTTCTCAGCTTTCTGGGTTTCATGTTTGCGTCAATACTGATCTTCATACTGATTCACATTCAGGCGGCCAGGAATAAATCTGACATGGAGAGCAGGCATAAATCCGCCTTTTTGGCCAACATGAGCCATGAGATACGCACACCGCTGAACGCAATTATCGGTATGACAACCATAGGAAAGTCCGCTTCCGACTCCGAGCGTAAAGATTATTGCCTGATGAAAATAGAAGACGCTTCTAACCATCTGTTGGGCGTGATCAATGATATCTTGGACATGTCAAAGATAGAAGCCAATAAGTTTGAACTGTCATCAGAAGAATTTGATTTCGAAAAGCTGTTTCAGCGGGTAGTAAATGTGGTTAATTTCCGCGTGGATGAAAAAGGGCAAAAGCTCAAAGTACACATAGACAGAGCAATCCCTGTTAACCTGATAGGAGACAACCAGCGGCTGGCGCAGGTAATAACAAACCTGATGGGAAACGCGGTAAAGTTTACACCTGCGGAAGGATCCATCAGTCTTGACGCGCGCTTTATGGGAGAAGAAAACGGCGAATGCACAATACAGATAGCGGTAACTGACACCGGGATAGGCATAAGCGAAGAGCAGCAGGAAAAAATATTTGAATCCTTTCATCAGGCCGAATCCAGCACGACGCGCAAATTCGGCGGCACCGGACTTGGCCTTGCAATATCCAAAAGCATCGTGGAAATGATGGGCGGAAAGATATGGATACAGTCCGAGATCGGGAAAGGCTCAACCTTTGCCTTTACGGTAAGGATGAAGCGGGGAACCGGGAGAAAACAGGGCCTCCTGGCATCGGACATAAACTGGGGCAATGTGCGCGTAATGGCAGTAGACGATGACCCGGATATATTGAAGTATTTCAAGGAAATCGCGCAAGGGTTCGGAATAAACTGCGACACCGCCATAAGCGGAACAGAGGCGCTTACACTTGTGGAACGGAACGGGTCCTATCATATCTATTTTGTGGACTGGAAGATGCCCGGCATGGACGGCATACAGCTGGCCAGTGAATTGAAAGCGCTGACACCCGATAAATCCGTGGTGATAATGATATCCTCGGCCGAATGGCACTCAATAGAGGAAGAAGCGAGAAAAGCGGGCGTAGACAAATTCCTGTCAAAGCCCCTGTTTCAATCATCAATAGCGGATTTGATAAACGAGTCACTCGGATTTGAAAGACGGCAGAATGAGGAAGTGAAGATGGATATAGCCGGTCTTTTTGCCGGACGGCGGATACTCCTGGCGGAAGATGTAGAGATTAACCGCGAGATTGTCCAGAACCTCCTTGAACCCACACAACTGGAGATAGACTGTGCGGAAAACGGAGCACAGGCCGTGAGCATGTTCAGGGAAGGGCCGCATAAATACGATATGATATTAATGGATGTGCAGATGCCGGAGATGGACGGATATGAGGCAACGCGCCGGATCAGGGGACTTGGAGTCCCCGGTTCAGAAACAATACCGATAATGGCAATGACTGCGAATGTATTCCGCGAAGATGTTGAAAAATGCCTGGAAGCCGGCATGAGCAGCCATATAGGGAAACCTCTGGATTTTAATGAAGTAATGAAGAAGCTGAGAATCTATCTGGAAAACACAGAAGTGGGGTGATATCAGCATATACACGGCGCACGGCGTATACACGGGGCGGCAGCCAGGCGTGCATTACAGCACATACCAGGTGCGGCAGTGAGTGTTCTGGCAAAACTGCTGGATGAGTTCACCTGCGCAGCCCCCGCCGCTTAAAATAAACCGGAAGCATAGCGTATAACAAGAAGCTCAGCGTATTTTAAGCGACGTCATTT
>Ga0123353_10016496_pt1 | contig 10800 bp, 3 predicted proteins | sample TergutLab28metaG_3_FD_92763 | JGI IMG/M metagenome (GOLD analysis project Ga0123353, IMG submission 92763) | Labiotermes labralis P3 segment gut microbial communities from Petit-Saut dam, French Guiana - Lab288 P3 | ecosystem: Host-associated > Arthropoda: Insects > Digestive system > Gut ... | reverse complement strand
TTTACACAGTGTAATATCACAAAGACTGGAGTTGCCAGGGGAACCTTCTCTCTTGCTAAAGTGGGCCTGTGGCTTTTGAGGCTGCAAGACCCCAGAGTTCAAGACTACTGCTTTTCAGCCTAGTGGCCGCTACCTATTCGACCCACACAAGGTCTTTGCTCGACATTTGTTTATGTGGCTCTCATAACACTGGACAATTATTATTAATCGTTTGGTCCGCGTAACGGAGACAGTTGACTGTCAGATAGGAACGGAATGTGGGCGAAACTTAAGAATCTCAGAGTTAACTATGGGGTCGAATTATGCTTCAGGCGGTTATTCGCCGCCTTCCCATCGTCGAGTCCCGGGTCCAGTCACAGGCCTACCCACGTCATATATTCGGTAGACCAAGTGACACTGGGAAAGTGTTTTCTACCAGTAGCCCTCTTCGGTTTTCCGCTGTCGGGATCATTCCACCAGTATTCCATTCTCTTCTTCGTCTTCATGCTACTGATATCAGAAAGGCAAGTGGGCTAAAACTGGGAGCCTCTTTACAAAACATAAGCTTTGTCGGAAAAAAGTTAACTACTCATGATTTAAAGCTGAACATTCCATGTTTTATTCCAAGAGAGCGCATGAACGAGATTTTTTGCATGCGCGAGCATTGGAGTGTTTTTTAACTTTCGTCGCCTATGACGCAGTGCTGTTCAGTATGTAGGTATTGTCCCTGCTGGTGGCAAGAAAGTCGTGTCTACCAGCATGTAAATGGCGTTAATAAATTGTTAATTCACAGAATTGGGATCACTGCAAGCTGTCCTGCATAATGGCCGTCGTGAATTCAGATTATATAAATAAACTCATTGTATGCTTCTTATCATGAATTATCTGCAGTGAGGCGTGTATGAACACTGTACATGTTGTGTGAAAACCGTGGAACCGAGGACAAACAACAGTCAGTTTTGGAGTATTTGCCTTCCTGACAAAGAAGAACGTAGATTTACGATATCGCAATTCTCTGTGTGTGAGTGAAGCATGAGATCTATTTTTACTGAGCTTCGTACGTACAGCATAGTATATTATATTAGCGAGTGACTCTCTGAGTCCTTGCTCATTACTTGCCTGTAGTCAGGAATGAGAGATGGCGGGCGCGCGAAATTATTAGGCAGGAGCGGCAACAACGATAATTACATTGTTTGTTAGGATCCAAAAATAATATGCTGTATTAGATCTTGAAAACATCTGCAACTTTTTGCAAAATAATATATACTATAATGTAAATTGTCTTTGCACTTTCGCACAGATTTTCTTAAGCTTTAATTTTGATGGTCGCAACTAACAAACAATTAGTGTTAGGCACGAAAAATTTGCTACGGAAATAAATCATAGGCACATCTATGTATTTCATATGAAATACGGATTTTAAGTCAAAAAAGAGAAACTTAACAAAAGTGCAAACTTAAAATTATATCACACATCAGTGATATATACCCTATTACACACAGAATTAAAATAAGCCCTAAAATAGCGATATAACTAAGAAATAGGAAAGTAGCAGCTAATACTGCTACTTTAAACCACCTGTCTTTACTTGCGCCCACTGCTTACCATGAGGCATTTTTCTTTTCTGAGCAAATCCATTGAAGCCTCACTTGCATTCACTAGTCGTTTTGTTAGAAGATGGTTCGTTGTACCGACTTTGCTGATTAACGGTTTCCGTGATTTTCTTTAGTTTCTTTAGGCAAACGACGAGGTATTCATTAAATTAGACCAGGACTGCTGCTCTTGCAGTTCATTATTCGCTCATCATCCTGCCATTCGTCGCCGTTATGTGAACTACTGGCAGCATCACTATGTAAACCACAAACAACGTAATTATCAACTGTAGCACAATGAATAATCGACGAGGGTCCACAGGTTACTTACATTAAGTCATGATGCTGGGTAATGCGTGTATATGCAATATAACCTGATTGATATTGCAACATACAGCTTTGTATGAGTGTATATTCTTACTGATACATCTTTGTGCGACAGATAGCGTAATACTGAGAGAGTACAGAGCTCATTACAACAATATGACGTTACCGATACTACGGTATGTCTTGATACTGAGGTATGAGGCTTGCCAGGACAATACGTCTTGACGTACTGAGTAAGATATAGGCCTTCAGCATTATAAAACCGTATATCTTGGTACTGAGTGATATATACGGCTTGATATGAAAGGATATCGTGACTGATACTGAGTGAGGTAGCGGTATGCAGCTTCATTATAACAGTATATCATGACTGATACTAATGGGTTAGCTGTATGCAGCTTGATATGGCAGTATATCGTGACTGATACTAGTGAGGTAGCAGTATGCAGCTTGATATGGCAGCATATCATGATTGATACAGAGTGGGGTAGCGGTATGCAGCTTGATATGACAGTACAGAAGACTGACACTGAGTGAGATACATACAGCCTGATAAGGAATATATAGTGATTGATATTAAGCAAGATATGCGGTCATGCGACGGTACATCCCGACTGTAGTCTTCTTGGAAAGGAAGCTTCCTATGGAAGCAAAAACCCACGCCATGAAGATGTATGAAGGGGCGGAAGTGTAGTTTCACAAATTTGTAATCTTCGCTTCGAATCTATTCGTATGTGATTGAAATATGTAAAGCGCTCTCTCCTGGCAGTTCAAACAGGCCGCATTTCAAATCCCTTAGCTGCTAACACTGGTCATAATTACAGGTAATTTCAGTATGTCGTGGGACACTGCATCTTTCTGCAGCTGAGTTCCGAGTCTTATGTAGTTTATTTTAGTGTGTTGTCAGTATTTGAGACTGCTCAAATGTAGCGTTGATGGCAGGATGTTTCATGAATTATGAACTAAAGATGTGTAGGAATAAACGGTTCTACGTCGAAGAATTACGAACAACACATGAATATGTTATTTGCAACGCAATTCAGAGCGTCCTGTTCTGTTGCACTTTCTGAATGGTCATCAGATAATATAGATTGTTATCCTCCGGATACCCCTATACCATTGCGTCTTTTGTTTTGCTTAACGCCGTGAGGTAATGAGATCTGAACGAAACGTTGCCCACGGGAGTCATAAACTGGTATCATGCGCCTGCGCGCTGTGTACTGGTCAAATCTTCACGTCTTCTGCGTTTCATCTGCTCCCTATAGGCACATCTAATAGTTCCTACAGAATATCAACAAATTAACCGTAATTTAGATGATTTGGTGCCTGCGTGAGATTTGTTGGTCTAACAGCTGTGACTAAGTCCATGAAGCAGAGTCCTCTTTGAAAGCTAATAGCCCCAGATCTAGTCAAGAAATTTCCCGGATTGTACGGGGCCCCAAGGTTTACTTCCTTGTTCAAAAGAGCCCGCCACTTGCCCTTCTCCTGAGCCAGATCAATCCAGTCCACTCCCTCTGTTATTTCTTGAAGATCAGTTTTAAGATCCTGCCATTTATGCCTGGGTCTTCCTAGTTGTCTCTTCCCTTCGGGTTTCGTCAAAGCATGTATACAGCCTTATTTTCTCCGTACTTGCTGGGAACAGGACCCTCTCCTCTCAATGCCCTTGATTTCATTACAATTACGAACATCCAGTCTCCTTATGTATATTGGACCCTGCATCATTGTGATAGTTGAAGAATAAGAGACCAACTTGATGTCACTAGTTATTAAGTTTTATTTCACCTCTTCTATGCTCAACATGTTTCGGACATTAATACATCCATAATCAGGAGCCTGCGACTTTTCTATTGTATCACCACATTGGTTGTGAGTTCTTGTTTCGATGTGTGTTGGAGTTTCGGTGTGGCTGGGTTGGGGTGGTATCCGTGTAGCAGGCTCTATCGGTGTCAGAAACAACTTCCACACTGCACACGTATTCTGCCTATGTACGTTTTGTATATCTCAGTATAGTAGGTGAGACTTCTTCGGGATGCGGGTGGGTTTCGTGGAATCTAATACAGTTTTTTATTGGTTACATCTGAGTTTTTTTTATTACTATTGTCTTTCTCTTTATGGAGTCCGGTTAACTGTTTTAGGAATTAGTTGGCATTAATGACTATAACTATTTGCCTATTGATCCGATCATTAACACACTTCAGTAAACGCCCGTTCTCCTCGTCTGTTAATGATTAATTATCTCTAGATTCTCGTGAGAATAACTCACTTCTATAAACACCTGAATGTTTCAAACTCTGCCTCCTTCTTTTATCAGAAGTCCCATCCAGGTTAAAAAAAAAGTACTGGAATGAGGGCGTCGAACCCTCATTGTTCAGTACGGTATCTTCTTTTGTCTCCTTGGGTTCAAGTTTGCTGGTGTCAGGCGATTGCCCTTGCACAGTATGGTACGTTGTGAGTACGTCATGTGTCCATGCATTATAGGAATTAGCCACCTAGACTATCATTTCCTTTGTCGGTTGCTCACAGGGCAGACGAACCTTAAAGATTTCTTGAACAGTGTCCTTTTGTCCCTCAGTGAAGGTTTCCTGAATGGACCTGTATTGTGAGTTTCATGACGGATGGCTTCGATCCGCCTGTAACTGAGGGCTAGCAATCGTTTTACTTGATAAACAAATGTACCAACAATGTACGGCCACAATATCCATACAAAATATCAGAGATAACTAAACGTGATTATATTTTAATCTTTAAATTTTTGGATAGCGAAGGGAATAAAAAAGAATCTGAATGAACTAGTAGCAGGCATTGCCTGATTTCCATTGCTCTTCATTGTCTAGTGAATGCAGTTTTTATTTGTTAGTTTCATTCCCAAATATTGGAACTGTGGCACATTTTTGAGACATTAATAATGCAGTAAGAAATAAATTAAATATTAATTATGGTTAGTAAATGAGGAATTGAAGAGGATGTGGAAGGAAGTGGTAGTGACCCCATTTAAGGTCTTATCCCAGTATAGAAGGTCAAAGACTCATCCAGAACAAGACCTCATAATATACAATCCAAGAGACCGGCCAAAAAATTAGCATAACTAGTGTTGAAAGGAATCAAGATATTTCAGATGAACTAAATACCAACTCAACGTTAACAAGAATGTTGAATTACAGACAGAAATGGATTTCGCATTTTAATGCTTAGCGACACATTGCACTGTTCAACGGTAAAGTACAAAACCATCTGGAACAGCAGGCAGAAGACAATTTATGAGATCGGTAGGTTGATGAATTCCAGAATTTACTGAAACGTTATGGTTTTCGTATGAATGTCTGTTTGATTTAAATGTAAAAATACTCGGAAAGCTAAAACGTTTAGACCATTTGGGATACTTATCCATATATGGGAGAAAAATACTAAAATGGATGATATCCCCCCCACCCCACACACACACACACACACACACACACATATATATATATATATATATATATGTGCGAGGGTGTGTGTATTGGGCTCGCTTGGTTCATAATTAGATCCAGTGCCATACTGTTGTGAACGCGATAATGAACTTCGTATTTGTATAATAGTTAGATAAATTTATGACCAGTTGAGCGACTGTCAGTATCGCAAGAAGGATTCAGTTCCCTGTAGTTATTATTGGTGTTGGTCGAAAAATGTCCAAACTCTGCAGCCGAATTTAGTAGGTAAAGAACACTCTTTGTGGCCGCGATGAAAGTGAACTGAAACTACAAGCCCTGTTTACACCCAGAACCGCCCTTTATCACTCCTTCTGCGACGCGAAAGCATATCATTTTTTCCTTGGTAAAAGAAGAAAATCTAAGACACGCCTACTTCACTTATTCCTGCGTCGTTTATTGCTCAAATGTTTCACCTGTAGGGCTTTTCAGCCTAGTCTGCTCTCTGATTTGGAGAAGAAAACTTCCTCTATTTTGTCATTGCACAAAGTCAATCATAAATAAGTAACTTATCTTTCAGAATTCCCCAAATAAGTCCACTGTCTTTTACGTACACAGCTTTAACAACAGGCTTATATAAGTCCGGAATGTATGTGCAGCATAACAGTTCTTTCGCTTCTGTTCAATTATCTCGCAAACCGGAAGACCGACAGCTAACGTTTATTCGAATTAAACTTTTTTTTTTTCCTTTTGGTCGAATACTTTGTTCGAAAGATACGTCACGTGGTTGAATATTTAGCCGGTTACAATTCACATGTTTGCAGAAGAGCGTGTGGGTCTTCATGATTAGCGTTGTTGTTGTTGTTGTTGTTGTTGTCAGATTTGAACCAAAATTAGGAAATATTAAAGAATATTACCAAAACCATCGAATATGAAATTTTATGAATGTCCATTAGGCTCTTCTCGAACTGTTTTTACTGTAGGACAGAAGAATACACACAGAAAGTCCTTGGATACTGCAGCTTTATCGCATAGGAAATATGCATCCAACGGGTATTTAGGGAATTTTTAAAACCAATTATGAAATAAGTATGTTGATATGCAGTGAAAGAAGAACTCTAAATTCCCAGCAGACACAGGCCTTCTATGTGGTAAAATTCCCGTGACACTTGCCCTGCTGGGACCCAACAAAATAGACATCCGCATATTTTCATTGGCCAAAATGAGTTTGCTGTTTGTGAAGCGAACTTTGAAGCACACAACATACGATTAAGCGATGAGTCACGAACACACAGGAGAGAGTAAAAGCGTAGGGCCACGCATTCCTAATCTCATCAAGGATGAACCTGTGCTCCCTGTTTCACCCCTGCACCGCTTTACGCTCGGGCAGCTTCCAATACTCGCAGTATAACGAACTGGACATGTCTTTGTACAATGTCGGATAGGGCAATTCCTTCTCCCCCCCCCCCTACCGGCGACAGAAGCCCACTACTCCAGTCGACAGTGTAGATGAGATGTCCTTGTTTGCGTGCTTGTATTGGCATTGCAGAATTTCAAGATTGCTGTCATTTTGGATCTGACGTGGTGTAGTTTGGTAGCAGAAATTATTACGAGCGCTTCGTAGAAATCTGGAACACTCATCTTCAGGGATTAAGAGTGGGAAGGTAAGTACAAGTTCTATGTATATCGTTAGCTTGTGTCTACAGTTTAATGCATAGGAACACTAAGTTACTGTCTCCTATAATCCACAGTTGGGCAGCAAAGATTGTAATATAATGCTAAATGGCATTCCCTTCTATATTAACGACAACTGACCGCAGATCTTATTATTGTGACAATTAACACTAAATTAACGACGGGCATGAGTGCAATTCGCTCCCACTTACTCACGCAATAACACACGCTTTTACAGCCTAAATGCTACTTATTCGTAACCGCAAGTTACGTGGCTGAAATTATTGTAGAGACTTTCGAACCAAACGGATTTCTTATCGGGTGAGGGGCAATGGGAGAGTGGGAGATTGGAGATGTGACTGAAACGTGAAATTTGTGTAATTTGCATAACGTACGAACATCTCCAATTTATCGCAGCGTGGAAAATTGCATATTAATCTTATGCAATGCAACAGGACAGCTACATACAAATAAGGGCCAGATTTACCAAATTCGTGCATTGATAATGCTTTTAAGATTTTTAGACTACTTTGAAGATTATATTGAACATTGAGGTTTGCTTACAAGGCAGAGGAATTCTTGAATAGCCGATGCAACTGTCGCCAACACCATAGGTTTCCGTTGTTTGAGTTACCGTATCAGGTTGCACTGATATTTGGCTTAATCCGCCATTGTAAATACGCAAAATGGATCGTCAGTTCAGTGTTCCAATTTCGTAGCTCGAACCAACTCCACAGAGCCGAGTTGTTTTCAAGAGAAAATAGTCGCCTATCTATTCCAAAATTCCTGACCTTTTATAGAAGCCTGAAGTTAATTTTAATAATTATGACTTTGTAAAAAAAAAAACCCCCCGCATGTGATACATTCCACCTTCCGTAACTTAACCACTGTAACAACCTTTCAATAGCAGATGATTTTGAGAAGTGATAAGAATTCTCTCTGCGGATGGCGCAGTGAGCGCCGAAATATGTAGCGTATGTTTAGTAAACAATACATATCTTCTATTGTACATGTGCGTGTAGTTGGAAAATTAAGGGTATAACTGCTGTAAAAATATGCACGGAATAGAAAGCTTCACGTTATGTACCATATTGACAAGAGCCCGCCACTGGGCCGTACCCAGCTTTATATAAATCCAGTCACCAAACTTCCATTTTATAGTAATGACTTCACCTTGTGCCTAAGTTTCCAAAATGAACTCATCTCTTCACTATTAAAGGAAGAAGATAAAGTTTCGTCTTTTCACGTATTCCGATTAGTCTGGTAATGCAGATTTATCTTATCCCAGCGCTCCGTAAACCCATAGTCCTTGTTTCCATCGGCTGAATCACGTTTGATCAGGAGTGAAAATTTGGAATTTCTTCACTTTGTTGTCTTGTCCGCCGGACGGTAGGAGCGTCATGAAATTCAGATTACCCGACTGCTTGACACCGCATGGTAGCCTGCAGCAGTCTGCGCTGGTCGATACAGCGTCACTTTAACAAAGCGATGGTTGAGAGAAGTGTTTTGTACTTTTAAGCGTTATTTACCAAGTGCAAAGGATTACCGTAGGTGGAGGTCCTGTCCTTCCTTTTTTAACCTAGTATCAGCACTTGAATTGTTCAGACACGTATTTTGAAATCAGACATTTCAAACTTTCAACGGACGTTCTTCGGAATTTCAAATTTTCAGCCACACTACTCCATAAGCAGAGCAGATTCTTCCACGAGGCTGTGAAGTGCTTCGTCCTCGTTGTTCACGAACATTCTACAGACTTTTTGCAATTCGATATGGGAGACTTTCACTAACTTTACTTTCGCTGTTCTTATTGCTAAACAAGATTAACCTTTTGGCACCGGAATTATTTTTTCTAATTTTAGCACACCCTGTATATAAAATGTGAATAATACAGGAACAAAATATGTTAGAATTATGAAACAAACTGCATTTTGAGTATACACCATGCTTAAAATATTGAGTACCTATATTTGTTGAATAAATATATAAAATGCAACTTTAGAGGTTAGCGGTGCGGTACGACCACTATAGTTGACATTAGGCGTCAAAAGGTTAACAAACTGAAATGAACGCCGTTGGCAATTTTGTGTACTTCATTAGGTACAGAGTAGAATCTCTCTGAAGTTTTTAAAATTTATTGGTGAAGGTTTTTTTTTTCACATTGTGACTACGACGCTAATATTAAAAAGACGCCAAAGAAATAAATATTGAGAATGTGGACTGGATTACTATAATACTAAAGTCAAATAAAATATGTACTCCGTCTGACACAACTTTCTATAGTTCAGGATAGGTCAGAGTGGAGGTTTCCTTTGAACACAGCAGTGAAAATTCCTACTACGTAACTTGGAAGAAAATCCTTGACTAGCTGATTGTCTGTTAGTTTGTGAAGAAGGATTGTGCTGAATGCAGTTAGTTTGTTAGTTACAGCAAGGAACATAAATCACTTCCCCAAAATACTAACAATAAATTCTTCATGTTTTTAGGTAAGAGTCTTTTGTCTAAACGTCAGTTATCTGTGAGCCTAAAAACTGAAACCAACGGAAATAATATAACCTGTGTTTTTTATGGGCGTGGAGCTAAGTATCTGACGTGATGGGAAGAACACAGACTGAGGTTTATGGGGGAGGCTGCTCCCGAGGGGAGTACTCGGAATCAAGAAGGCAGAATTAACATGGTAAAGGAGAAAAGTGCATGACTAGGAGCTTCAAAATTTATAAAAATTTACGCAAGATGAGATGCCTGAGAATATAGTACGAAATGGAGAGCAGGGAAATTGATAAAGTAGTTAAGTTACAAAGTCTGAGCAGAAGAAGCGACATGGAAGACGTAGATATAGATGGGACGATTACATTGAAGGTACGGTTTCCGAGGTTTATGACTGGAATTAACTGGCTTATCATAGAGTCCATTGAATATTTTTAATGTAATATGCGGAGAATTTCCCGACTACGCCAGCGACTATTATTTTGTGAGAATGACTCTTCTCCTTGGAGTTTATCACAATTTGAACTAAAGTAGTCTTGTTGTTAAGGGTAGAATGAGAATGAGGATAGAAGAAAGAGAGTGAAGAAGAATGCATGAAAGCAGTCGAGTAGAGTAACAAGTAAGACCCCTGCAGCTTCTGCCTCTCCTTCGACACTGCCGCGTGGTTGCGTTGCGCGGTCGGCAGGCGCTGAAGCTGACTGTGTGTAGCGTGTTGCGTGCGACCAGTGTCTATTATACCGTGTTGCAGCCCAGCGCTGGACTCTCTCGTTGGGCAGAGAACTGCGTCAGGGATTTATTTGTGAATATTTACATTTTATTACGGAGATACACAAACAAAAGTTCAAGATTTTTCACACAATTTCCATTTGGCCTACAAATTACGGTATAAAGTCGCGAGTGGTTATTGTTAGAAACACTCAGAAGGATTAGAGCAAATACACTAGATTAACTGTCCTTTGCTTTTCTTTGTATCCTACCCCACAAATAAATCCCTGAAACGTTGTGCTTTTTGGTTTTGTGAAATGGGTGTAACCATCCGCGACGCGCTGTGCTGTACTGCTGTGGTGTGCACGGTGTGTAATAAGTAGCAGCTTACAGATTAAATATAAAAAGAAGTGTCGCAGTGGCGTTTCTTTGCACACAGGAACATCAGTTTGTGTCAGTTAACAATGAGAAGGAGGCGTGGAAGCATTTTAACTAGTGTCAGCGCCCCCTAAGGAAGTGTGGCTTAGGTAAGTCGAGAGATTCAGTTGTACATTATACATTACTTTCTTATGGAGCTTTATATAATAAGCTTGTGGACTTAAAATTGTGTGTGTGTGTGTGTGTGTGTGTGT
>Ga0123353_10016495_pt1 | contig 10800 bp, 7 predicted proteins | sample TergutLab28metaG_3_FD_92763 | JGI IMG/M metagenome (GOLD analysis project Ga0123353, IMG submission 92763) | Labiotermes labralis P3 segment gut microbial communities from Petit-Saut dam, French Guiana - Lab288 P3 | ecosystem: Host-associated > Arthropoda: Insects > Digestive system > Gut ... | reverse complement strand
TCGGGGCGGCATGCCGGAAGACTCGGTGCGTTTGTCGTCGACTATAAGGGCAATCCGCTGAACGTCGGCTCCGGCATGACTGATGAACAACGCGAAGAGTTCTGGCGTCTACGCGAAGCTCTGCCCGGACGGGTCATCGAGGTCAAATACAAAGAAGAAAGCAGCGACAAGAAAACCGGTAACTACAGCCTGCAATTCCCGATTTTCGTAGCGCTTCGCGAGCAAGGTAAAGAGGAGAGCTACTATTAGAATGTAGAATGTAGAATGCAGAATGTGTAATGTAAAAACCCATGCCTGCTACAATTCATTTTACATCCCAAAGGAATTATGCTATAACATGAATAGACTTAAAATTAACTAGGAGGATTAATTATGAACGGTCATCTTAACGGCAAGGTAGCGCTGATAACAGGCGGCGGAAGCGGGATCGGAGCGGCTATCGCAAAACGCTTCGTAGCCGAAGGCGCAAAAATCGTCATCACAGGCCGGCGCAAGGAAGCTCTTGCCGAAACGGTGTCGGCGCTTCCCGAGGGCAGCGTACTCGCGTTTGCAGGCGACGTCAAAAACCCAGACGATGCAAAAGCCATGGTCGACGCAACGGTCGGGTTCGGCGGCAAGATCGACATCCTTGTCAACAACGCGGGCATCGACCCTCCGGGCAACGTAGTCGACATCCCGATCGAGCAGTGGAGAGCGATTTTGGAGACAAACCTGTTTGGCCCGTTTTATACGATGAAATACGCGATCCCTTACATGATAGACGCCGGAGGCGGCGCAATAGTCAATATCGGGTCTCTTGCCGGCCTTATGCGCATACCAGCCATGCCCGCTTACTGTGCGTCGAAGTCAGGCCTCATCGGCCTTTCGCAGACGGTCGCGCTTGATTTTGGCAAGTACAATATCCGCTGCAACGTAGTCGCACCGGGCGCCACCCGCACCGCTATGCTGGAAGGCGCCATGACAGGTCTGGCCGAGTCTCTTGGCACGGATGTGACCGGCGCGCTCGACTATATGACAAGGTTCAACCCGATACCGCACCCGTGCACGCCGGAGCAGATCACCGGCGCGGTCGTTTTCTATGCAAGCGACGACTCCGCCATGATAACCGGCACTGTGCTTCCAGTAGACTCCGGTTCAACGGTGGTCGACCCGAACGGCGCGGCGCTATCCGGCAGGGGCTGGGGCGATAGTTAACCGACAACTTTCACAGGAGCGGTCCTCGAGGGCCGCTTCTTTTTTTTACAGGCCACAGGGTATCCACCGAAAATACCGCTAAATTTCCACTCAGTTCAATACGATATATATAGAATAGGGCGAATAGCGGCACGGATTGCCGCTATGACAAAATAGCCCGATTCAAGGAGGAATATATATGATCATCGAAAGCTACGAAGTCATGGCAAGCTCGCAAAGAACGTCCCTGACGGTACAATCGACAAGGCTGACGGCCAAACGGGAAACAGGCGCTGCATCGGGCGTCCTGGCAAGACCGGAAGAAAACAGCAGGGACAACGTAACGATCTCGGACGCGGTCAAGGACATGTATAAACAGCAAAAGGAGGACAGCCACAGATATCTGGCGCAGAAAGCAAACGCTCCCTCTGTAACGAAGACAAGGAATGGGCAAAAAACTCCGATGACGCCCGAGCAACTCAAGATCACACTGATCGAAATGATGATCGAAATGATGACGGGCAAAAAAGTCAAACTCAAGGTTTTCACTCCCGAGGAGTACGAAGAAACCCCGCGTGACATCACTATGCCGGGCTTACAGAGCGGCGCGACAGCCGTCCCCATGCAAATCACTGACAGATTTGAGTTCGAGAGTTTTCACTACGAATCGGAAAGAGTCTCGTATCAGGCGCAGGGGCTTATCAAAACCGCGGACGGCAGGACGATCGGTGTGGACATCAACATGTACATGTCTCGCGAGTTCGTATCCTATACGAGCGTTTCCATGCAGATGGAGAGACCGTGCGACCCGCTGGTCATCAATTATGGCGGCACTGCAGCTTCCCTCACCGGCGAAAAGTTCGACTTTGATTTGACAATGAACGGTTTGCCCGATCGCATATCGCTTCTGGGCGAGGGCAGCGGGTTTCTGGCAATCGACAGAAACGGCGACGGAATCATTAACGACGGCAGTGAGCTTTTCGGACCGCGGACAGGAAACGGGTTTGCCGAACTCAGAGCTTATGATCAGGATGGCAACGGATGGATCGACGAAGCGGACGATATCTTTTCCAAGCTTCTTGTCTGGACACGCGACAGATACGGCAATGACCAGTTCTTCACCTTAAAGGAGCTTGGCATCGGAGCGATATTTCTCGGTGATATAAGTACGGAGTTTTCGTATAAGGACGACAGTAACCAAACGCTTGGCATCATGCGGTCCACCAGTTTCTTCCTCAATGAGTATGGAGGCGCCGGAACGGTCTCGCATGTTGATATGATGATTTAACGGTAATAACCAGATTTGGGCCGGGGCTGAAAACCCCGGCTCCCGTTATTGCTCTATTGTAAATAAAACAACAGTATGGTATTATTCCGGCATAAACAAACACAATCAGGGGGCGGATATACATGATCGGGAAAATAACGCTTGCTAAAGACGCGCAGCTTCTTGAGATAAACCTGAAACGCTATTTAAATGTGGCCCTGGAGTCAGGCGCCTCGACCGCAGCCATTGTTCCGACGAGCCAAATCGTCGTCGATGAGCGCGTGATAATGAAGTGCCGGTTCCCGCTGTGCAGCGAATACGGCTCATGTTTAAACTGCCCTCCGAACACTGGAACCATTGAGCAGATGCGAGCGCGCATAGCAGCGTTCGGACATGCGATCGTTATGAAGCTTGACGTCCCGAGCGAAAGGATAGCGGGCGCGGCGGCAAGGGGCGACGAAGGCGTCGAAGATCTGAAGAAACTATGCAAGATCATCAGCGACGTGGAGTCAGCAGCTTTTTACGACGGATATTATTTCGCCACCGGGTTTTCGTCAGCGTCCTGTCATTTCATCTGGTGCAGGGGGCAGGAGTGTCAGGCGCTTGCCGGCAAAGGATGCAGGCACAGAGCGCGCGCTTACACAAGCATGGAAGCGACGGGAGTCGACGTGTTTCGTCTTGCTGCATCGTTGGGTTGGGAGATATACCCGATCGGGATGTCGGCAACGGCTGATATGTTTCCACACGGTTCCAGATACGGTATGGTCCTGATAACCTGATCGACACGTTGCAGGTCACGGGGCATATATTGACACATACGCGTCATTGTGCTATATTTTCACAGGAAGCCTTGCGGCAATCGCCGCAGGGCTTTTCGAAGCAAGCGGAGAATGCTCTCACGAAACCCGGGGGTGCGTTATGTTACTGACCGGCGCGCAAATCGTCATTGAAGAGCTTGTTAATCATGGGGTGGACGCCGTCTTCGGATATCCCGGAGGATATGTGATCCACATCTATGACGAGCTTTTTAAAAACTCGCATCGGATAACCCATATACTATCCGCGCACGAGCAGGGAGCGGCGCACGCGGCCGACGCTTACGCGCGCGTATCCGGTAAAACCGGCGTCGTTATCGCAACAAGCGGGCCGGGCGCGACCAACCTTGTAACGGGTATTGCAAACGCATACCTTGATTCAGTCCCAGTCGTGTTCATCACGGGCAACGTTCCGGTCCCAATGCTGGGTCAGGACTCATTTCAGGAAATCGACGTCATTGGCGTCACAATGCCGATAGTCAAACACAGTTATGTCGTGAGAGAAATAGCAAACCTGCAGCGCACACTGAAAGAAGCCTTCCAAATAGCCGGCTCCGGAAGAAAAGGCCCTGTCCTGATAGACATACCGAACTGTGTTCAGCAATACACTTGCGAGTACGATACGAAGCAGAAGATCCCGGCACCCGGGACCGCGAAAAAAACCGTGGATCAGCTAAGCTTTGATCGCGCGTTTGCAGCCATAAAGAGCTGCAGGCGTCCGTATATCTACTGCGGAGGCGGTGTAGCGGCGGCCGACGCGGGCGCAGGAGTTATAGAGCTTTCCAGGAAACTGGGCGCACCCGTCGGTTTGAGCATGATGGGCATCGGCTCAGTACCATACTCATACGAGTTAAACCTTGGCATGAGCGGAATGCACGGCAGATACGCGTCAACAGTCGCAAAATCGGAAGCGGACCTGATACTGGCGTTGGGCGCACGGTTTTCCGACCGCGCGACCGGAAGCGCAAAGGAATTTTCCAAAGACGCCACGATAATCCACGTTGACATCGACGCGGCTGAAATCGGCAAAAACATCAGATCCGATATCAGCATTTGCGGAGACATACGGGATGTGCTGCCCAGACTGACGGACGGCATCAAAGCGATTCCGGATAAGCAGTGGCTGGAAAGAGTTCGCGAGCTGAAAGCCGAAGGCAGTGTAGCACCGGGCGGTGAGTTCACACCGCGTAATATAATAAGCCATGTCAATGACTTCTACGATGATGAAACTGTCGTCGCGACCGACGTCGGACAACACCAGATGTGGGTCGCCCAGTATTACAGGTTTGAAAAACCTCGCAAGCTCGTCTCGTCCGGCGGGCTTGGCGCAATGGGCTTTGGCCTCGGCGCCGCGATCGGAGCGTGCTTCGCGCGGGGCGGGAAAAGAACGGTTTTATTCACAAGCGAAGGCAGCTTTGGTATGAACCTCATCGAACTGGCGACTGCAGTGACGTTCAGGCTGCCCATCACGATCATTTTACTCAATAACGGAGTATTAGGTATGGTCCGTCAGATGCAGACGCTGTTTTTTCAGGAGCGGTATTCGCAGACGACGCTTGACAGGAAAACGGACTTCCCCGCGCTGGCTGCTTCTTTCGGCGCCGCCGGGTACAGGGCAGAAAACCTTGAGCAGCTTGATAGTATTCTGGGTTCCATACCCGCGGATGGTCCGAGCCTGATAGATTGTAAAATCGACAAAGATGAGAAAGTGTTTCCAATGATACCAGCCGGAGGCGGCGTCGGCGACATGCTTGTTTAGGGATCAGGGATCAGGTGTGTTACGGAAAGGCGGAAAGGTATTATGAACGAGAAATTCATGGTCGGAATAATCGTTTCCAACCACTTCGGAGTCCTTAACCGTGTAGCGGGGCTTTACGCAAAGCGTGGATACAACATTGACAGCCTCGCCGTCGGAGAGACCGAGAATCCGGCATACTCGAGGATGACGATCGTATCCACAGGAGACGAGTATATGAGAAACCAGGTGCTCCGTCAGCTTGAAAAACTTCACGACGTGAAAATGGTCGTCCTGCTCGAAAAAGATTCTGCCGTTTCTATCGAGCACATGCTGATAAAGCTAAAAGTCGGCGCCGAAGGTAAATCCGCCATAAGCGACCTCATAAACGATTACGGTGGAAAAGTAATGGACTTCGGAGGCGACTTTATTACCGCTGAAATCACCGGCGGATCGGAGAAAATCGAGCGCTTCATTGACTCTGCGCGGGACGTTGGCATACTCGAAGTGTGCCGCTCCGGTCTGATCTCAATGGTCCACGGCACCGGGAATGTTTTTAGTATAGAAAATCTGGAATAGAGGTCTGAGACAAATGTTTAAGCTTTTTTGCAGAATATTTCAATCTGTCATGAAAGTCGCGGCATATGCTTTGCCGTGGCGCGAGCCGGAACTTATTGAAGGTCAGGGCTGCGTAACGAAACTGCCCGTTTGGATAAAAAGCAAGGGAACAAAGAGCATCCTTTTCGTCACGGACAAGGGCATCATGTCGCTAGGCCTGGCTGACAAGCTTCTGGATGCGCTGCGGGACGCGGGAATCGCAGTGGCGCTGTACGATAAAACGGTACCAAACCCCACAATTGACAACATTGAAGAATCACTTGCTTTGTATAAAGAGAATAATTGCGGCGGCTTGATCGGTTTTGGCGGAGGCTCAGCGATCGACTGCGCAAAAGGAGTCGCCGCGCGTGTCGCCAGGCCACGTAAGAGCATCACAAAAATGAAAGGGCTGCTTAAGGTCATAGCCAAACTGCCTCCGTTGTGCGCCGTTCCGACAACAGCCGGCACCGGCAGCGAGGCGACTCTTGCTTCAGTTGTGGTCGACAGCCGCACTCAGGAGAAGTACGCGATAATGGACCCCGCACTGATTCCGCACGCTGCGGTACTCGACCCGCTGCTGACAGCCAGCATGCCGCCTCACATTACGGCAATGACAGGTATGGATGCGCTCGTGCACGCTATAGAAGCGTACATCGGGCGCAGCAACACACGTGAAACCCTCGAATTGTCCAGGGAGACCGTAAAACTGATATTTGATAACCTCTATACAGCATACAGTGATGGCTCCAACGTAGCGGCCCGGGCCAATATGCAACGCGCGGCTTATCTCGGCGGGCGCGCGTTTACACGGGCTTATGTTGGAAACATACACGCTCTCGCACACGCTATAAGCGGGATCTACGGAGAAGCCCACGGCCGCGCCAACGCTATAATACTTCCGCACATTCTCGACGACTACGGCGAAAGCATATACAAACAGCTGTCTGAGCTCGCCGAAGTCGCGGGCCTTCGCGGCGAGACCCGTGAGCAAAAGGCAAAAGCCTTCATAGCTGCGGTGCGCGAACTAAACCAAAGGATGGGCATTCCGACCACGATGGATTGCATCCGGGACGAGGATATCCCCGTTATGGCTGACAGGGCTTTTCACGAATCCAACCCTGTGTACCCTGTGCCGCGGATTTTTTCCCGCGAAGACTTTGTCAGCGTGCTGCACAGGCTGACCGGCAGATCCGGGCATTACGGTTACGCGGGTAAGATGGCGCGTATTGACCTCACGACCGGAGAAGTCGCGGAGTTTATGCCGCCCCGCGACGACCTGATCAAATACATCGGCGGCAAGGGCCTGGCTGCAAAAATAATATACGACGCATTTTCCGAAAAAGTGGAGGCGTTTTCGGATAAAAATCTCATTGTCATCACGACCTCCCCGTTGAACGCTTCGACGGCTCCAAGCTCGTCACGCTTTAACATCTCCACGATCTCCCCTTTGACAGGGCTGCTGGTGTCCTCAAACTGCGGCGGGGATTTCGGGCTGCACCTGAGACGCGCGGGATATGACGCGCTTGTCATTTCCGGCAGGGCCCCTGCCGGGACATATATCAGCGTAGGAGAAGACGGGATAAAGCTTCTCGATGCGGGACATATGTGGGGAAAGACCACGGGCGAAACTCAGGAGATGATGGGTAAGGGCGGCAAGCTTGCCATTGGCATTGCCGGCGAAAATCTCGTTCGGTATGCAAACGTAGCCAGTCAGGAACGAGTTGCGGGGCGCGGCGGGACAGGCGCGGTATTCGGGTACAAAAGGCTGAAAGGCATAGTAGCCGGCGGCGCAAAATCGGGAGTCACGATGCCGGACAACGAGAAGTTCAAGGCATTTAATAAAAAATGGATCGCAAAACTGCAAGACCATGCGCTTACCGGCCGGCAGCTTCCGACGCTGGGAACACCTGCTCTTGTGAAAATGATGCAGCGCTCGGGCCTGCTTGCGACAAGAAACTATTCGGCCGGGCGGTATACGAGGTTTGAGGAAGTAAGCGGCGAAACCTTGCGCGACAAACACCTTGTTAAAAACAAAGGGTGCGTATCATGCCCCATACAATGCGGGCGAGTCGTAAAACTAAACGAACGCGAGATCACAGGTCCCGAGCTGGAGACCATAGGGCTCCTGGGTCCGAACTTATTGAATGACGATCTTGAGCGGATCATAAGAGTAAACCACCTCTGTGACGAGTACGGAATAGACACAATGTCACTTGGCGGCTCAATAGGGTTTGCCATGGAACTAGGCGAAAAAGGCCTCTGGGAAAACGGGCTGAGTTTCGGCGACTGCGATAAGCTGGAATCGCTTGTATCCATGGTCGCGCACCGTGAAGGTTTAGGCGCTGACATCGCCGAAGGCGTTTTGAGAATGTCGGAAAAATACGGCGGAGCGGAGTTTGCCATACATGTAAAAGGCATGGAACTTGCAGCATACGACCCGCGCGCTGCTCAAGGAATGGGTCTCGGATACGCTACGGCAAACCGCGGCGGGTGCCATCTAAACGGCGGTTACCTGGTCGTACTGGAAGGCCTCGGGCTGAGGGTAAACGGTGCAAAAACGAAAGGCAAAGCCGCGCTGACTGTGTTCTTCCAGGACCTGATGGAAGCGGCTGCCGCGGCGGGAAGCTGCCTTTTTACCACATATGCTGTGCTTCCCTCCGCTCTGGTCAAGCGTCCCGAGAGTTTAGCGGCACGCGTTGTTAACGCGGTTTTCCCGGGTTTTGGCGGCCCGGTCGCCTTCGCCCACAAACATCCCGGCTTGCTTGGGATAAACATTCCCGGCATGATGCCGCACCCATACGCATATAAACTGGTCACTGGCGCCAAAATGAATATTGGTAAGTTTGTTCGCGCAGGCGAAAGGATCTACAATCTTGAAAGAATTATTAATGTACGTCAGGGTATGACGGACGCTGATGTGCTGCCCAAGCGGCTGACCGAACAGCCTCAAATCGACGGCGGCGACGAAAGCATCGTTCGCCTTGCTCCTTTGCTGAAGAAATACTATAGGATAAGAAGCTGGGACGAGCACGGCGTCCCGAAGCGCAAGCTGCTTGTAAAACTCGGTCTGTGAAATACAGGCTCAAGATAAACAGCGGATTTTTATAGCCCGCCTGGCAGCATGGACAAAAGAGGAGGAACGACGGTTATGTTTTGCGCAAACTGCGGATATCCGCTAAAAGCGGGCGCTGTCTTTTGCACCGAATGCGGCAGCAGCGTCGGCAACGCGGAGCCTACGGAGATGCTTGTGCCTCCTTATCACGACACAGCAGCGCCGACAGCCCCGGACCCAATGGTGCAAACCTCCGAGTACACGTACCCCGAGTATACGACTCCCGAGTATACGACTCCTGAGTACACATATCCCGAGTACACGGCTCCTGAGTACACAACTCCTGAGTACACATATCCCGATCCCATGGTGTTGACCCCCGAGCCTGGTTCCGAAACACCCGGATACCCGTATAACAACTATGAGCCGCAGGGTTTAGCCTCGGCGCCTGTAATCGTGACCCTGGAACCGGTCGCGGATACTGTTACGGATACTGTTTCATGCACTGTAACAGACAAATCAGAAAGCCCCGCCACAAGGCAGGCTGAGTCGATCGGGTGGTCGATCGTAAAAGGTTTTTTATCGTTCTTGCTCAGCATTATTGCGTATGCTTTGATCTGCGCCTTTGTTGCGCTTCTTGCGGCGCGGCCCTCCAATATCCCGGAACTTATTCAAGGTACTGACGTCGTTTGGATAATGGAAGAAATAGGGCTGGATGATATTATCCTTCAACAGGTCAATGATACGTTTATCAACGACCTCAGCATCGACATTTACGACATTGAGCAGTTTTTGAAGCGGTCGAATGTTGCGGACGAGCTCGGCAAAGCGGCGGACGGATATATCAAGGCCCTGACCGAGGGAAACACGGGTTATTATTTGTCTTCCAGGGAGATCGTCAGCTTTTTGAAAGCAGTGGCTCCCGATATCCGCGACCAGTTTGATTACAAGCTGACCGATGATGATTTTGATTTAATAATAGAATCGCTGGAGGAGCAGGTCGATCTTAAAGAATTTCGCGTGGAAAAGATCCTGCAGGACGTGAATATTGACATAACAGTTCCCGGAGTGGTGTTTTCAGTGTATCCGCTTATTGTGACCGGTATCCTTTGCGCTCTGGTTTTATTTGATATTTTCCTGCTGCACAGGAGAAGGGTCGAAAAAGGTTTTCTGACGGCGGGCGTCCCTGTCATTCTCGCGGGCATGACATATATTGCCGCCGGAATGTTGTTCGGTTTCTTTTCTAACCTGCTGAGCAGCACTGCGTTGTTCATGATCACGAGACTCGCCGGCGGTATCGCATATATGATTTTCATATATGGCCTTGTTTGTTTTTCCGCAGGTTTCCTTTTCCTGATTCTTTATGTTATTATCGGCTCAATAAAGAGAAAACGCCCGGCAAAGCAGGCGTCGACAAAGGGCTCAAAAGCCTGGATCCTTACGGGACTGGTGACAAACGTATCGCTGCTGGTAGTTTGCGCTGCGATTTCTTTCCTGTTTTACAACAATATGATTTAGCATGTGGTAACACAGGGGGACGAACACAGGGGGACGGTTCTGTTGTGTTAACGTATGGGTAATACGAATGGGGTGACATTACTTGACAATGGCGGGAAAAGGCTATATAATCCGTGAGGTTTCGGCACAACCAATATGCGCCAGTAGCTCAGCAGGATAGAGCACGTGCCTTCTAAGCACGGGGTCGGGGGTTCGAGCCCCTCCTGGCGTGCCACGGAAAAGTCAAGTTCACGACACAAACTTTTATGGTTTTTTCATGAGCTTGATTTTTCGTTTTTGATATTGGAACATCATTATTGTAGGGTCGGGTTTCCATGCCCGACCGCGGCTATTTCGGCGTGTCCAAATGCATTCAAAACAATAATCAAGTGCACATGACCATCGCCGGTGCGGGCTTTGGATTATTGCGTTAATCAATGCAAAAAAGTTACTGCCTATTAAGAAAAATATGTATTGCTCAAAACACTTACATCCCGTTATTCTCCGTTGCAACGAAATAGTCATAAAACGGCATCAGAAACTTATACCCGCTTACAAGGCGGTCGGCAAACTTACGTGCGAAAAGTTCGTCGCTGATTTCCCCAAAATGTATAAGCGAGAATGATTTTTTATTGTACCACTCCTCCGTTTTTGGCGTAGGAGC
>Ga0123353_10016494_pt1 | contig 10800 bp, 8 predicted proteins | sample TergutLab28metaG_3_FD_92763 | JGI IMG/M metagenome (GOLD analysis project Ga0123353, IMG submission 92763) | Labiotermes labralis P3 segment gut microbial communities from Petit-Saut dam, French Guiana - Lab288 P3 | ecosystem: Host-associated > Arthropoda: Insects > Digestive system > Gut ... | reverse complement strand
TTTTAATATTTATTTATTTATTTTTGGGATATATTCTCATTATAAATTTATCATACTCATCTGAATATATGGTGAGAATTTTTCCCACGTTATCATCTGAAAGCTGGGGATCATTACCATGCCATTGCACACACGTTCAACATGTTATGTGTAGGTATTTTCCTGCAAAACGAACATTGTGAAGACATTTATCTTATATTCAGGTTAGTACAGTACATAATCAAAAGTGGAGTCTTCTCTTTGCATATTTTGTTATTCTGCTCTGATACAACTATTTTGTGCTTTCCTCTTGTAATAGGTACATTTTACATTTCTTCTCCTTTGGTGTCACATTCTTAAAATGCATTTTATTTACAGTGATGCATAACATGTTTAGATTACTACCAATTAACTGTCATGATATGCAAAAAGCAAGTAGCACAAATTTTCATTTAATAGAAAGAAAAGAAAGGTTTTAAACCTACCACCCTTAAAACTGTGCCATCCCAGGTGCTATCACATCCTGTAAGTGAGTATCTACTCTCTTCTTCTGTAAAGTGATGGCCATTGAAACGTCAGTTACTTAAAAACTTTACAGGATAATTTCAATTATATATGATAATTAACATTATGCTGATGATTATGATGGTGACGGTGGTGGTGAAGATGATGGTAGTAACAGCAAAAGACAGCAGTTAACACCATTTTCTTTAGTTAGCATATTGCATGGTGAGCCCTTACTATGAAGAAGACCATAAGAATGTCAATATGTGTGCTGTACACTGGAGTAACTGTCTGATGTGCTCGCAGGAGTCACAAATGTAAATGCAATGGAATACATGCAGAAGTATTACAGAAGATGGAGATCAAAAACCATATTTCAAGTGTTGCTGAGGTATCGTGCTGCCAGACAACAGGATCTAGTCTACTTCTCCCAGCAGGTTAGTTATCATTACAGACCTTCTGAAATGCTGACCGCAGCTTTGTCATACAGTTAAGAAAGGCATAGATGTTTTTATTAAAATTCATAACACACAATTACCTTAGATCAAAAACAGGAACTTCTTATGCAGTTTGTGTTTGTGTGTGTTAACCCTTATCCTGCTGACATGGGAAATATGGTGAGCTCCTAATAATGCCACCAGATGGCAAGTGGGATTTAACTCGGTGTTTAAAGGGTTAAATAAAGAATGACTTGAAACACAGTTATATTGATCTGTCTATTAGCTTTCCAGTGATGTTGTTTCATGTTCTGTCACTTGAAAGATATGGATAAAATTGGGTAGAGAATGCCTGTAACTACTGCAAGCTACCGTGGGAAGTTAATGTCTATGCTTTCAGTTTAATAGAACTCTGCTCTATGTAAAGGAATAAATTCATTTTTTTATAATTTAAAAAACATGCTATACACACACACACATACACACACACACACATATATATATATATATATATACACACATACACACACAGACAAAATAGCAAAATATTTTTAAAAGTTACAGATTTTTAATTTGAATGCACATTATTTGAGAACACTGAATATGTATGAATGCCTAAGGTGACATATTTCCAACATTCAATCTTTTCACAGATATATGAAAGGGAATCAGCACAGTTATGTGTCACATGTGTTAAATATGTTACTCAATCTTAGACTCACTCATTATAAAAAAAATGTTATTACTTTCACGTATGTGTTACACTTGTATACGTGTTATTTTATTGTGCTAGGTCCACCTCTACAACCAGAATACCATGGGTCAACTGAATAAATGCAACAACATATCCATATCCCTCGATGGTGTGGAATGTGGAGCCCTCGCCTCACTTATCCTTGGCAACAGGCAGCCTACAGTCTGGAAATTGCCCGTCCATCTGCAGCAAGACTACCCATACTTTGACACAGCATATCTCGAGAATTATGTGACATCAGGGTGAGCATAAAACAGAAAGGATACATGGAATTTCATAATCAGATGAAGGTCTTCTGTTGGATATCTGAACCATGTAGTGGTTCATTGTCATGGTTTTGGAGGAAGGTTGGAACATTTAACTACTACATGATGCAGAAACACAAATAAGATCATCATATGATTGACAACCACTTCAAAAACCATACAACTTGTATAGAATGTCGTCATGTTAACAGGGAATATTGTATTCTTTTACGATATTCGTCTTTGGTGATACTGTGGCCAATAAGATATATGACAACACAATTTACAATATTTAAAATGTCAGCCATATTATCATTACTAGCTCTGTGAATTAATTTATAAACTGTTGTCATACAGCAGGCTGGTGCAGTAGTTTCAAACACAATGGAAAGACTTCAGTAAATAAACAAATGAAACAGAGGTGTGAAATTGAAACAGTTCAACTAGAAAAGAACAGAACTGAACAATGTGGAAGTTAAACGGTGATGGAAATTTAAAACATGAAATAGGATTGTGGTCTTGAGCAATTTGGGTAGAAGTGTGGGCAAATAAGGATTAGGAAAATGTTAGAGAATATATAACTTACATAAAAAAAGAAGGCCACAGTACTGTGGCTTATTGGAGATTGAACTGTTTGATAAATAATATTCTACATTTTTACAGGGATGGAAATACATTAAACCACAGATGTTGACCAGTCTGTGTCAAATACAGAGAGATATGAAACTGGCCAGACCTTTTAAAAAAAAAAAGAGGAATATATGAAAACTTGAAAAATGTGTGAATTTAAAAACTGCAAGAAATTTCCTTAGAGACCTAAATTAATTTAAGAATGGCTAACAATTAAAATGAACTTGATAAAAATAAGAAAGGTTGTGAGTAGATGCTTCAGCTATTAAATGTAGATTAAATAATTAAGGCAGACAGAAATGCATACGGATGGGCTAATTGTGCCTGATCTTAGTATTAAAAATTTTACTAATAGAGGCTAAAATCACCCATCACACTTACCGATTAAATTGTAAGATGGTATTCTAAACAGAAAGGAAAGCATTAGAGCCATAAAGCCTCCAATTTAGATAGCTTATTTTGAAGAACAGACAGTTTCCATCGCAGTGGGACAGACTGTGTTGTTGACAGTATGAGTGGAAAACTGTGTCCCTGATGGGAAAAACTGGTACTAGAATACTGTACCACTCACACAGCAACTGTGGGAAGTCAAATGAACTAACTGATGAATAGTGAATTAAAACTCTAAGAGATAATAAACAAATTTGGGGAATGAAATCAATTCAGAGTCTTCCAGTAGATATTTTGGAAAGCCCCAGTCCCCACAAGAGTTTAAAATTAATTTTACTTGTAATTCTGTATATTTCATAGGCTTTGACATTAAGGTGTTGTTGATACACGTGTATTATTGTGTATATATATATATATATATAGATTTTTTTCATTGGAGAGTAACTAGCATTTGTCAGCTTGAGTTCAAATTATAAAGTACACATCACTTGGACAGTCTGGGAACAAAATAAGCAGCAGAACTAAATTAATATTGCAGCCAAGTGATTTGTTATACTGTAGTCATCTCAGGGTACAGTTCATGTATTAGTAAATACCGAATGTACATTATTTTTCACTGTAGGTCAGACATCCAGGAATCATGGGATGCACCACTTCAGAAAGGGAACCCTTTGCTACAGAAAATGGATAAATGTTCCATGAAAGGTAACTTTATACACACAATGTCACATGAACACAATCTTTCATAAGATTCACAGCATGTTCAGCACTGTTTTCTCCACACCTAATGTCAGAAGTCTTCAGTAATGTATATGGTTTGTATTAGGGAGGTTTACAATTTGGACTGCAGTCCCTGCACCAGCTGTCATGAGGCTCCTCATGGTTCTTCTTAGTCCTTTATATTATACAGCTAGAATAAAACCTTTAGATGGATAAGGACGACTTTCTCCAGTTTTTTTGTGTAGTAGAATCCTAATTTAAGTTTCCTAGATTTAAGATTTTCCTGCATTTTAGGTTCATTTTTTTGTGTCCCTAGCCAAAAAAGATGCGTAATTTTCTCAGTTTCATTTTTCTCAATTCTAGGTTTTTCCTGCATTTAAGACATGGAAATTTCATCTGTACACTCTTTTTGAGTCTCTATTTAGGGTTCATGTTTATAGCTTTGTAGAATGGGTTGACTGACATCACAATTATGTGCAGTGACAGTGAAGCAATATCAGAATTGATTGCAAGCCATCTCTCAACAGAGAATGTTGAAGGAGCCATTTACATATAAGCATGATTATAACTCAACACTGTTATTGATTGGTCATGAAACATGGATGTAATGTATCTTATGATTGGTCATCATACACCAAAGTGACAAGAATGGACTCATGGAATGTCTTGTGCAGTGAAACTCTAAATTAGCTTATTTTTTAAATTGTTTCTTTCATGTCCCAGAGCCAGGGTACTGTACTTGGTATAGTGACTAGGGCATGGGCTGGATGACCCAGGATGCATATTCTGGATGGGCAAGAGATTTTTCTCCAGAATGCCTAAATTAGTTCTGGGGCCCACCCAGCCTCCGTTCAGTGGGTGCCAAGGTTCTTTCATGGCAGTAATGTGGCTGGGGTGGGAAGTTAATCACTCACTTCCAAGAAGAATTAGGAGAAGTGTACCTCTCCTCCCCCTGTATGCCTGTGTGGCATGAACAGTGACAGCTTTTTCTCCTTCATATCCCATTAAATAAATATAAAAGTATGAATATAGAATGGAGTGATAGTAAGCATAATTAGGTACAAATATAGAGTGACTGTAGTGTTTTGTAACCACAGTAGCAATTCTGTGTTTGATTTTGACACAACCTCTGTTTAAGACTTTTCTCAATCTAAGGCAAACAAATCATAACTGGGAGTTCTGCTGTATTTCAATGTACATAATCATTCATCCTCTCATGTAATCTGACACTATAGAAGCTCTCAAATTGATACAGCATTAGTAAGTAAGCTATACATAAATAATAAATAATATATTTTAGTCCTGTTCATGGAAAAGTCCACATATTTGTAAGTGAAAACTTGACATATTTTTATAGTGATCTGCTCCATCTCAAAGTCAAAACATTAACCTCTCATCTGCAAATCACACTCTGATGTGTTAATGAATCAGGGGATGTAATATCCTGATCATTTATACAAAAGAAGGTTATCTGTTGTAGAGTATGTGCTTGCAAAATGGTTGGAAACTGGCAGAGGGGTAAAGAAAGTAATTTTTCCTGAAGGACTTATACAGAATGTGACAGAATTAGCTAGAGAAAGGACAACAAGATTGTTAATGGTGTCCTGGGTGACATAGTGCATAGACTTTATGAAGCCATTATTACTTGCAAATGTCAAATGGTTTCATGGTACATTCACCACACATGTATAAATGTGATTTCACTTATGCTGTAAGAAAAGTACGGCCCTCCCTGTGCTGATTTTTTTGCTTTCACAAATACACTGAGTATTTTATGCCCAAAGTAAACAGTGGCTTTCACAGCACTGATTTAACCATAACTCATACTCACCCAGTAATATTTTTGGACATCTCTGAATTTTAACCAAGCAGAAAATAAGGACAAAATTTAATGTATGCCCATAGGTAAACTGTACCTTTCACTATATGGATTTGCACGAAAATTCACAGTCACTAAAAGGCACTATGGGACAGGACATCACATCTGTAACGAATGCCAAAAATTAATAATTGTGTTATTCATTGTCTATGCTATGTAGCAATATAGTTAAATTGCAACAACAAAGTAAAAGAAAAACTCTAACATGGTAATGAAAAATAATTATTTAATTACCCTATATGTTAAAGACAAGCAGGTGCAGGCCAGTTTCTCTCCCATCCCAGAAGAGCATGATCCACACAAGGAGCATTTCATACACGTGCCATTCTGCAGGGACCCAAAGCATGTATCAGCAGGAAAATCATTACAAGACAGAAGTGGGACACCCGATAACCAGAATACCACATGTGAACAGACAGTATGTCTACCATTATGTGTTCTACAATACAATAGACAACGGAATTCTGATCGCAAGAAACCTGAAGTATACAATCCTAATAAAGCCAGGCACCTTGGGGTAAGGTTCTAACAATTAGTACCTTAAATTATGGTCGCAGCCAAATGCTTCTTATGTGGTGAGCTGTAGTTTTGAGATCATTAAAAAGAGATGACTACACTGTACTACATAGGAGCTGACAGGCAAAAACATGAAGGCCTAGCAACTGCCCAGTACCAAGTTACTAACTAAATCCTTGTTGCTGGGGCCATATTAGTTCAAAGGCAGCATATACTAAAATAAAACCCATGTCATAACTTAATGAGCTGGTGTATGTTTATTTTTTTATATCACATTTATAGCCCTGGATTAAAATAATGTCTGGTCCCATGAGCTTCAGTATCGTTTCAGTCCACTGCCCTGTATCCCCTAACAGAGGATGCTTCTCATGTTTATGAAACAACTATGGATTGAATGAGTCTGGCATATTCATCAATTTCTGAGATGTTGTAGCATTGATAAAATTAGCATAATGGGTAGCTGGAAGCTGCAATTGGATCACAAATATCAGCAGCGTCCTCTATAGAAAGATATTCTCCACAGCTCCGGTATTAACATTTTCAAAGTGACAAATACTATTCATTACTGAGTAACTCCATGGAGGAGATCACTCTTCAGAAACTAACAGTTATCCAGCCATTAAAGAAATTCCTTGCACTTTAAGGAAACCATAACTTCACCACCATATTCACAAAGAACCCACCACTGATCTCTACCCTCTGCCAGAAGAATCTAGTCTACATCCTCTCATATATGTCATATAAATCCCTAATAAGCCACTTTCCTTCCGGTTTCACACAAAAGAGTAAGCAAAATGGCTGAACTTTGCATTTTTGAAAGGAACCAGGATAACAGTTTCTGAACTGGAGGAGATGGCCTCCAGATGTTGAGGGTTACTGCAAAGGTACAGGAGGTCACTGACATACAGGTCATTGGATACAAGGGTGAAAGCTGTAAAGTGTTCTATTTTGAATTCTGTCTCAGTGACTTTACTGCTACTAATTATGAAGTTATGTTCGAAATATGTAGAGCCATTTAAGACCACCGGACAGAGGTCTGTATTTGTCCACCTTATTACCTTCTGCCTCTCAAAAGGAAAACAACTTACAAAGAGATATAGCCCAAGAGCATTTAAACTGTTAACATTATACAAATCAACAGATGGCAGTTAGTTTCACCTGAATGATGATTTTAAAATTTAACTTTATTTAACAGGTCCCAAAATCTAGAATCCTAATAAGAACATGATGATTATGAACTAATGCAGCGTTGTCCATATATGGATGTCCACATGCAGATCTTATAAAAATGAAAGATACAACAATAACAACACGTGACCCTTATAACAGTGTAACATGTAACACTAATTAGCTGTAACTCCCCTAGCAGTGTAACAGATAACAGTAAAAAGCTGTAACTCTGCTAATGGTATAATGTATAACAATAATAAGCTGTAACTCTTCTCCTAGAGACAAAGACAAGAGCCAGACAATCATTCAACAGATTTGGAGAACAATATAATACATGATACCATCCCAATGTGTAACCAGAGAAATATCATCCCACCAACATTGCAGCAAGAACACAAGAGATCAGGGGATATTCCCAACAACAGTAATTCACAAAACACAGAAAATAGTGCAGGGTTAAGAAGATATTCTGTAGTGGAGAAACAACCACTGAATTTAGAAAACAATAACAAAGGGTAAGTTCATGTAGACTGGAGTTTCAGAAATAAGATAAAGAACATTCTGATGCTAAGAACTTTAGTCTGACTTCAAAGTATATGTAATATGCAGCTAGCATTTAAGCATCTGTTCCACTATGGCACCAAGGCTTCTATCCAGGCATAGAAGAAATCAATGTCAAATGTTTGTAGCCAGGAGGTGACAGCTTGCTTAATGCTGGCATCTGCTGCAAATCACTTTCCAGACTGGCGCTTCTTAAAGAGTCCAAAGACATGCAAATCAATTGGTGTACAGTACAGACTGTAGTGAGGGTGGTCCATAACCTCCCAACAAATGCCACAACCTGTCACAAGTCTAGTTCACAGTATGAGGCCAAGTGTTACCGTGCAGAATGATGGTGCAGCAAGCCATGCCTTTTGTAGTGCATAGGCAGCTGTAACCTCTCAACTGTACCACAGTAACATTCAGCAGCTGATGTTACCATGGTCAAGGGAATCCACAAGCAGCATGCATTTATGGCCCAAAAAGTTGCCAAAATCTGATAGCATTGCTTTTAATTTCTTTCCTGGGGGGAAATGAGGGGTATTTCCAGTTTTGGGTGTCACATGTTAATCCATGTGTCATCCCCTGTAACCATACACTGTAGACACTGCTCTCCTAATTGGCATAGTATGTCAAATGCATGAGGGAGAGTCCTGTATGAAGATCTATGTGACAGCCTGAGAAGTTCTTTGGTACCCAGCATGCACATCTTTGTCTAATCCAGTTGGTCATGGACCATGCTGTGTGCATTACCACGTGAAGTATCTAGCACTGTCAGTCAGCTGAATGTGTCTGTTCTGTCTAATTAGGGCATTGGCACAACACACATTGTTAGAGATGGTGGATATGATTTGGCATGTCACTCCTTGTCATCAAAATCTGTCCTGCCATTATTGAAAACATTTCACCATATCCACATTTGTTTTTAGGACATTACATGTGCTGTGTACACCTCCACCAACTGGCAATCAATTGACACTGGTATAACATCCTTCACACACAAAAATCAAATCACACTGAGTACTTTGACATTTGACAATGTTTCTAGTAGGCCTGCCATCTAAATGGTGATGTGACATGTTCATGGAGCCCTCTCATGGCTGTATGATAACACAGATACTCTAGGCTTGGCTACTCCTTACTTACTTACTGCATGGTGCTGAGTCCTTCTTGAGAATCGAACCTGGTCTCAGTTAGTGAAGAAATTCCTCACATTTTATGGAACACAAAGGTTCATTGTTGTGTTTACAAGAGTCTGCCACCTGTCCCTATTCTGAACCAGATCAACCCAGTCCATCAACACGTGGCTGTTAACGTGGTGAAATCCACAATCAGACGGTGCTATATAGCACTAAACATAGTTACTTTATTCTTCTTTTAATGTTCATGTACACTTCTTTTCAACTACTTACTTTCATCTAATTCTTTAATCAGTTATCCCTGTCAATAAATTACATTCCAGTATAGTGTATTTTAATGCACTGTCACCCACTGCACTTTCCAATCATCAAATCCACTCATCATGAAGTGTGTGCACATTAATTTTATCATTATGTAGCTACTAATAATTCTTCTTATCACAGACTGTATTTAATGTGTGATATGTGATGCTGTAAACTGTGTTTTTGAAAAACAATTTTGTAAAGTTTCATGATAACCTAAGAAATTCATCCAGTATACCTGTACACCTGTACTCATATATTAGAGCAGCACTCACTGAATGGACTTCGGAATATTTTATAGTAAGAGCACATAAATTGAGGTGTCATTTTCAGAAAAATGGCCACAGGCATTGTTTAAAAGTATAAATAATGTATCTTGTAGTCACAAAATTACTGATATAATTGTATATTTGTAACTTTACAGTCATCTAACTGGAAGCTATCAGCCTGGAACATGGGTTGGAGGGACTGACTATTCTAACAAATGCATAACTGAAATGGAGATGAAAGGAAAGCACTTGTGTGATTCAGAGGAAACTGATAAACCACCATTTAACTTCCAGGTAACAAAGAAACTGGATATTGCAAATACAGGACAGTTATGAACCTACACAATAATTCACCACAACAAGTCCAGTAGTGTAATAACGCATTATGCCAAACATGTATAGAACATATGACAGCCTAAAGGACAATGATGATAATGCTAATATTAAGCACTGACACATGATGAGAATAAAGTTACATAGCCTAGAAACGCTGTTGGCTACTCCAGTAAAATTGTTTTTCTAATAGCCACATTGTGGTGTGCGTATAATGAAGACACTAATTTGTATTGATATCGCAGTACTAAGTGGGTAACTGTTTCACTGGTGAGTAACTTGTGACAAGCCAGATGAAATATGTAACAACACAAACCACTGATTTAAAGTCCATCATGTAGATAGTAGATGGAAGTATGTATATACCCAGCAAGTTTTAATATATTATAATTTGTCTGGGAGATAGTGTTTCTAAAGTGACACCTGTAATGGTACATGCTGAACCAGGTCATATTACATGTGCCCTACTATAGGGCCAGCAGTAGTATGAAGGTCAATCCATGGTCATGATTGAAGGAAAGATGAGGGTGACACATCATTTCAGAAACGTTATGAGGATATTCATATTTTCTTTTAACACACCAAAGGTCACAATATATGCGTGCGCGCACACACACACATACACATACATATTCGTCAGTTCTTTCCATAGACTACAAATTATGGTCTCTTCCTCTGAAGGAAGTGTTTAAATTACAAGCATTTGGAAATAATACATGATCTAAAACAAATTAAGAACATGAGAATATAGAATATAACATGACAATGAATTTCATAATTTATACAGGTAACCTAGTGCTATGACAGTGAAATTCAGGAAAATATGATGGACAGAACATACAGCTAGGATGGAGAAGACAAAGAATCCATATAGCTTTTGGTAGGAAACCCTCTTGGAAACGTACAAAAACATGAAGATAAAATCCCTCTGGGATGTTACAAACACTGCCTGACCCTGAAGAAGAATGCATTAGATTCCTCAATAAATATTG
>Ga0123353_10016493_pt1 | contig 10801 bp, 6 predicted proteins | sample TergutLab28metaG_3_FD_92763 | JGI IMG/M metagenome (GOLD analysis project Ga0123353, IMG submission 92763) | Labiotermes labralis P3 segment gut microbial communities from Petit-Saut dam, French Guiana - Lab288 P3 | ecosystem: Host-associated > Arthropoda: Insects > Digestive system > Gut ... | reverse complement strand
GAATGTTATTGACGATATTTATATTTCGAGTTTATTTAGAATGTGTAATTAAGAAATGCAATGCACCCATAAAACAAGAGGCAATCAGTTTATTTAAGGTCGAATTGTGCAATACATTGCTACATAGCTACTGCTATATATTCGCAGCTAGCTGAAATCGATTCTGAGATAATTTTTTTTTAATTTTGCATACCTATCATTCGGACAAGGACGTGGTTATTTTTCGAAGCCAAAAGGAGTCCGCGAGCAAACTCGTTGGGAAAACCCGCTCTATATTGTGGTCCTTGTCGCATCGGCATGGCGCACCCCCCAGTTTGCAAATACAGCCCCACTTTTTGGAAAAGTAAAAAAGGATAGCCTTCGAGCTTGGGGGTGGTTGTGGAGCGTGCTGAACCTCGTCCATAAGGAACTGGCATGTTACAGAACTAACAGAGTCCCTCTGTGACCTTGAAATATTCTCAACATGATAGTAATACTTAGAATTTCGTGACAGGTATAGAAATTCTTGTCTGATTAAATATTACAATCCTTCATATATAACAAATACCAAATATTTAGCTCGTTCATGCTTCACTGCAGGTTGCGGTAAATTTATTTGTCGTGTGTGTGTCACTGTCACACGGTAGGTGCATCATGTCTTACGCATTTCAGGAGCGTGAGTTCCTTGTGCTAACGTACCGGGTTACCGGCTCACATCAGCCGACACAGATAGCATACACTGGGAAAGACTGGTGGACGCCAAGTGCCGGCCAAGTCACGGTACAAAAATTCGCATGAGGAGTGGAGAAATCAGGTTCTCTTCTCGAAGAAGGCGGGAAAAATTACTGGCTACGACAGCGATTGTATGTGCCAGGTTGGAGGAATCTCCCAGAAAATCTTGGCGAAGTTTTTCCCGTGAGTCTGGTTACTCGTACTCCACACGTCAAAAAAGCCGCCAAGAAAGAAGAGTGTCGGACATGATGAGTGACAGAGGACCACCTTGTTGGAACCAGACAAACAAAAACGAGTTTGCTACCGCCAAAAACGTCAGAACATCCTTAGAATTCGTCGGGCATACTTGACATCACATAATTGACGGAAGAAGTGTCGTTCCATCTGTCTGTCTCTCAAAGCATGTGGAACAGCTGGACGACGTAGTTACTTCCGGAAATATGGTGCAACGTGCCACGTGACAAGGGAATCCAAGGTAATGATCCAGAGTTTCTTCGATGATGGAGTGATATAAACTCTGCGGCCACCACGATCACCCGACTTAACACCTCTTGATTTCTGATTGTGGGGCTACTTTCAGGAAGGAGTGTTCCACAAAAAGCACAGACAACTGACGCATTTAAATAGGAAATTACAAAAGAAATTACGATAGATTGAGCATGATACTAAGACTCACATCATAAAACATGCAACGCCGCATGCATATTTGCCTGGCGTAGGCCGATCGTCATTTCCAGCGCAAGATTTATTACTAATTTTTTTTCAATATGAAACAAGACACCTGTCCTATCAGTATTGTCACATATTGTTCATCCATTCGTGATCTACAGCTACATATTTGGGTTTCGTTCTATACTAACCACCCTGTACTTCCTAAAGCAGCATTCTTCTCCAGGGAATAAATCAGAGGTCAGTCACAAAATATACAAAAATTCGAATTGATAAATCATATCCTATGCCGATATTATCAAGACACGCTCTACTTCACTGTACAGGTTAAGCAGTGCTCTGGCCCTCATAGTGTGTATCGCAACCGCCAGCGTTTTCGTCAAGTGGGCATGGGACAAGTTCTCCAACAGTCCTATCGTGGTGAATGTGGAGACCACGAATTATCCACTCTACAGACTGCATTTCCCTGCTGTTACCATTTGCCCTGCCAACATCATCAAGAAAACTATCGGCGAGGAGATTCTTGCCAGGTATTGGTCTCATGTTCTTGACCCGACGCTGAGCTGCGTCACTCAGACTGTGGTGTACATCATCTCAAGCCTTTTTCTTCAGTGTATATGTAAGCTTCTTGTTCTTAAAGTAGTTAGTGTATTCTACATGGCACAAGTCAGCTACAATCACTTCATTCCACGAATTTTAATGTTGGCCTCCGAGTAACAAATTTCATAAAATTCGCTCCGTATTTGCGGTAAAAAGAAAAACGTACTCCCTCTTCTGCCTGCTTTAATTTAGTTCAATTTATGCTAGGAATGTCCAAAAAGGCACCAATTAGAATAACAATTCTAAAGTTGCCAAATTCATTAACACTTTTTAAAAAGTCTACAAGTTAAATTGCGAACACCACACGAGTGTGTGTGTGTGTGTGTGTGTGTGTGTATGTGTATGTGTATGTGTATGTGTGTGTATGTGTGTGTGTACGTGTGTGTATGTGTGTGTGTACGTGTGTGTATGTGTGTGTATGTGTGTATGTGTGTATGTATGTGTGTATGTATGTGTGTATGTGTATGTGTGTGTGTGTGTGTGCGTGCGTGCGTGCCTGCGCGTGCGCGTGCGCGTGCGCGTGCGTGTGCGTGTGCGTGTGCGTGTGTGTGTGTGTGTGTGTGTGTGTGTCCTCATGTCTCCATCACCGTCGCCGAATGAAACTACGAATATCCATATAGCACCTATATGCACTGACACCTCTTCACGAACGTCTGTTAAAAAGTCTTCCTTATAAATAGGCTACAACTTTAATATTTTTAGCTTCCTGCCAGTAAAAATACATACATATTGTGCATGTAAGCAAGTGACAACAAAACACTAGAGGCATCCAACTTCCAAAACATTGCCAACGAATAGTAAGTAGAGTTCATCTTCCTAGACCCACAAAAGATCCATTCAAAACACACAAAATAGGTTAATTATCGTATCCTATTGTCTGGAAGGGTGCTCCAAAGCGTAAATTACCACAAAAAATGCGATTTATTCAGAGAACAACGTGGTCGAGTGGGTAATAACCCTGCTTTGTAATTAGGAGGTAATGGGTTCAAATCTGGGCCCAAATACCGGTCACCCTTCTAAAGTTTTCTGTACCCCCGTGAAAATTCCATGGCCGTTCAAGTTAGGGTATGACCGTCTTATTTCTTGTAATTCGTAATTAATGATTCATTAATCGTCACATCATTCGACGCTACATAACTTGAGCTATTCAAATCCACGTTAAACAAACCAAGATCAAGCGAACAATTACATCTATTAATGAACGACTAAATAAAAAAATGTAGGCTGAACTTCGGTGTTATAACTCATAAAAACTGTAACTTGGGAAGTGAAGTTTGTAACACCGAATTTGCAAAAACCCTCACCAGTCGGTCTGGTAGTAGTAGTAATACTTGTAGTAGCAATAGCAGTAGTAGTAGTAGTAGTGGTGGTGGTGGTGGTGGTGGTGGTGGTCTGGACGATCCGGGGATCGAATCCAGGTGGAACGAGATTTTCCGCAACTGTCCACAATGGTTCTGGTTCCCACTCAGCATTCTGCACAATGGGCACCGGGTCTCTTTCCCGAGGGTAAAGCGGCCGGGGCGTGGCGTTGACCACCCACCCACCCCAATCCCATCTAGAGCCGAATTTACAGAAATAGTAGAGCTATACTTCTATTCCTCCTGAAGCCCTTTATGTTCGGTTATACGGTGAACTTTACCTTAATAGCAGTAGTAGTAGTAGTAGTAGTAGTAGTAGTAATCGCAACAGTAGCAGTAGATGTAGCAGTGGTGGTGGGCAGTGTTGGAGGCAGTGTTAGTGGTGGTGGTGGTGGTAGTAGTAGTAGTAATGCTTATGAATACTGAAACCAAAAGGCAATTCCGGAACCGTAATTAGACTAACACAACGCCAACGTATACCGAAGTACGGCTTGTGTTGTGCAGGTACTTAAACGTCAGTCTGAACACCAGAGTGAAGCACGATCTGTGGAATGTAATGAGCGCTCTCGCCAAATGCCAGTACCCCTTCTACTTCCGGATGCAAGGCCATCTCGCAGCAAGTAGCCAAATACTGCCACAACTTGCGGGGTTCAACGTGTCTCAATTTATGCTGCAGGTATGTCAGTGTCCCTTGTTTTACACAGATGCTCTGGATTTGCGCTTCTTATATCCCTGTAGTCTTTAAAGGCCTACCTCTTTCGAATTTATTACGTCAACTGTCAATAAATACACACAAAATTTATTTAATATTCCGCGATTGTATTAGCAGTACCTTGAAATGATGCACAAACTACACAATTATATTACAACAATATATTTAAAATGTCAGATTCAGATTCTTGGCCGTGTTGCACCCACAATCCCATCATTACTCTAAATATAAATTATGGTATAACAAATTAAAACCTTCTACAATTCCGTTACCGTGTACACACAAGCATGCAGGGTGCCGAAATCCAGAGGGCTGTATCACTTTATCAGCACTCGGAGAGGAAGTCTGAAACCATATATTGCGGTGGCAATGTTGCAAATCATTCGCATTTAAAATGATTCCATTATGAAGTAATATACAGTACTCCTGCTGAGCTTATTGTGCGCATAAAATTGGACTCGACAAGAGTAAAAAATGTAATCCAAACTACAGTTCACACACAGAAATGTTTGTCTTACAAGTTTCCTATTCAGAATGTCCTAACGCGGATAGATTTTAATGATCATTGAGTTTTAGAATCTTCCAAGACAAAGACGGGGCACTGAAATTCAATGGGCGACACCAGATTCTAGACCACGGTCTTGGCGAAAATTTGCTAAACGAAACTGTAAGTAAAATGAAGGGCAACCGAAAACTATTTTACTTTTTAACAGTGAGTGTGGACCGGATAGCATGCTTAAAAATAAATGACATGTCCATATGGCTTCACCAGACTGCAGGATAAAAACTTAACAAGTAGAGCTAATAAATCCTTCAAAAAATGGCGAAGTTTTTATGAGGAAAAAAATTAAAATCGGTCTAAGTTTTCAGAATTAGTGTTACACACAAGTTCAGAATATTTTCAATTCATATGGCGTAAAAGAGTCTTGACATTAAAATATAAGAAAGTACAAATCTGCGGTTTTTTTGTTAGTGTGAAACTTGTTTTCTCTCATCAAGACATACACTGTGAGTGTCAGAAAAAAATATTAAGGGGAATATTTGGACTGGGGTCAAGAGAAATTTCGTAACAAGCAGATCCATAACTTCATATTTCTCTTCAAATATGATAACAAAGATTAGATAAAAAAAAGGTAAGATTCGAATGACATGCACCACGAAGGGAGAGGAAAGAAAAATTGATATAAAAAATCGATTTGAAGACCTGAAGGAAAGAGGTCACGTGAAAGATTCTGGTGTCGATAGGAGGAAAGAACTTAAGTGGATCTTGAATTAATGAGGTCAGAGATTGTGGAAGCGACCCCATTTGGTCTAGAAGAAGAATCAGCGTCCGGTTACTATAAACACGGTAATAAAATTTGCAGTTCCCTAAAAACAGGGTATTTCTTGCCTACAGGAACAACCATTCACCTATCAAGAATTATTTCCCTGCATAGTGCTAGTTATTTTAAACGAGCTGCATTGCAACAGTAGTGCCTAAATATAGTAGCGGGAATATCGATGGTTGTGTCCGTAAAACCACATGTTCTATCTTCATAGCGTAACGACTCTTACACAGGTGCTGCCTACATGTTCGGAATTTTTGGGTACTTGTTTCTGGCTTGGTAATGAAGTAAACTGCTGCGAAATTTTTCATCTTCAGAGGACGGAGGCCGGCTTCTGCTATTCATTTAACTCTCTAACGTCTGAAGAGACATGGAGTTGGTAAGTATTATCTGAAAATCAACGCAAATAACTGATTATATAAATTCTTAAAATTTTAACTCTTATTTTACGAGATTGAAATTGGTGAATTTCATGAGATTTGAGGCTCTCACAGTGGTGACAGCAAAGATTACTTCCAAGTGCGATGTAACACCTCACAGTCCGGAAAGTTTCCCCGACTCCTCAGAGGAACCTCTTTCTTCCGCCTGTGTCTCTGAAATGACGGTACATTTTTACAAGACTACACAGCATTACTTCCAAGAGACAAATTTTCTTGGCAAGTTTCATTCACGATTTAAGCATAGCTCTTAATCATAAAGCCCAGTCTGATTTAACTCACGGGTGACGAAGTATGCCTTCGGTGAAATGTATCTGTTACTAAACAAAACATTTCAGACTTGCTCACATAAACCATATCAAGCTGATTTCTGTTGGATGGAATCTAAAATACGAAGTTGAATAGGGCGTATACATACAGGAATCGAGACAGAAACGCAAAGAAAATTCATCTGCCATCTTATTAGATTTTTTTAAACTCTGAAACATTCAAGCCTTACATGTGTAGCCCGAAGTCTGACTTAAAGTGTTTTTTTAATCAGGTTTGGATAACACAGCTATAACTAAAAACAGCGAGGCCTCAAATCGCAAATCAACACCAACATCAACTTCTTACGCTGTCATTCGGAAGCTATCAAACATTAATTAACTGTTCTGTCCTGCGACAACAGACAATATGATAGGCAGCGTCCAGACGCGAGAATTCTGCCGCACCATAACAGCGTCGCGTAAGCGCGGGGTTCTGGCCACGCAAATGTTCAGGTTTAGGACAAGACAGAGCGCATTCTGGCGAAAGGACTCCGAGCTGTGATCCACCAACTGTTCGGTGCTCCTAACGGGAAGACGTGCCAGTACTGGCTCCACGCGAAGATCACAGCGAGTACAGATACACGTCTGAACGTGATCTAGCGGTGTAAAGTAACATCCTTCGATGCGTGCCGGAAAACCGACAGCAGGTTAGGTCAGCACATGAAGCGAACCGAACATAGCGAATGTTACAGCAACACCCTTCAGACCTGCGAATTCCTGTTACATTACATTGTTACGTTGCGGCAGAATGCTGTAGTCTGCACGCGACCTAATAGGATACACGATATTCAGGATGTGTCACACCGCATAACAAACACTGACGTCCTAATGGAATGTAAATCTGTTGTTTTTATACATCTGAATGTATAAATCTGTTGTCTGTCTGCTAAACCTTTGTGTCATTCCGTACCAAAGTGTAGCACATTGACAACGAGAGGAAAATGAGTTATAAATTATATGCAGTTGCTCTGCTCCGGGATACCTACACGAAGATGACAGATATCAATGAGACATTTACAACATAACTTTCAAACTGTTAAACAAAATGTACTTGTGGGGATGAGCATGAATCCTTATATGTATAAGCAACGGCCTTGTTCCCCGTCTCAGGCTGTTGAGCGTTACATCACCAGCTGTGGTGCCAATGTTACCACAACAAGACCTGGACCTTTGTCTCAAGTATAAGCATTATAGTTAGAACTTTTGTGCCAATACACGAAATTAATGTAGGTAAATAATACCTTTATACACGAAATACATTAAGTTATCAAAAAGAAGTGATGGAAAACTACTAATTGTCTTGCATTTATATATAAGTATTTCTATAACGAATATCTTGACTCCATTAAAAACCATAATTATGCAAATTCTATAACAGGAGTCACATAAAAAGTCAGATATAGTATATAAGAAAAACTTAAGTTCTAAGAATATTTAACATGGTTTTTGAAAACTTAAATTATTTTCAAGTCAACGCATTAAAAATAGTTATATTTAAAGGCCAGCATACTACCAGTCTCTGTATTTGTTGCGTAAAATACACAACAAATAACTATCAGATCCATATAAAATACGCAGCCGAAGACTGTACTGAAGTTTTACGTACATAAAATAGCAACTTAACCTATTTTGTCAATATTTGAGCATCAATAACAGACTTCTAAAACTTACAGCAAAGTTTTTTTACTGTCAGCTAGGAAACGACCAATACTGTAAACTTGTGGGATCACACACAATAATAATTATGTACGGCGAATACATAAGTATTACATTTTTATCTTATCTTTAAAAGTGTATTGATGGCCTGATGATGGTCTTTTATGACCGAAACATGTAGCTGTTCTTAAATAAGAGACGTAGTTTTGTTTGACGGAATATTAAAATATTTGTTACTGAGCCTTCTCCTTATATTCGATACTGCACTGTGCAACGTCTATACTGCAGTATCTAATGCAAATTGACGTTTATTCGTTTTCTGATTCCCCCCCCCCTTATTCTAGTGCAGAATCGGACGAGTTTTCTCGAATCCCAAAGCCTAACAGAAGGAAGAACGAATCAAAGGAGTGTGAGCCACGTCGCAACATCGCTTCCGGCACAACTACGGGGTTGGAAGTATTCCTAAGGTGTCTGAGGCCTGTGGATTCGCTGCAAGACGGTCAGCGTGACAAGTCTGGAGCCCGAGTGAGTAGCTTCAAAATAATAAATCACAAAGTAGTGAAAATCTCACATAAAACTACATGCAAAGGTACATACTTCGCACACATATATTTGTGCATACATACGTACATACATATATACATACATGCAAGCATACGTACACACACACACACACACACACACATACACATACAAACACACATATACATACATATATACATAAATACATACATACATAAATACATACATACATACATACATACTTACTTACATACATACATATATACATACATACATACATACATACATACATACATACATACATACACACACACATACATACATACATACAACACACGTACTTACGTACATATGTATACAAGCTTGTGCGTTTATTTATATATGTATTACATACATAATACACAAACACACGTGCATGCGGATGCAATCCGAGTGGAACTACACACATTTTCACGTGTCTCCTTTGAAATTTGTCATTCCAAATGCTCCTGGATGTTTCTAATAGCCTTGTCAAATACGCTAACAGTATAAGTTACAGCTCTAAATTCATTTCAATTCGCTAATTAGAGGGTGTTTCAATTTCATGAAAATATTTTTTCCGATTCAGTTTTTTTAATTCAAATTTGTATAAATAAATGATTCAAAAGAAAAGAAATAAAGCTTTATCACAGTCCAGATCCTTTCACAAAAAATGCAGAGGGCAGTATAAAAGTGTTGGAAATTGCCACGGTCGCTGCAACAAATGTTACTCCCTCGCCTGCTTACCAGCAATAAATAAATTGATATTTCAAACACTGCATTCACGTCACAGAGTCATTATAGTTCTAATAAAAACGATCCCACCCAGTCGTCATGCACGGCCCAACCTAAATTCATTTCAAACTGTTCACAAATTTAAATCATCTGGAGGAAAAGCGAAGATGTTCTCAGTTGGCTATAAAATGATTTAATTTTTGCAGGTTTATTTCCACCACCCGGCCCAGTTTCCTGAGGCCGGAACCGGCGTCCTCATGCCTGAAGATCAAGACAAAGTTTTCAGAGTCGAGGTGACGCCGTCAGTAACAGAGAGCAGTCCCAACATCCGCGCTCTGAGCATATCCCAGCGTCATTGTCTGTTCCCTGACGAGTTGCGCCTCTCAGTGTTCAACACTTACACACAGCAGAATTGCCTGTTGGAATGCAGGCTCAAAAACATCGCTAGTTACTGTGGTTGCTACCCGTACTTCTTCAGCGCTTTCACAGGCGAGTTATTGTCAAACTAATGTGTTCCTGTAGAAGAACTGAGGTGTACGACAATGTAAACACGCCTACACAAATATAGGGGCATAAAATGTGTTTCTATCGCAAACCAGCGACAATTGATCTGGTCAACACATGGGGTATATTCATCACCACGATAGTTTAACATAGCAGTGCAGGAAAATGTAGTTCTTATTCTAGGGCAAGAGTTTATTGAAACTAAATATGCAGTAGAATAAGGCCTCACAGTCATGAAAAGAATTGGAAAAAAGCCCGAGAAAATTAAGCAGACCACAAAGGACAGAATTAAGCAAGGAAGTTTAATTTTAAAATGAAAGGGATATTCAGTTCAGTCAGAAGTGATCCATAAGCTTAAACCTCAAATATTTTTATTTTTAGTAACCCAGCTATAACACCGACAAATTACTTTTAACAAGAAGGAAAAAGAGTATTTCGACTTCGCTGTAGATTAGGTATTAGCATTCACTTTATAAGCGATAAAGTAAAATCTCCGTTTCAAGAACCACAAACTGCAGAAGGAGAAGTAAAGAAACATATTCCTGATCGAGGTATAGGCTTTCAAAATTAGTTTTTACAATAGGATGTCGTTGCTGATGTCCGTGAACTTATCATTAGATCACCATGTTTAGGGGCACAACTTCCACGAGGCAAAAGATTATTTGCCCTCATATTTCTCTTTTGATAATCTCACTGTCAGATTCCAGCTGCTCGTCACCGACTTTAATTCACCATTCTACCTCTCTCTTTACCCTTAAATCAACTACATATCTTTGCTTTTTCCAGTGGATGACATTCCAGAGTGTAACCTGACGCAATTGTGGTGCTTATCAGAACACAACGGTGAGTATATATCGTTTGAATACAAAACATAACACCACTAAAACGTAAATGTGCTCTACATTAAAACAAATAAATCGCTAGCAAATAATATACTTGCGTTTAAAAAAACAGAAAAAAACTTACTGACTATTTGCATAACATTTGTTCCTCTCAAACTTCATTAAAAACGTACTAAGTATATTTTTTTATGTTTTGCTGACCGTGCATCTCAGTACATTTATCTCAGTAATTAACCAACTTGATGCACAAATTTTTGTTTTACAATAAGTTTATTTCATGCCTCTACATGTTTCGAGCACATGTGCTCATCATCAGGAGGTCAAAATTGCATTACCAGAGGCTGTGTAATGCAATTTTGACCTCCTAATGATGAGCACATGTGTTCGAAACATGTAGAGACATG
>Ga0123353_10016492_pt1 | contig 10801 bp, 13 predicted proteins | sample TergutLab28metaG_3_FD_92763 | JGI IMG/M metagenome (GOLD analysis project Ga0123353, IMG submission 92763) | Labiotermes labralis P3 segment gut microbial communities from Petit-Saut dam, French Guiana - Lab288 P3 | ecosystem: Host-associated > Arthropoda: Insects > Digestive system > Gut ... | reverse complement strand
TTGTAATTGACGGTTTTCCTTATAACGGCGTTTTCATCGTCAACAGCTCCAATAATGGTTTTATAGAAAACGAAGAATGGGTGTGGTTTTAAATGGCTGAATACACTCCGCTCCCGCTAATACTCGCCGCCGAGCAGTTCGCCAAGCTGCCCGGAATCGGCATGAAAACCGCACAGCGGCTGGCTTACCACGTACTTAATATGAACACTGAAGACGTGGAAAAATTTGCAAAGACGTTGATTTCTGCGCGGGAATCAGTCCGCTGTTGCAGTGTCTGTCAGAATTTCACCGAGAAGGAAACTTGCGTGATTTGCACGGACGACAGGCGCAAAAGTGCAATTATATGCGTGGTGGAATCGCCGCGCGATGTGACCGCAATCGAGCGTGCGGGCGGCTTTGACGGGAGCTATCACGTGTTGCACGGGTTGTTGTCTCCGATGGAGGGCATAAGCGCGGAGCAGATTCGCATGAAAGAGCTGATGGCGCGGCTTTCGGGCGATGTGAGCGAGGTTATTATGGCGACCAATCCCACGGTTGAGGGCGAGGCGACTGCGAGCTATATAAGCAGGCTGATTAAGCCGATGGGGATTAAAGTCTCGCGGCTTGCCTACGGACTGCCGGTGGGGGCGAGCTTGGAGTTTGCTGACGATGTGACGTTGGTGCGGGCGATGGAGAATAGGAATTTAATCTAACAAAAAAACCCGGCAACAGCCGGGTTTTATTCATATAAACTACATTCCCGTTGCCGCTCTCAGAATCACCAGCGCATCGGCAGTCGTGATTTCCCCCGGCAAGTTATATTTCTCGCGCTGTGCTGTGGTTAATGTCTCCATGCCGAGGGCGGCGCGGAGAACTGTCAGCGCATCGGCGGTGGTTAATACTACCGGCTCGGGCTCAGGCGGTTCCGGCGCAGGTGGTTCAGGCGCAGGTGGTTCAGGCTCGGGCGGGGGTTCGGGTTCGGGAAAAGGCACATCGCCGCCGATTACAAGATAAAACATACGCGCAGCGAAGCCGCTCCCGCGCCAGCCGAACTGAACCAGATATATCCCCGGTTGCCTAAAGGTAGCCGAGCCAAGCAAAATAGGGTCTCCGTCTAAATTTACCCGGTATCTCATGTCGGTTGTGACACCGCTGTCCTCGCAAATAAATTCAGTAGGTTCTTCGGAAAATTCCACTGTTACGCCGTCCCAAAGATTGCCCCGTGTCCACTCGATAGTATGTACGTTGGTGTTGGGCAGGGTTCTTATGGTGGTTGGTGCATCGGCATAAATAACCAGCACATCATTACCATCGACAAGACCGTATGAGGCTAAGGAAGTCGTCCCCAATCCTAAGTGATGCTCGTTAATCCAGGGTTTTACTTCCTCGAATTTTTTGTAAGTCTCCAGTACGACATTCGAGACGGAGAGCAAATCTATGCTGTTAGTATTGTCAACATTAACTGTTTTTGGTGCGGCCGCCGCCCCTGTGTGAGCCGCGAGCGAAACGAACATCGCTATAGTTAAAATCATCGCTAAAACTTTCTTTTTCATTTTAAATCCTCCTTTTTTACAGTATAACACATAAAACCCGCACAGTCAATAACAAAACCGGCTGTTTTGTTAAACAGCCGGATAAATTTTTATAATTCAATTTTCCCCACGCTTGCATTCTTCTCGAAATCCACGGTATCCTGTGAAATCTCGATGTTGCCCGATTCATCGGCGGGGGCGGCACTGCGCTTGTATTCCCGCTCGAACGACGTTGAGAAGCCGCTCGACTGCTTATATGAACGTCCGGGGCCGATTGGTCTGTCCCTGTCGCGGCTGTCACGTCTGTCATCGCGCCCTCGTGAACCTCTGTTGTCACGATTATCACGCCTGTTATCATCACGATTGTCGCGGCTGTCACGATTGTCGCGGGGCTTGGGTACATTTGCGGAAATGACTACCTTGCGGAAAGGCTCTTCACCTACAGAGCTTGAAAAAACGCCGTTTATTTCCGCAACTTTGCTGTGAATAATACGCCGCTCATAAGGGTTCATCGGCTCGAGCGTTATACGTCTGCCCTGCTTTAAAACTTTGTTGGCGGTACGGTTTGCGAGGGTTTCAAGGGTTTCGCGGCGTTTTTCACGATAGCTGTTGCAGTCCACGGAAATCCGCTTGTACTGCTTGCCGTCCTCGTGGCGGTTGTTTGAAAGAATCGCAAGGTACTGCAAGCTGTCCAATGTTTCGCCTCTGCGCCCGATTACAATCCCCAGCTTGTCACCGATGATGTCGAGTACTGCGCTGTCTTCCTTTTCAACTACATTGATGCGGAAGTCTTCCGCGCCGATACCTGTCAGGATTTTTTCGATATAAGCGATAATTTTTGTGTAATCGCCCGGCTCAGCCGAAGTGTCTGCCGAAGCAACCGCCGGCGATACCGTATCTTCCTTTACATCTGCTTCCGCGCTGATGACAAACTCGCCTTTTACGCCGCCGAAAAGCCCTTTCTTAGGCTGTTCAATCACGCTGCAATCCACATCAAGCTCGTCAACGCCGAGCTTGGCGAAATGCTCATAAGCCAAAGCCTTCGCTTCTTCAAGAGATTTGCCTTTAAACTGCACTTTCATGTTAAATTTCCCCTTGTTATTAAATTTATTTAATTGTCAATTGTCCATTGTCAATTGTTAATTTTACGTCACTCTCCGTATTTTTCTGCATCTGCTTTGCGCGCTTCTTCAAGTTTTTTCTTGAAATATTCTTCCTGCTCACGCTTGCTCATGTCGGAAACTTTTGTTTCCGTGACTGTCTCGTTGCCGTCGCCGTCGATGTCGGTTACTTTTGCGGTGACTTCAAGCGAGCCGAGCGAATTTTGGACACGCGCCTTGGCTTCTTCCCGCATACGTTCGGGGGGCCAGAGCTTGAATATAATCAGACTCTGCGCAATCATAAACAGGTTTGAAATCGCCCAGTACAGCCCTGCTCCCGCCGGGAACTGAAACGCGATAATCAGCGCGAAGGCGGGGCCCATGATGAGCATACCCTTCATCATGCCGGCGTTGGGCATGTTTGCGGGCATGGTTTGCTTTTGAATCATGCGCTGAATGAACGCCTGCACCACCGCAAAGGCAAAGCAGAGGAAAACGATAATCCACAAGCTACTCGGAGTTTGTAACTGCGGGATAGCGGCGAGGTCCATGAACCTTAGGAAAATCATGTTTTTCTGAAGTTCAACTAATTTGCCGTAGGTCATTTCATCATTGCCGGGTCTAATGGGCAGAGTTTTCAGCGGTTCAAAAGCTTCGGGCGAATTTGAAAACTGCGAAATCGCAATAAGCTCCTGCCTGAACCCCACATATCTTGCGTTGGCTTGCGTTAGTGACCTTATTATAACATCGGAAAGCCCCATTTCTCTGAGCGCGGCTTCTGTTTCGGCGCGGGAGTTTCTGCCCATTTGTGAGGCTACATAGATATATTCGCCGATTTCTCTGCGCTGTTCGTTGGAAATTTCAGAAACTGCGGGATTTGCGGACGGAGCGGGGGCTTCGATTTCCCTGTGTTCAAGGAAAGCGGCGAGGTCATCTTCGCTTGCAAGAACTAACGAGGTAAATTCCACCTGCTTGCTTAAATCCACCACGTACTCGATTACCGTGTCCTTATCGAAGCGTTCCATATGAGTCATAGGTTTATAAACCACGTCAAGAACGCCGAAAAGAATCACCATCGTCAGAATCATGGTTCCGCAGCCGCCCATGGGGTTGTAGCCTTCTTTTTGAAGCTTGCCCATTTCTTCCTGCAGCTTTGCTTGGTTGCCGCGGTATTTGCGCTGGATTTCCTGCACGCGCGGCGTGAAAAGCTGGGATATAGCCATGTTTTTCTGTTGTTTTAAGGTCAGCGGAAAGCTGGCTAATTTTACAATCAGCGTGAATATAATTACCGACCAGCCGAAGCTGTTCACGAGCATATAAATAGGGTACATAATCAACCCGAGCGGCGTACCGATGATTGAAGAAATAAATTCTATGGTATTTCACCTCTTAGTAATTAGTTTTATAGTTGTTAGTTGTTAGTTGTTAGTTTTGCGCCGCCACGTGAAAACGTCAGGGACGTTATCCTCGCCGCCGGGCGAGAACGGGTTACAGCGGGCGATGCGTTTTAACGTCAAAAAGCCGCCTTTTACAGCACCGAAGCGTTGCAACGCGATAATCGCGTAGGCAGAACAGCTTGGCGTAAAGCGGCAGGAAGGCGGTAATATTTTTGACAGAGTAAGCCTGTAGAGTTTTATAAAACCTATTAAAATATATTTCATAGTTTTGGCAATAGTTGTTTTATTAATAGCCCGTAAATCTGTTTTGAATCAAGTTCGGGTGTCCTGCCTCTCGCCACGAAGATGAAGTCGTGGCGTTTGTCTGTTTTTTGAAGAAAAAGAGGATGTGCAAGGCGGAAAGCTTCTTTAATAATCCGCCTTGCGCGGTTACGTTTGACCGCATTGCCGATTTTTTTCGATGCCATGACACCGAGACGGTTTACACGCCGCCGATTCGGCTTATAATAACAAACAAAGGCGTAGGTGACTAAGTTTTGCCCTTTTTTGAACAGATAGTTAAAATCTCCGTTCTTCCTAACGCTCGGATAAGTCTTTTTAAATGTCATCAATATGACAATGTTTGTCTGCCTCTTGCGCGGCGGTTCGAGAGTATTCTTCTGCCCGAACGTGTTCTCATTCTTTTTCTGAAGCCGTGCTCTCTTTGTCTCTGACGCTTTTTAGGCTGGTATGTTCTTTTCATTTGTTTCGCCCCCTTGTCTTTTACGAAATGTTTGACGTTTACCTGTACTTTTCCTGTACTATTATAGTACAGCCTTATCATTATATAATATATTTCATATAATGTCAAGCATAATTTAAAAAAAATTCCTCCGCCTTGCGGCAGAGGAGTTTTTTATTTGAATTATTTGAATAGTCCTGCGATGGCTACAGCCTTTGCAACGTCGCCGTAAAAGTACGCTTTGCCTTTTGTAATCGCACCGAGGAAGTCGTACTTACCTGCCGCGATTTTCATGATTTCATCGTAAGAAGTTTCAAAAGTGCCTGCACGGTCGTTGTAAATCGCCTGTTCAACTGCGAGCTGTTTCTTGCCGTCATCGTTCTTAACTGCGATGAAGAAAGTGCCGGTGTCATGAACATTTACCTGAATCCCGACAGGAGCGTCAAGACTGCGGACGTTCGCTTTTCCGATTTTCTTCCAGATTGCCGTTGTTACGGTGTCAAGAGTGGGAGCCGCTTTTTTTCTTCCGCCTCTGCCTTTTGCGGGAGCCGCTTTCACGGTAGCTTTAGCAGTTGTGCCTCTTTTAGCAACGGTTTTTTTAGCTGTTGTCTTAGGAGCCGCTTTTTTCACAGCGGGTTTAGCCGCCGCTTTTTTAACAGCGGGTTTAGCCGCCGCTTTTTTAACAGCGGGTTTAGCCGCCGCTTTTTTCACAGCGGGTTTGGGTCCGGGCTTAGCTGCCGCCTTGGGAGCCGCTTTTTTTGTTGCGGGTTTAGCTGTCGCTTTTTTAACAGCGGGTTTTGCTGTTGCTTTTTTAACAGCGGGTTTAACTGTTGCTTTTTTAACTGCGGGTTTAGCCGCCGCTTTTTTTACTGCGGGTTTTGCGGTTGCCGCAGGCTTCGCCGCGGGAGCTTTTACCTCGGGTTTTGCTTCTGCGGGTGCAGCTTTAGCTGCCGGTGTTACTGTTACGGTGGTTTTTAAATCGTCTGCCATGTTTATTATATTTCCTTTCACAAGATATAGTGTACCTTTTCGGTTATGCTACTATAATAACATAAAGTTTTATATAATACAAGGTTTTATTAATCAGCACGACAAATAAAATGAAAAAATCAGCGAATTTACCAAAAACAACCTAAAAAAAGAGCCATATTTTGTGTAAGAGAAAGGTAAAAATAACTAAAAAGAGAAAATGACGGTTGACAAAGGGTGATGATTGTGGTATGATTTTAGCATAAGGTACGCCGCTGTGTCGGAATGGCAGACGAGGCAGACTCAAAATCTGTTGTGGGTTTCCACGTGTGGGTTCAAGTCCCACCAGCGGCATAAAGGACGTGAAGAGATTGACAAGGGAATTTATTAATGCGGCAATCTTTGACAAGCGTTGGAAAGAATTAGGCTTGTCTGACGATGATTTACGAGATTTACAAAATATCTTACTTGTGAATCCAAAGGCGGGTAAAGTCATAGAGGGCACAGGCGGCGCGGCTAAGATACGCTACGCAATATCAGGCAAAGGCAAAAGCGGCGGAGCAAGGGTTATATATGCTGATATTGCGCGTAAAGGGGAAGAATAATATGGATAAAGAATTATTTGATGATTTAATAACCGCTTGCAATGAAGTGATTGAACACCAAAAGGGAAACATAAAACTACGCTCAACCGTTGTAACTATACCCGATGAGGAAATAGAAGCGATTGACAGATTTAACAGGCTTTCGGAAAAGAACAAACGCAAAGCAATGATTTTTATAAACGAATTATATCAGCAGAAAGAAGCATAGAAACAAACGGATAAAACAACGTCAAGCGTAACCTATATTTCAAGCACTGCATAAAATATTCTTATACTAAACTCCATTTAATAAATGGAGTTTAGTATTATCTGATAAATAAGGAGAATAACAGAATGAACAACTGCTATAACAGCAACCGGCGAAACGGCTGCTGCAACCCGACTCCGAAAACCGACTTCGGAGCCGCTCCCTTTGTTGCCGATATAAACAAAGCAACCATACATAACGATAATTTCCGTACCGCTTTATGGACGGGGACGAACCTACAGCTCACTCTTATGTGTATTCCTGTTGGTGAAAGCATCGGATTGGAGGTACACCCTCACGTTGACCAATTCCTGCGTATCGAATCCGGTCAGGGCTTAACACAAATGGGTGACAGCGAGGATAGGTTATGCTTTCAACAGCAGGCATATGAGGATTTCGCAATTTTTATACCCGCAGGTACATGGCATAATATAACCAATACGGGAAACAAGCCGTTAAAGCTGTATTCAATTTACGCGCCGCCCAACCACCCGCACGGTACGATTCACCAAACAAAAGCTATTGCAGAAGCTGCCGAATTATAAGATTGTTTAAATTTCTTTTGGCTTGTCTTGCGAAATGATTGACAAGTCAAGTATAAATGTGGTAGAATATAGTAAGGATAAAACAGGAGGAATTTTATATGAAAATTTTATATGCCGCGAGTGAGGCTCAGCCCTTCGCCGCTTCGGGCGGGCTTGCCGATGTGGCAGGTTCACTGCCTAAAGCTTTAGTTAAGGAAGGACATGAATGTACTGTTGTCATGCCTTATTACAAAAATACCATCAAGGAAGAGTTTCAAGAAGAGATTTCTTACTTGACCAATTTCAACGTCCCTGTGGGCTGGCGCACTCAATACTGCGGCGTATTTACATACGAATCGCCGGAAGGGGTTGTGTATTATTTCCTTGACAACGAATATTATTTTGAGCGTGACTTCGGGATTTACGGCTACTACGATGATGCGGAGCGGTTCGCGTTCTTCTCCCGCGCAGTACTTGAGATGCTGTTCCATGTTGATTTTAAGCCCGATGTCATAAATTCCAACGACTGGCAGTGTGCCTTGATTCCTGTTTATTATCAGATTTACTACAGATATAATCATGAACTCAGAAATATCAGAAACGTCTTTACGATTCACAATATCGCTTATCAGGGGCAGTACGGAATGAATCTGCTTGAAGAAATTCTTTCGATTCCCCGCCATATGGCGAACATTGTTGAGTATGACAGCGACGTAAACTTTATGAAGGGCGCGATTGAAGTTGCCGACAAAGTCACGACCGTTTCGCCGACCTACGCAACGGAAATCCTTGACCCGTGGTTCGCGCACGGGCTTGACAGGATTCTGCAAAGTAAGCAATACAAGACCTGCGGCTTCCTCAACGGCATAGACACCGATATGTATAACCCTGCAACCAATGACGACATCGCCGCTAATTTCTCCGTAAAATCCAAAGCGGGAAAGAAAACCTGTAAAACTGCCCTCCTTGAAGAAGTCGGGTTGCCGCAGGACGGCGAAGAACCCGTCCTCGGGATTATTTCCCGCCTTGTAGAGCATAAAGGCTTGGACTTAATCAAAAATGTATTTGACGGCATTATTCAAAAGGGGTTCAAGGTTGTGATTCTCGGCTCGGGTGAGCCTGAATACGAAAACTTCTTCAAGGAAATGCATTATCGCTACCCCGAAAAGGTCAGCTTCACAATAGGCTACATTCCCCCGCTCGCCAAGAAAATCTATGCCGGCGCGGATATGTTCCTTATGCCGAGTAAGTCTGAGCCTTGCGGATTGGCGCAGATGATTTCCCTGAGATACGGGACAATTCCGATTGTCCGCGCTACCGGCGGCTTAAAAGACAGTATTATCGACTGCGGCGAGGACGGCGGCACAGGCTTTACCTTCCAGACCTACGATGCCGGCGACCTCTACCATGCGATTGAGCGCGCCTACGACATGTACAACGACAAAAAAGCGTGGAACGCACTTGTCGGACGTGCCATGAAGGCGGATTTCAGCTGGAGCGTTTCGGCGAAATTATACATCGGGCTTTATGAAGAGCTGATGAGTTGGAATTAAAACTAAAAGCAAGAGCGAAAGGGGAGAAATAAAATGTCAACAAGAGAATTTGTAATCAAGCAGGTTGAATTGATGCCGGAAGAAGCGTTGGAAGCGATGAAGGAGTTTATTTCGTTCCAAAGGTTTAATCTCGGAATATATAACAAGGAAATCAAAAGACCCATAAGCATTGACGATTTAACGGAAGAAGAATTAAATGCGGAAATTCAAAAAGGGGTCGATTCTATGAACGCGGGAAGAGTAAAAACTGTGAATGAAGTCGAAGAAAAAATGCAAAGGTTGTATAAAGCATATGGAGTTTAAAGTAATATTTTCCGATGAAGCGGACAAAGATATAGAGGACATATTTCGGTATATTGCAGATACATTGCTTGAACCGGCAGCTGCAAAGAGAAAAGCAGAGCGTTTAAAAAAGGCTGCCTGTTCACTCGATTTTATGCCTTTGCGCCATAAAGTGTACGATAGAGAACCGTGGAAATCACAGGGATACAGGGTTTTTACAGTAGATAAATATAATATACTTTACTACCCCGATGAATTGTGTAAAACCGTCACAATTATCCGAATAATACACGGAACAGTTTTTGACCATAATTTAATGATAAAAAACTAAAACCTTATTTTATCTGTAATTAAAGAAGAGATGAGCGGTGGGCTTTTTGAAAATCCCGCCGCTTTTTCTTGATTATACTATTAAAATACCAAAAAAGTCAACTGCCCACATTTTTAAATGGGGCAGTTATTAACTCGTCGCATATAATGTATTACTATTTTTTTACACAAGGAGATGATTTATATGAGACCCGTACTTTCGGGTTACTGGCAAACATGGAATTTACCGGGACGAAGCCGAGTACCGCTGACCTCCGTACCTACCATGTATAATGAAGTGATACTCGCGTTTGTCGCGCCTGACAGCGAGGGAGTTTGCCGCTGGGCGGGTGGCGACATACCGACAAGAGCCTGCGTTCGCACACTTCAGAACAGAGGGCAAAGAGTGCTTGTTTCTGTCGGCGGCGGCGGCGTAACGGTAACGCTTGATACCCCTGCAAGAGTCCGGCGTTTCGCCGACAGCCTGTACACAATCTGCCGCGATTTGGGCTTGGACGGTGTTGACATTGACGTCGAAGAAGGCATGATGGTGACAAACAACAACCCGTGGAACCCCACAGGAACCGTCAAGGGCGTAATCGACGGCATTGATGCGGTTATGCACTCGTTCCCGCGCGGCTTTATGCTGACGATGGCTCCCGAAACGCTGAACCTTGTCGGCGGAATCGCACGCTACGGAGGCCCGTGGGGGAATTATCTGCCGATTATCCTGCACTTCGGGAATCGCATTACAAGAGTACATATGCAATATTACAACAGCGGCTCCATGTTCGGTGTGGATTTCCGTCCGCACAACTCAGGCACGGTGGACTTCGTTGTTTACCTCACCGAAGCGATTATAAAAGGATTCAGGATTGCCGACACCGGTGTTTACTACCCCGGCTTACACCCGAACAAGGTCAGCGTAGGATTGCCCGCAACACCTCGCGCCGCTTACAACGGCTTCCTCACAAACGCACAAATCAACGAAGCCTTCCGCAGATTGACAACAGGCTTCCGCGGGCCCAATGAATTTTGCTCAACCCCATACAACTGCCTCGGCGGACTTATGACGTGGAGTGTTCAATGGGACGCCACCAACGACTACAACTTCGCCCGCAACGCGCAAAACAGCGTTCTGCCGATGCTTACAAGAAGATAAAACTTTTCATTGTATTGCACACAGCTCCTCTGGTATAATGTAGGAAACTATAATTATATCAGAGGAGAAATTTATGAACAGAAAAAAATATTTTAAAGAAAGCAGTAGACTTTATGACAATCTTGTGTTATTATCAGAAGTAGCGGAAGAGGTTAATCTTCTTGGCAGTAATTATACATTTTTAGGCTTTGTGAGGTGGAAAGATGAAAACTAATAAACGATTTATTCCTATTATATTATTTGTTCCGATTATTTTATTTTCGGTTATAATCGCCTTTGTTTCTCGGGGGCAAAATTCTTCGTATGGAAAATTAGATTTTGAGCTTGCGGAGACAGTGCCGCCCGACCATGAGCCGGACAGAACAATAGAAGCAGAAAACAACCTATTTGATTATACAATAATATCCGGAACATATTCTAA
>Ga0123353_10016491_pt1 | contig 10801 bp, 11 predicted proteins | sample TergutLab28metaG_3_FD_92763 | JGI IMG/M metagenome (GOLD analysis project Ga0123353, IMG submission 92763) | Labiotermes labralis P3 segment gut microbial communities from Petit-Saut dam, French Guiana - Lab288 P3 | ecosystem: Host-associated > Arthropoda: Insects > Digestive system > Gut ... | reverse complement strand
TGACCTCCTTAATTATCCACGCCGGCGTCGACGCGCCTGCTGTGATCCCGACGACGTCGGACTCGCTGATATCTGCGCCCGATAGATCGTCCGCTTTTTCGGCGAAAACCACCCTTGCGCAGTGCTCTTTGCAAATATCAGCAAGTCTGAGGCTGTTGGCACTGTTATTGCCGCCTACGACGACCATAACATCTGCTTTTTTTGAAAGCTCCGCAGCCTCTTGCCGGCGCTTGCACGCAGCTTTGCATATTGTATCAAATATTTTTTGGTTTGTACACTCTTTTTTTATAAGTTCGCAGCACAATGCGTAAAGTTTTTCGGTATTCGTCGTCTGAAATACCACGGAGATGGGTTTGTGTGCATTATCGTCGTTTTCAAGCCACTCTGACAGCTCTTCGACTGTCTCAAATACCTCGCAAAAATCACACCATCCGGCGATCGCGACGACCTCAGGATGGCTGCGTTTACCTATAATCACCGGCAGCCTGCCGGAATGTGATTGCTCACAGACGATCTTGTGTATCTTTTTGACGTCCAGGCACGTCGCGTCGACAACTTCCGCGCCTAAATCCGCAAGAGCATCATACTCTTTTTTTCCCGCGCCGTGAGACCGGATCACGACGGTTTGCCCTCTGCTTACTTCCGATGTATCCGATACTATACCGACTCCTTTTTCACCGAGCATTCTGATAACATGCTCATTGTGGATTATCGGCCCAAGCATCACACAGTCTGTGGAGGTCAACGCCGCTTTCTCACACAAGGAAACAGCCCTGGAGACCCCGTGGCAAAAACCTGCCGATTCCGCAATCAAAACTTTCACTGAACAGATCCGTCTTCCTTAGCATGGAGTAATCGCTATACTCCGCATTCCATTTTTTGCGTCAGAGGGTTGAGTGATTTTATCTTGGCCATAAGGATGTCCGCAAGGCCCGCGTACTCGTCCTGCGTACGTTTCTGCCTTGGTTTTTCTATACTATACGGTTTTCCTATGACCACCTGCATCTTTCTAAACAATCGCTTTTTCCTCGGAATATATACGGGAACGAGCGGCACTCCCGCGTGCTCGGCAAGCTTTACAGCCCCACTTTTGGCTGCAATATAGTCGTCCTCCGCCGCTCTGGTGCCTTCGGGAAAGATTGCGACTTTCTCGCCGCTTTTAAAGTATCCAAGAGTCCTTTTTATGGTTTTTATATCAAGAATGCCGCGGTCGACGCTTATCGCTCCGAGGCCGGTAATAACCGCGGATAAGACCGGAACTCTGAACAGTTCTACTTTTGCAATAAAATGAATGAAGCTGTCGATACCAAAAGCAAAGGCAATGAAAAGCGGATCTATGAGGCTGGAATGGTTTGAACAAATCAGTGCTGCTCCGACCGGTATATTCTCTATGCCCGTCACGTCAAACCAATAGAATAAACCAATCGCAACCCGCGCAAGACGATAGCAGCCTCTGTAAAACTTGTAACTGGACTTCATATTCCAAATCTCCCGGCTATCAAACGGCAAAGAGTGTCAAAACTCTGTTCCAGATCCAATGACGTCGTATCGAGCATAACTGCGTCTTCGGCGGCTTTCAGGGGCGCCGCCGCGCGTTCACTGTCGTTTTTGTCCCTGACGATCATTTCTCTTTCCACCTGCTGAAGCGTCACATCGACGTTTCGCTCCAGAAGCTCCAGATATCTTCTCATGGCGCGTGCGCCGGGTTCGGCTGTAATGAACACCTTCAGACCCGCGTTTGGAAGAACAACAGTACCTATATCGCGTCCGTCCATGATCACATTGTGCTTTACGGCCATCTCGCGCTGTGCGGAAAGCAGAAACGCCCTGACAGGCGGCATTGCGGATACATCGGATGCATAGGTCGATATTTCGGGAGCCCGGATATCGTCCGTCACATCCTGCCCGGAAAGGAACATACGCTGAACGCCCTCTTCATCGTAACTCATATCTAGCCTGATCTCCGGCAGAAGACTGAGGACCCCCTCTTTATCAACTGATCCTACTTTATTCCAAAGCGCGTAAAGGCCGACACAGCGGTACATAGCTCCGGTATCAACATAGATATACCCGAAATGCTTCGCCGCCCGCCTCGCCAGAGTGCTTTTTCCGGCGGCGGATGGCCCATCCAGTGCAACGCTTCTACTCTCCATAATCGTATACCGCTCCCGCTTATGTTTTAACATACTCCAATGCGCCCAGCGCTGCCGAGTATGCAGTTGACCATGCTATCTGCAGGTTGTATCCGCCCGTATATGCATCGGCGTCTATGATCTCCCCTGCGAAAAACAAGCCGCTTAGAAGCTTTGACTCCATCGTCTTCGGGTTGATCCCGCTGCACTTCACGCCTCCGGCTGTGATGATCGCTTCATCAATGTTCCCGGGGCCGTTTATGTCTATGTGAAACTCTTTTATCAGCCTGACAAGCCGCAGACGCTGCTCCCGGGTTATCGAGTGTACCTTCGTATCGCGCGGGATCCCGGATCTGTCCACTATAACAGGGATCATCAGCTTACTCAGCAGATCGCCCAGAGAGTTAATAAAATCCCTGTTACTATACTTTTCAAAGTCGCGCAATATACGTTTGTCGAGTTTGTTTTCATCCAGCGCCGGCTTCAGATCGATCGTGGCATAGTACTTTTTGTTTTTGTAATCCCGCATATGTGCGCTCGCCGACAGCGTAAGCGGTCCTGACAATCCGAAATGGGTGAACAGCAACTCTCCAAAATCTTCAAAAACCGGCTTGCTCCCGCCGTCGTGGATGCTTAGTCGTATGTTCTTCAGCGTCAGTCCCTGCATTCTTGCGCATGTATCGGGGTCCGCAAGGAGCGGGACAAGAGAAGCGCGAAGCGTGGTTATCTCGTGCCCGACATCGCGCGCCATAATGTATCCGTCGCCGGTCGAGCCCGTAGCCGGGTATGACATGCCGCCGGTCGCCAGTATCACAGCCTTGCACCCCACGGCGCCGGATGATGTCATAACACCTGCGAGACGTCCGTCTTTAATTTGCAGTCTCTGTGCTCTGCAGCGTCTCACTGACGCGCCTTCTCTTTCGGCAAAGCTGATCAGGGCATCCGCGATATCCGACGCTTTGTCCGATTGCGGGAAAACCCTGTTTCCCCGCTCCGTCTTTAGCGGTACGCCCAGAGACGCAAACAGATCAATGGTATCACGGGGTGAAAACCCGCTCAGAGCACTTTGCAAAAACCGGCCGCCCGTTGGGATATTCTCAATTGCTTCAGAAGTGGAGCAATCATTTGTCAGATTGCATCGGCCTTTGCCTGTCAATCGCAGTTTCATGCCCAATCTGTCATTACGTTCGATAAGGAGCACACGTGCGCCACATCTGGCTGCGATCGCAGCAGAAAGCATGCCCGCCGCTCCCCCGCCGACCACGGCTATCTCATACCATTCGCTTTCAGCTTTCAATTCTTCACTCCAAACGATGCTACTTCCGCCCCGGTCAAATACCTCCATCTCCCGGTCTCCAGTTCACCGAGGTTTACCTCGCCTATCGACAAACGTTTCAGTGATAAGATCCAAAGACCGCATAAAACGCACATTTTACGGATCTGCCTGTTTCGCCCCTCAAATATTCCTATATTTAAAACTCCGCCCTCAGGCCCGCCCGATACGAGCTTGACCGATGCAGCGCGGATCACATAAGCGTCGACCTCCATTGGAAGGCCAAGCTTGAAAACGGCGGCTGCGGCGTCTCCCCGTACCCGGACTTCATAGGTTTTCAGCTTGTTGTTTGACGGATGGCAGACTCTGTTTGCAAAACCGCCGTCATTTGTCATCAGCAGCAGACCCTCTGAGTCCATATCCAGTCTGCCGACCGGATACACACGAGCACCCGAATCGGTTACGAGACTCAAAACAGTTTTTCTGCCTCGCTGATCTTTCATCGTCGTCAGGTAACCGCGAGGTTTGTTGAGCATGATATAGACAGGCTCGTCTTTCCTGCGCAGCGGCATTCCATCCACTGTGATTACGTCGGTCACATCGCAGGCTTTTTGTCCGAGCGTCGCAAGCTCTCCGTTTACATGTACACGGCCGGCTGCTATCATGATCTCCGCTTCCCGTCGGGAAGCCACTCCGTGAGCGGACAGGATCTTCGATATACGCTCGGGTGTGTTTGCGTTGGTTATCGCACCCGCTTCGGAGGCGCCGTGCTCCGGCGGTCCTCCGCCAGACTTTTCAGAATAAAACATCCTGTATACCTCAGCTGAGGAGTACTACTTTTCCTTGTCTTTGCCGATGAAATCAGTAACTTTGTCAAACATCTCGGGCACGGTTTCAATGATCCTGTCCACAGTCGTCGCCGCTGGCGGCGCTACATACAACAGCTTTACACTATCACCGTTGATGATTAAAAAAGCCACAGGTTCGATCTTCACTCCGGCGCCTATACCTCCGCCAAATCCGTTCTGCGGTTCCTGCTTTTTCGAGATATCCGAGCCGCCTCCCGCAAAACCGAAACTGAGCTTTGATACCGGTATGACCGTAATGCCGTCGGCTGTTGCTATCGGTTCGCCAACTATCATGTTTGCATCGATCATTTCCCTGATTTTCTGCATAGAAGCTTCCATAAGATCACTTATCGGGCGCTGTTCCATCCTCTTTTACATCCTTTCCTTCATCCGGTTTAATTTTCACTTGAACCACCGGTTGTTTAATAGTTTTGAGCAGTGCCGGCACAACCGCTAATACGATATATATCGCCTCCCAGACGGCCAGTGAAACGGCTGCGTAAATATAGATATACGGCTCTGAGGCATCGAAATCCACCGAAGCGCGCAAATCTTTACGTCTGACTCGAAAGACCTTTTCAAACGCGGGTACTACCAGCCCGAAAGCGGCGTTCGACGCTCCGTACAGTTGCGCCGTCTTTGATGGGTCGGGTCCGGCGGCAATGAAATGCACCGTCAGATTGTTCACCAGGAACCTTCGTCGCAGCCGCCCCAGAGTCTTCTTTACGGCGGGCAGCATTTCCAGATAATCCCTGAAGCTTCCCGGTGTTTTATCTTTCGGTTTCTTTTTTGCTTTTCTTTCTGCCTTCTTCTCCGCTTTCTTATCTTTCCGCGCTTTTTTTGCGGCTCTCTCCTCCGCTGATTCTGTCTTTGCTTTACCGGGATAAACACGCAGTCTGATCGGTCCGGCACGCGCTGTTACAGTGAGGCCTGCGCCGCCGTACTCGACCGCTGCGCCAAACCGCAGTAACGCCAGAAGAATAATAACCGCAAACACAATTGCTAATGCCAACATATCCCTCTAACCTTCGGTTTCATTGAGCTGCTGACTTTCGGCGCTCTGCCTCGCCTTAAGTTCAAGGATCGCGTTTCTGATCCCCTCCTTGTCGTCGCCTGAGTTTTCGATAAGCGGCAGTTCCGGCAGGCGATTCAGCGATTCGATGCCAAATGTTCTCAGAAAAACGTGGGTCGTTCTGTAAAGCATCGGCCTTCCCGGCGCCGCCAGCCTTCCGCTTGACTCGACGAGGCCCCGGTCCAGAAGCAAACCCAATGTGTAGACGCTGTCAACGCCTCTTACCTGATCGATATACGCTCTCGTGACAGGCTGAAAATACGCTACGATCGCCAGCACCTCAAGCGCCGGCGGTGAAAGCTGAGGCGGTCTCCTTGTCTCCAGTGTTTGCCTGATATACCCGGCGTATTCGGGAGATGAACACAACTGCAGCGAATCATCCAGCTTTATCAGCCTGATGCCTCTGCGCTCAAAGCTGAGCTTGTCACGGAGTTTTTCCGCAGCGAGCTCCGCTTCCGCTTCTTCAATATCCAGTACCGCCGCAATCCGATCGATCCTGACAGGTTCTCCGGAAACAAACAGTATGCTCTCTATCGCGCATTGCACTTCGTAGTCGTCCATCCGAAATAGTAGTTCCTTTCGCTGTGTTCAGTCCCGGGTCGCGCTGTCGGAAAGCTCCTTGGATATGCTTACAAGGCGTTATTCCACCGCTGTGAAGTCTGGCGCCGCGGGATCTCTTCCCGTTCCCGTATATGTCAGCGTCATATCGTCTATGCTGCCTGTGAGAAGTACGCTTCCTACCCTGCAAAGCTCAAGTACCGCGACAAGCGTTGCAATAAGCTCCGTACGGCTGGCGCTGCGAAAAAACAGGTCCGACGCCTTGATCTCGCCGCTTTGCTTGAGCATGTCGAGGATCTCTATGATCTTTTCAGGTATTGAAAAGACGATACGGCGCGGATACTCCGCTTCTCTCGGGTTGAGGCTGCCCAAAAAGGCGTTCTCCCTGCCGATCACAGAGATAATAGCTTCTGTCAAGTCCCCGCTGTTGTGTTGATATCTGTATTCCGTATCCGCGGGCAAATACTCCGGAGGCCCTTCCATCATCAGGTTGTCACGCGCGTACATTTTGGAAAGCGCCTCGGCCGCCGTCTTGATCTGAAGATAAACATCGCTGCGCTGCAGTTCTTCAAGCGACGTTATCAGTTGTTCGAGCTCGGACACCTCTTCTCCGCCGGAGAGCAGCATTTTTGTCTTTATGTACGCAAGATGGGACGCCATTGCCACAAATTCACTGGCAATATCCAAATCGAGTTCCGCCATAGCGTCGAGATACCCGATGTACTGCTCGAGTATCAGCGATATGCTAATATCCCTGATTTCTATTTTGTTCTTACTCAGCAGCTGCAGGATCAAAACGAGCGGTCCTTCAAAGTCCTGTGTCTCGCTTTTGGTTTTTACCACACCCGCAAGCCGGAAAATAGGGCTTTCCATTTCTTCGCCGCTCCCGTTACCCGAACAGATTGAACACTGCCTGAGCCATGATTAAAAGGCTGTAAAAAAGAGCCATGGTCAACCGCCCGATCGTATTACGAAAAACGTTTGTATTTAAAACGAGTATAAGTATTATCATACCGTATCTCTCATAACGCATCAACTTATAATATAACCGCTCAGATAGGAATGAAAAAAGCACCTTCGACCCGTCGAGAGGTGGAATGGGTATCAAGTTAAAAACAGCAAGCGCTACGCTCAAATAAGCTGTACGTTCCACGATCTCAAGCAGTACAGAACCGGCGCCCGAAGCACTTTGACTCCCGGGAACGACCAGAATCAGCCCATAGAAGAAAAGAACGAGAGTCGCAAGGACAATGTTCGATAAAGGCCCCGCAATAGCCGTGATCGCCATGTCCGTCTTGGGTCTCTTGAAGTTTCTCATATTGACCGGCACGGGTTTAGCCCAGCCAAACCTGAAAACCAGCATCATGAGCAAGCCGAAAATATCGATATGCTTTATCGGGTTCAGAGTCAGTCTTCCCATGTCCTTTGCCGTGTTGTCGCCGAGGCGATACGCCGTATATCCGTGAGACAGCTCATGGATCGTGATGCACACAAGCGCGGGAATAATCGACATGATAGCGCCTGTCAAAACCGACCAATCGAGATTGGCGATGATATTGTTAAGCATTGTACCATACCTTCACGGCGTTTTCTATCTCCGCGAGCAGCATATCCCTGTTTGTGCCTTTTTCAGCTGAAAACGGTATGATTCTTACCTCCTCGCTCATTTCAAGAGTTTCCCGGATCACGCTGATGTTTTGCTCTTTTTCGCTGCTTTTGACCTTGTCGATCTTGTTTGCGACCAAAACGAGCGGGCAACCGGACGATTTAAACCATGTAGCCATTGTGACGTCGTCGCCGGTAGGTTTGTGTCGTGCGTCTACTATCATTATACCGAGCGTGATAAACCCGGCGCTGCTGAAAAACTGCTCCATCATCTTTGACCAGCGGTCCCGTTCCGACTTTGCGACCCTGGCGTAACCGTACCCGGGCAAATCGACAAAGTACGCCGTTTGGTCGATTTGAAAGTAGTTGACGTGTATGGTTTTACCCGGTGTGGAACTGGTGCGGGCAAGATTTTTGCGGTTGAGAAGCTTGTTTAAAACCGACGATTTGCCGACGTTTGATTTTCCGGAAAACAATATCTGCGGCAGCCCGTCGTTGATGAATCCCGCAGGGGCTGCCGCCGATTTTATAAATTCAACATTGTTAAGGTTCATTGCACTCTACACTTCCGGCGCGTATACGCACGCGTCTCCTGTTCCCTGTTCCCTGTTCCCTGTTCCCTGTTCCCTGTTCTAATGCTTGATCGGGGTGTCAGGGTCACCGCGTCCGACACGGCGTCTGATGGTCTCCCGTCTGGCGCTCTCCACCCCCTCGTCCCGAATTTCCCTGCTTCTTATCCCGAACTCCGAACTGCGGACCGCCGAGAAATCCAGCGCCACATCGAGTATGCCGTCTATGTTCTCGGTGGAGATGAAGTTGAGCGCCTGCCGGACTGTCTGATCGATCTCCTCGAGCTCCGCCTCGTTTTCGGAGGGGATAATAACAGTTTTGACCCCGGCTCGCATTGCAGCCATTGTTTTCTCCTTCAGACCGCCGATCTTCAGAATACGCCCGCGCAGTGTTATCTCACCCGTCATCGCTATGTCGCGTCTGACGGGCGCGCCGCAAAGCGCCGAAATCACTGCTATACACATGGTGATACCCGCGGATGGTCCGTCCTTTGGAATCGCTCCCTCAGGGAAATGTATGTGTATATCGTGAGTTTTATAAAACTCCGGATCGATATTGAGTTTGTCCGCCCTGCTGCGGATATATGAGACGGCCGCCTGAGCGGACTCTTTCATGACGTCGCCGAGATTTCCCGTCAGTTCGAGCTTGCCGGTCCCGATCATTACGTTGACTTCCACCTCTAGTACCGAACCTCCGGTCGCGGTCCATGCCAGCCCGTTGACCAGCCCTATCTCGAGTCCCTGTGAAATAGTCTCCGGTTTGTATTTGCGCACTCCTAAAAAGCTCTCCAGCATATCGGAGTCCAGAGTCACTGACCTGACTTCATTTGACGCAAGCTTTGCAGCAGTCTTCCGGCAAACCGAGGCAATCTCTCTCTCAAGTATCCTGACGCCTGATTCGCGCGTGTAGCCGGAGATCATATCCAGCAGAGCGGCGTCTTTGAATCTGAGCTGGTGGCCGTTGAGTCCATGTTTTTTTCTCTGCTTCGGCACAAGGTGTCGTTTGGCTATCTCGAGCTTTTCCATATCGGTGTAGCTCGTCAGCTCAATTACCTCCATCCTGTCAAGCAGCGGACGTGGTATTGAGGAGGTCGTGTTTGCCGTCGTCACGAACATAACTTCGGAAAGGTCAAACGGTACCTCCATATAGTTGTCGCGGAATGTCGCATTTTGTTCCGGATCAAGAGCCTCAAGAAGCGCCGACGCAGGGTCTCCCCTGTGATCGCGGCCGAGTTTGTCTATCTCGTCGAGCAGCATCAAAGGATTGCGGCTTCCAGCCTGCTTAAGCGCAGCGATGACCCTGCCGGGCATGGCCCCGACATAAGTCTTACGATGGCCGCGGATCTCGGCTTCATCATGGACCCCGCCGAGCGCCAGCCTTGCAAGTTTCCTGTTTAAAGCTCTGGCCACGCTTATAGCAACGGACGTTTTGCCAACGCCCGGCGGTCCGACCAGACAAATGATCGCACCTTTGACCTTAGGTGACATCTGCCTGACGGCAAGAAACTCGAGTATACGCTCTTTGACCTTGTCCAGGCCGTAGTGGTCGTCGTCGAGGATCTTACGTGCAGCTGCGATGTCGATTCGTTCCGTGGTGGTGGTCTTCCAGGGCAGTTCCAGACAGACGTCAAGATAATTGCGGATAACGGATGCCTCAGCCGAGCCGAAGCTTTGTTTTTCCAGTTTATCGACCTCTTTAAGTATTTTCTTCTCGATCTCCTCGTCAAGCCCGATCGCAAGTATACGCTCCCTGTATGACGTGAACTCCGATTCCTCTTCGGCGGGCCCCTCTCCAAGCTCAGCCTGGATCACCCGAAGCTGCTCCCGCAGCACATGATCTCTGTGGTTGTTTTCAAGCCGCATACGAAGCTTTGTATCGATCTGACGTTCTATCGCAAGGACTTCGATCTCACGGGACAGCATATCACAGATTATTTCAAGGCGCTTGACCGGTTTCAGCGTCTCAAGTACAAGCTGCTTCTTTTCCGGTTTCGTATACATGTTCTGAATGATATAGTCCGCTATCCTGCCGGGCTCGGAAAAAGTAAAGACGGTAAGCACCGTTTCTTTGGTAACTCCCGCGGACAAAGCTGCATACGTGTCAAACAGGCTTATACTTTTGCGTATAAGCGCTTCGATCATCGCGGTTTTTCTGACGGGTTCTTCTTCGTAAATAGGTTCGACTTCGGCTGTGAAATATTTTCTTTCGCTCCTCATGGCAACAAGCCGCGCGCGGCTGCGGCCTTCCACAAGCACCTTCATTCCTCCACCCGGAATCTTCAGGACCTGCTTGATATAACATATAGTGCCTATCTTATACAGGTCACGCTCTGACGGAGTCTCCTTGGTTATGTCCTTTTGAGCAAGCAGGAAAATCTTTCTGTCGCCGTTTGAAGCCGATTCCAAAGCCGCGGTCGACATTTGACGCTCTACGTCAAAATTAAGCAGCATATTAGGGAAGACTGAAAGACCGCGCAAAGCAAGCAGCGGAAGCTGCTCCCTCATTAGTTCGTTATAATGGTTCATATCTTTAAACCAACCTCCTAAAAAAGCGTCAGGGATGTAGTGATTAGTGAGTGGTATACGCTTCCCTAATCCCTGACCCCTGACCTTTCGAAAAAACGTCGCTTAACTGGCGGGTATCGCATCGGGGTCGATTTGCGGTTTCGGCCGTCTGGTGATAACAGGCGGGGCCATATCCAACACACATTCTTTTGTGATCGTTACTTTTTCTATCTTTCTGT
>Ga0123353_10016490_pt1 | contig 10801 bp, 9 predicted proteins | sample TergutLab28metaG_3_FD_92763 | JGI IMG/M metagenome (GOLD analysis project Ga0123353, IMG submission 92763) | Labiotermes labralis P3 segment gut microbial communities from Petit-Saut dam, French Guiana - Lab288 P3 | ecosystem: Host-associated > Arthropoda: Insects > Digestive system > Gut ... | reverse complement strand
CTACGAAAGCGGCCGCTCCAAACTCTCTATTGACATCGTAGTCAGGCTGGCGCATTTCTATCAAATACGCTATGCAGCGCTCCTTGGTCCGGAGCCTGTATCGGCGGAATAGCTGAAAGAACAAAGCAAACGCCGCACCGGGTTGGTGCGGCGGTTTGTTTTGTTGCTTGTGACACACGAGAAATGTCGCTGCCGATCACTCTACAACCCCAAATACTTCAAGCTGTTCTCCAAGCTCTCATATGGCCTGCGCGCGTAGTCCAGCTCAATCACGGCGTCGCGCACGCCGATGTCCTCCGCGCACTTCAAAACAGAGGCAAAATCGAGGGTGCCCCCGCCGATCTCCTTCATGTTGAACGGCGGGATGCCCTTCTTATAATCTTTCAGGTGCATCACTTCGCTGCGCCCGCGCAGTTTCTCCAGGATATCCAGCGGTTCGAACCCACCCTGTTTGATCCAGTAGACGTCCGGGGTGAAGCACACGCCCGCCCCGGTGTTTTCCAGCAGGTAGTCGTAGTGCGTCTGCCCATTCACGCTTTTGAACTCAAAGGAGTGGTTGTGGTATGTGACGTTCATGCCCTTCTTTTGCAGCTTTTCCCCTGTCTCATTTAGGAATTGCGCGAAGGCCTTCGTGCCCTCCAGGCCCTTCGTGCGGTATTTGCCCGGCATCATGCTTATGCCTATAGCCTTGCAGCCGAAGGTCAAAAACTCCTCGGCCAGGCGGTCCAGGTCGTTCTCGATGCGGCCAAAGTCTGCGTGGACCGTGCAGATGGGCAATTCGTATTTCTTCGAAAGCCCGGCCAAGAATTCGGGCGAGGTGCTGGGAATGGGCAGCGCCTGTACGCACTGCGCGCCCATCCCGCGGCTGCGCCGGAAGGCCTCCTCCGTGCTCTCCGGGGAATTCAGAAGCTTGCGCAGGGTATACATCTGCACGCCGATGCGTATGCTCATGCTTTCCCCTCCTGTTCCATCGCAATGCGCTTTTGCAACTGCTCGAAATATAGGTTTTCGTCCACCGGCAGTTCGATCTCCCGGTCCAGCCAGCCGGAGAGATACACCGCGTTGGAGAGCATCAGCCCGTTGATGCCCTCGATCCCTGGCGCGATGAGCTTCTCGCCGAATAATACGGCTCGGCTGAAATTGCGGATAACCGCCATATGCTGGCCCGAGACCAACAGCCGAATCGCGTTCACCAGGGGGCCAGTCCTGGTTTTCTCTGTTTTTCTGGGAATGGAGGGCATGAACTTCGTGTTCACTCGGTTGAATTCTGTCTCTTTTGTCTTCAGCCTATGTATTGTCATTTTATCCGCGGCCAGGCTCGATTCGATGACAATCTGCCCGCCATCGCCGTCGATCTCCAGTCGGTTGGTGCCGGGATAGTCGTGGGTGGAGGTGATGAACACCCCGCTGGCGCCGTTTTCGTATTCGGTGTAGAAGGTGACGTCGTTCTCGACCGAAATGTCCCGGTTGACGCCCACTTTCGCGTGGGCACGCACGGACTTTGGCATGCCCGCCAGCCACTGGAACAGATCCAGCTGATGGGGGCACTGGTTGGTGAGCACACCGCCGCCCTCCCCCGCCCAGGTGCCGCGCCAGCCCCCCTGGTCGTAGTAGGCCTGGGGGCGGTACCAGTTGGTGATGATCCAGTTCACGCGCTTGAGCTCGCCCATCTCGCCGCTCTCGATAAACTGCTTCGCTTTGATATACAGCGGATTCGTGCGCTGGTTGTACATGATGCCGAAGGTCACTTCCGGATGGCCCGCCGCGCACTCGTTCATTTCACGCACGGCCTTCGTGTAGACTCCCGCGGGCTTATCGATGAGCACGTGCTTCCCCCGCTCCATGGCCGCCATGGCGATCTCCGGGTGGGCATAGTGCGGCGTCACCACCAGCACAGCGTCAACCTCATCGCTGGCGATGAGTTCATGATAATTCTCAAAGATCGACACGCCTTTAAGGCTTTTTCGAGCCCACGCGCGTCTCTCCTCGCTGATGTCGCACACGGCAACGAGCGCCCCGTTTCTGTCCATGCCCTTTTGCAGCCGCAGGGCATAGGTGTGTCCCTGTTTGCCGACACCCACAATACCGTAACGCAGTTTTCGATTACTCATACCGGCCTCCTATCTCATTAAGAATCTTGACTAAATTTTCGTGCTGCCAGCGCAAGACGTCCTCCCGCGTGACTTTGCTCCAAAACGAGAACCCCCGGGCTTTGTCGATCTCCCGGCACACAGTCCCCGCACCCATGAAGGGCAGCATGCGCAGCGGCCGGCGCAGCAGGGCATACTTCGCCGTGTGGGGCTCCAGGGTCAAAAACCCATCGAAGTCCCGCGCATGTAAATCAGCCAGAACATCGCGTATCCTCCCCTGCCCTTCCCCCAATGGGACTTCGAAGCCATCTTTGCAGTCCTTCATGTGATAATACGCCGTCGCCTCCCGGGTGAGCAGATAGGCCTCCCAAGGGGCCTCGCCCACCTGCAAATAATTCGAGGCATCATAGCACAGGGCGAACTGCGGGCTCACCAAAGCCTGATGCAGCCGCAAGGCCCGCCCCGGCGTATCGCCGAAGATTTTCTTCTCGTTCTCGTGTATGAGCGTGACATCGCGCCCCTCTATAACGTCTAGAAACCCGCGCAGTTTTTCGATCACCCGGGGAAAAACGGCCTCTTCGTCGAAGCCCGGCGGCATATAGAATGAAAACATGCGTATGTAACGGCAGCCCGCCGCCTCGGCGATGTCGGCCATGTGCGCCAGCTTTTTCAGCTGCACCTGGTAGGCCCCATCGTCCTCCAGCGGGATCTTGCCTATGTTGGAACCGATGGACGAGAGCTTCGCCCCCGCGGCCTCAATCCTGGGCTTGATCTCGTTGAACGTTTCGAGGGTATGGTCCGTGATGTTTTTGCCGTCCACACTGCGCGGGCAGAGCCAACCCACGCCCAGCGACTTCATCAGGGCCAGCTGCGCGTCCAGGCGAATGGAGGCCTCGTCAAAAAAACCGGAGATACGGAACATATTAACACCTGCCTTTTTATTTATTATATAGCAGAGCAGGGAAAAATGCAATACATAAAACAAAATCTGTTGCTGTCAATGCGCCGATATGCTATACTTATATCAGTAATCACAAATCACAAAAGGAGCGTGAACGGCCATGCAAAGCACCGCGCAACTGCCCGCTTTCGGCATGCGGGACAAGATCGGCTACGCATTGGGGGACTTCGGCTGCAACATGAGCTTCTCCCTGATCTCCAGTTTTATCATCCCGTTTTATACGCAGTATATCGGCCTGACGGAGCGCACCTGGGCGGTCATCATTCTGCTGCTGAAGATATGGGACGCCATCAACGACCCTATCATGGGCACAGTGATGGACCACGTACGCATAAAGGGCGACAGCAAGTTCAAGCCCTGGATACGCTGGGGGGCCTATGGCCTGGTGCTCACCGGCGCGCTGGTGTTCATCCCCATCCCCGGCGCGGCCTATTGGGTGAAGGTGGCCGTATGCATGGCGGCCTACCTGGCGTGGGATTTCTTCTACACGGTGGTCAACGTGCCCTACGGGGCCATCAGCGCGGCCATCACCGTGGTGCCCGAACAGCGCCAGGCCCTGTCCACCTTCCGCAGCATAGGCGCGGGCGTGGGCGGTGCGATCTCCATGCTGCTGCCCCTGCTGGTCTACGGCAGGGACAACACCCTCCAGGGAGGCAGGTTCATCTGGATCGGCACAGCGATGGGCCTGATGGCGCTTTTCAGCTTCCGCGCCATGCTGCGCATGACCACCGAGCGCGTACAGGTTCCTTCGCCGCCCCCGGATGAAAAAATCGACTACATACGCACATTGAAGGGTTTTATCACCAACCGCCCCCTTCTGGGGCTGAGCCTGGCCTCGGTGGCCAACATCGTATTCCTGGGCAGCGCCACATACACCAACCAGCTGGTGTTCCAGTGCTATTTTCAGGATACAAGGCTGCTGACGGTGGCAAGCTTCGCCTATGCGCCCGTGGTGCTGATGATGTTCGCCGTGGGCCCGCTGGTCAAGCGCTTCGGGAAAAAGACGGCCGCCGGGGCGCCCTTCCTGCTGAGCATCGCCGCCTCCGCCATCATGCTGCTGATCCCCTTCGATCCGTCCAAAGGCTCCTCCCCTTGGCTGTGGGTGGTGTTCTCCATGCTCGTGCAGGCGGGCGGCGCGATATTCAGCCTGACTTGCTGGGCCATGATATCCGACTGCATCGACTTCCAGCACCTGAAAACCGGCGTGCGGGAGGAGGGCAGCGTCTACGCCATGTATTCCCTGTTCCGAAAGTTCGCCCAGGGTATACAGGCCTCGCTGATCCCCCTGGCCATGACCTGGACTGGCTACCAATCCAGCCTGGAGGCAATGCAGGCGCCGGGCGTGCCGGAAAAGATACGCGGCATGGCCATCGTGCTGCTGCTTGTCGGCTCCGCCGTGACAGCCGCGGCCCTGCTGTTGGTGTATAGCCTGGGGAAAGGCCAAGTGGAGGAGATGAACGAGGCGCTGGGGTATAGTGCTATTGCGCAATAGCACTATACTGCGCAAACGCCGGCGCTACGGCCTCAACAGCCACGCCCAGAAGTCATCCGGCGGCACGACAGTGCGCAACTCGGTCTCCCCGCGCAGCTCGTAGATGGAAGGCAGGTCCTTCTTGGTGAACTCCTTGATGGCGCGGATGTCCATCCCGTTCTCGCCGAACATCGCCAGGATCCCGCCGTTGTCGGTGGTCACGTATTGCGCGGCGCCCGCCATGCGCAGGTTGTGGTAGCTGCTGGCGCCCTTCGCAACGCCGAGGGTCACGTCATGGGAATCGGCCTCCCAACTGCTGCCGTTGGTGTAGACGGCCACCTTCGGGCGCAGCATGGCCGCAAAGAGGAACCCTGTGGAATCGCCCATGCCGTGGTGCCCGACCTTGAGGAAATCCATATCCCTGCCGATCTGCCTGCATATGCCCAGCTCCTTGTTATTGCTGACCATATCCGCCGCCAACAGCGCCCTCATGCCGCCGACCTCCACCAGCTGGCACAGCGATTCCGGGTTGGATACCCCGCCCGCCAGCGGCGCGCCGTTCACCAGGGTGATTTTCATGTTGCCCAGCGATAGCTCCAGGCCGTCCAGCTCATCCAGAACGACCTCGATGTCCCGGTTTGCGCAGCCCGCGATAAAATTCCGGTAGTGGCCGCTCCCGCCTGCCTCGCGCTTTGCGTAGGCCTTGCCTATCGTGATGTCGGGATGCTCCAGGATATACGGAAACCCGCCCATGTGGTCCACGTGGGAGTGGGTGCCCACGATGAAATCCAGGTGCACCCTGTCGCCGCCCGCCAAGCGCTGGAGATAGTTCACGATGTAGGGACCGCGCCCGGGCTCGCCCGCGTCGATCAGGGCGTAGCGGCCGCCGCTCTCCAGGACGATGGCGTCCTCCCAGCCCGTGTTGAGCACATGGATGGCGCCCAGCGCGGGGCCGATGTCGCTTGGGGGCTCCGGGTTGCCCAGCGCGAAGAGATTGAGTGAAAACAGGGCCGCAAGCAGCCAGCATAGAAATTGCATATGGACCTCCTTTTACAGCGAATCTTGTCTGAGCCTATTATACAGCGGATCGCGAAGGAATGCAAGGGGTAATGCACTGTCTCATCCGGGCAGATAGGCGCCCTCCTCCTCCAGCCGTTTGCGCAGCTCTCGCGTGTCCACCGCGTGAACGTCCGCCTCTGGCATATCCGCCGCGAGCTTCGCCGCGATGCCCGCCGCCTCTCCCATACAGAGGCAGCAGGGCATAACCCGCAGGCTGCCCTGGGTGATGCGATCGCTTGAAACGCAGCGGCCCGCAACCAGCACGTTGCGCAGCCCCTTCGGCGTCAGGCAGCGGTAGGGCAGGCCGTGGGATTCGCCGTTCCCATAGCGCTCGTAGCGCTCGTCGGAGAACCAATGCGCGCCGCCCTTCTGTTGTTTGCTCTCGTTGGGGGTGTTGTGGATGTCGATATAGTAGTTATTGCGCAGGATCTCGTCCTCGAAGCTCCTTCTGGCGAGGTAATCCTCAATCGTGAAAATATAGTCGCCAATCACGCGGCGGGATTCCCGGGAACCGATGGCTGCGGCTGTATCCGCCAAAAAGGAGTTGGCAAAGGCGGGATGGTAATCGGCAAAGCCTCTTTTGTGCTCATGGGCAAGCTTCCTGCCCGCGATCAATCCTTTGGATACGGACAGCGGGTCGGTGCTGTCCAGGTCATGGACATGGCCGGCGTTGAAGCCCATGGTCCTCGGGCCAATCCACTGGGCGCACACATGTTTATCGGGGATATCATACTTGCCGGACTCCACAATGGCGTGGATGCAGCTATCCGGGTTTAGGAATGGGTGCAGCGTGCCGGAGCCGTGGTTGTAGGCGTACTCATCCACATTGGAAAGGATAAAACACAGCGAACCGGGCTGGAGACCGCCGTCTTCGCCGCCCTTTTCATATTCCGCCCCCGCCCAGGCGCACAGGTCCGCGTCCCCGGTGCAGTCGATATATATTTTCGCCCTGCAAGCGCTCAGGCCTGCCTTGTTATTGACAATGATCGCATCTACTTGGCTGCCGTCCGCCATCTCTACGGCGCAGAGCGCGGTGTTGAACAGGATGTCTGCCCCCGCGCCCGTCACCATCTCGTCATAGACGCGCTTTAAGGCCTCGGGGTCGATGGGCACCCAGTTAGTGGCACCCCTGTTCACGTGGGGCATCTGGGATTTCATTTCCTCCAAAACAGCCCGGGCGACGCCGCCGTAGATGACCCGATCCCCATCGGCGTAGGGCGCGAAGGCGTTGACCAGCCCGGCCGTCGCCATACCGCCCAGCACCCCCGTGGCCTCAATGAGCAGGGTTTTCGCGCCCTCCCGCGCCGCGGCAACCGCGGCGGCGCAGCCGGCGGGACCGCCGCCAACCACGATGACGTCGTAATCGCTATCGAGGGGGAGCTCCCGCTTGAACTGATGCATCAGCCCATCTCCTTTTCAAAAATTCTTTTGTTATTTGTTACATAGTATACGATTTCGCCGCGTTTGTCAATAAAACCCACTTTTAAAAGTGGGTTTTGAATTCATGTTATGGTACTCCGAAGAAGAAACCAAATGCTCTATTCAACCGTTATCGGCACGACAGGTTTGTTCCCCCGGTAATCGACTTCGACGGCGCAGATTTCTACTGGCCGCAGGAGCGCTTCCCCTGTCATGGGGCTTGCGGCGATCCTGTCCACCGTGCCCATGCCGGAGATCACCCGGCCAAAAGCGGCATAGACGCCGTTCATGCGGGGGCTTTCGCCGCTCAATATCACAAACTTGCCGCTTGCCGTATGGTAGGACTCTTCGGGCGGGCGGCCATTGGCCGCGTTTTCGCGCACCATCGAGATTGTCCCGGCCTCATGCGGCAGGTCATTTAACATAAACCCGGCTGCGGCGAACTCACCCTCAATGCGGCCGCCTGCCGGCTCATAGACGCCACCGGCATCCAGGCCGTCGCAGGCAATCAGGCGGCTCCCCACGGCGCGGCTGAACGTTTTGCCGTTGTAATAGCCGCTTTCCGCCATGTGGAGAAAAAGATTGACCGTATTTGGCGCTTTTTCCGGATAGAGCTCCAGTACGATCTTTTCACCCGATTGCAGGGAGAGCGTCACCCGCGGGTGCAGCCTGGCGCCGCAGCTGCAGAAAAGCCCAATCATCCCAATCAAGATCATTGTCCTCGTCAGCGGCAATCGTGTGTGCCTGTTCCGGTTCATCCGGCGTCTCCTTTATCTCTTTGGCCTTGCCCTGCGGCTGCTCTAACAGGTCCTCTAACAGCATTACCATCTCGTCCACCCATGCCAGGGACTCCATCTCCATATCATTGAACCGTGTGTCATCCGGCTGTGCCTCTATGTTTTGCGCAGGAGCCGCCGATGCTTTTTCCGCGTGCAGCTCCCTGCGCCGTCCAACGCGCCCGGCAATGAACACGCCAAGGGAAACCAGCGCCACAAGGAGGGGCGGCAGGCAGATCAGGTAGGCCAAGCCCCTGTACTCGCTCAGCCACGCCACCCAGTTCCATATGAAGATGACTTTATATTTATAGTTGTCCGCGGTAACCCAGCCGGGGTCCGGGGCGGAGGCATTGTCGCCCTGGGTGACGATATGCGCGCCGTCCTTGGAGATCACGCGGTGGGTATCCAACTGCCCGTTCGGCCGCTGGAAGGTGATGACGTCGCCGGTCTTCAGGTCGTCCCAGCGGGCCGCATAGGTGATGACGAGGGCGTTTTTCCGGATTGTTCCCTCCATGGAGTTTGTGCGCACCACCAGAGGCCGCCAGCCCAGGCAAGTGTTCTCATAGGCGGGTATGGCTTTTGAAACTACCGGCGGCATGATCGCCGCCAGCAGCACGATGCTGATCGCTATGATGATGCCCGCGGCCCGTCCGCCCGTCTGTCTATCCTTCATTTTCCGTACCCGGTTTCCCTTAACCTCTAAGATTGTAGGCCTCCTGTGTGTAGCTGATAATTTTCGGCAGCCCCGCGGCGTCCAGCGCGGCCAGGTAAGCGTCCCATTCCGCCTCAAGGCTGCTTTCGCCCGTGACGAAGGCCCGCGTATAGCCGGCCAGGACATCTGTCACCTTGCGGTAAATATCGCCGGCTGAGAGCTCGGCGGTGTGTTCCGGCGACAGTGAAAGCGGCGGCAGGGCATTGCCGATGCACAGCTCGCCCACAGGGGCATACCAAGTCAAGGTGACGTCATCCGTTTCGATCTCCCAGCAGGGCACTTCGCCGGGCAGCGTGCTATATACGGATTCCGCACCGTCGAAGCATACCAGTCGCGTGCCCTCGGGGCTGAGCATGGCGTCGCCCAGGGCAAGCGCCCGTTTCTGCCGCGCCGGGGAAATGCGGGCGGGGATCAGAAATCCGCCGGTTTTCACTTGCGCGCGGCGCACCAGAGCCGCGCTGTGGCCATTGTGGGTCAGGGGAGGCACGGGCGCGTAGTCGGCGGCGCGCTCGTCCCCCAGCAGCGCGATGATATCCTGCGCCAGGATGACGCCATATTTTTCGCCGCCGCCCGCGCGCTCTTTCAGCGTGTGCGTACTCTGGGTAAACACGGCTTTGTCCATCAGCCCGTCGGCATACAGGCCGCGCAGATACGCGAGGGCCTCTTTGAACTTCGGGTCGGTGACGCCCGCGTATACGCGCCCATTTTCCACGTTCAGGTAATTGCCCTGCGAAAGGTCATAGTCCGTGGTGAGAAACGGCGCAATGAGAAAGCCCAGCGTGCTGTGCCCCGCGCCCGCATAGGCCGCGCCAAGGGGCACCTCGTCCGCCACGCCGTTGCCGTTGCCATCCATGGTCTTGAAGGCCAGCAGGGCGGCGCGCATCTGTTCGGGCGTGGCCGGCATGGGCAGCCCGGCCGCCGCAAGCCATCTGATGTTGATCCATGCTTTTTGCGGATAGACCGAGGCGAGGCTCTCGCGCAGCGCCGGGAAGGAGTAGATGCCTCCGGCGATCTTCATTTCCGGGACGCGGGAGGTGTCGCTGTTCATCGCGCGCCGCAGGTTTGGCGTGCGCTCCGGGGCCGCGCCGATGTCCAGCAGGGCGTTTTGCGCCGCCAGCGCGCTGATCTGCCGGTTTTCCAGCCCCAGTCCCAGATACGCGTCCGGGATATCTCTGGCGGGCTTGCCCAAATCCTCCAGCACGCGCTGGTACGCCTCCTGCGTGCCGTAATCCACCCATTTGATCCTTACGCCCAACGCCCGCCCCAGCGCCCGGTCGACGCCCGCGCCGCGCCACAGCTCTATGACTTCGCTGCGCGCCGCGATTTTTATGGATGGCCGGAACACAAACAATGCCGAGACAGTGCCGCCGGCAAGCAGCACTGCCAGTGCCAGCGCGATGATGGCGACGCAGGTTCTCTTTTTTCTCAACCGCATGGATTCTCCTTGTTACCGCTTCTTTTGTATGCCGTTCCGGGGCGGCGGCCTTTCCTCCTCCGCCCCGGATGATGAACTATCAGCGCATCCGCGCGAAGAGTTTCTTTTTGCGGATCAAAACCACAGCTGCGCCCGCGGCCACCGCACCGGAACTGAGCGTCAAGATTGCGGCCCACAGGGCGGAGGCTTCGCTGGTCTTCGGGATATCCTTCCCGCCGATGCCGCCGGAGCCGGAGCCACCGCTTCCACTGTTTCCTCCATTGCCACCATTGCCGCCGTTACCGCCATTGCCGCCGTTACCGCCGCTGCCGCCTATATTGATGCCGCCGACGTTGATGTTGATATTGGGAGTTCCCGGCGGTGTGACGACAGCGCCTGCGGGCACAATGTGGGTAATCTCATTGGTTTCCTTTTCCGCGAGCCCTGTGCCGGGAGTGTAAAACGCCTTGTTTTTCACGCTGACGGGGACTGTGCCCTGGTTGGCGCTTACCATCACGGTGCAGGTGAGGGTTTTGGCTTTGCCCGCGTCCAGAGACGGGATTTCCCAGGTTATCTCGCGTTTCGCGGTGTTGTAGCTGCCCTCGGGGCACTCAAGGATGCTCACGCCCGCGGGAAGGGGATCCCGCACCACGATGCCCGCGGCCCCGGCGTTGCCCCTATTCTCCACATGCAGGCTATAGATGATGCGCTGGCCCGGGACCACCTGACCTTCGGCGACATCCGCGCTCTTGGTCACTACAACGTTGGAGGTGGCTGGCGGCGTCACCTCGGCCGCTGCCGTATGGGTCACCGCGTTGGTGAAAATATCGGGAATCGTTGCGCCCGCCTCGCCGTAAAGGGCCCTGTTGGTGATGGTCACCTGGCCGCTTGCGATGTCG
>Ga0123353_10016487_pt1 | contig 10803 bp, 6 predicted proteins | sample TergutLab28metaG_3_FD_92763 | JGI IMG/M metagenome (GOLD analysis project Ga0123353, IMG submission 92763) | Labiotermes labralis P3 segment gut microbial communities from Petit-Saut dam, French Guiana - Lab288 P3 | ecosystem: Host-associated > Arthropoda: Insects > Digestive system > Gut ... | reverse complement strand
CGCGTTTATCTCTTTAAGATCGCCCGGGTGTTTCGTATAAGTTTGGCAAAACGCTTCGATTGCAGCTTTTGCTTCCGTGTACGGCCCGGGAACATTTATGACAACAGCGCCGTTCTTTCTGCCGCAGATCAACTTACACCAAAGATGCCCGTTTTTTCCGAAAATCTCCGTGCTGACCTTTTCTTCGAGCAAGTTTTCCAGCGCGGTATGGGTGCAGTCCGGGCTGAGGGTATAGTCGAAACGGTTTCCGCCGCCGCTGCCGCCTATCAGCACGATCAGGTCTATATTTGCAGCTGCCCAATACTCAACGATTTGGCTTATAGCTTCTTCGTCGTCATCGACAGGCCTGTCCCTGCGGACCGCGCATAGAGGTTCCATGGTAATAATGTTATATATAATGGTAGGGCTGTTTGTATCCAATACTGTCCCGTCAATTATTTCCCTTCCGGTCGGTATGACTACGGCTTCATTCATCGCGATCTATCCACCTTACTATTGAAATCGATCCACCTTACTTTAGAACACCCCGTATCAGGATCGGGTACGTTGTTATAGTCGACCGAGACGATTTTTTTCGCGTAAGCTATATGCGACAATTCGGTTGCTGTTATGCCTTCAGACAGAGATATGGCCCGGATGATCCCGTGCTCGTCTTTGAGGATGCTTTGCTCATCAAGGCCGTAAATATCCATATCGATCGAACATCCGGTTACTCCGATCACGCGGACGACGCTTTTCAGCCGTTCGGTGAGCTTTTCTTCCAATGTACGCGCATTCAGCCCTTTTATTCTGAGCCCATGGATTTTTACCACGGTTTTATCCACGTGCGCGATAACGTATTCCGCCCTGTCACTCAACAGATATCACCTTTTCAGATACGATTTCCTTAGAATTGAACATCGTCGCGTTTTCAACGCCCGGAACAAGCTCGTCCGCGCGTTCAAGGATCTCCGTTCTGCCAAGGGCCGGCGCCTTCTCTTCGAGTATCTCACGCGTAATACCCACGGAGGCAAGCTCCTCCCATGCGCCTTTGGTTATATTGCTGAAAGCGATTTCCGCGCCCATATACTTCGCCAGCATGAGGACGGCAGGCGAACACCCGATTTCCCGCCCCGGCACGCAGCCGTTTTCAATAGCCTTCATTATGTGATCGGCTAAAACGCGTTTTTCCGCGACAATGCATGGTATATCCTTTTTCAAGGTTTTCGCATACCCGCCGGAATTATGCGCGCTCTCCCCTGCCCTAAACTGCCTGGTGGGGAAAACGCGTCCGAATCTTTCAGCTGTTGTCATACCGATACCTACTGAAATCATCTCCCCGGTAAGGCCGACCAGCACATTCCCGCATGTAACGCACTGGATCTGCCCCAATATGGGAAGCAGTATCTCTTCCATGGTAACTATGTTCATCATCTCGGTAGCGGAATTATTATTGGCGGCTCTGCCGGAAATGACGACATTATGTACAGGGATGATTTTTCCCCCGGGATCGGGCCCGCGAAAAAGCTTCCTGCCGGCAAAAGATTTCCGCCACTGGATAAGATGCGGCTCTTCGCGCACGATTTCGTCGGAATAGGGGATTTCCGCCATCGGCAGAATGCCGAAATCCGGATTAATCTTCCCGTTATCCGAAGCGCCCATTTTCACGATTGCCCCTCCGGCCATAATTCCGTCGCTTGTCGTGGTCACGGCGTCAAGATCGAAAACGTTTATCCCGGCCGCTCCTTGGATATCCGCGGCTATTTCATGTATCGCGCGATCTTCGGAAATCCCGGCGGTTTCGATGTCCTTTCTGAGAACAAATACAATATTCAGCGGGATGATTTTACCGTCAATACTTCCCGCCTTGATAATTTTATACCGCAACGTACCCATACATTATCTCCGATTAGTGAATCAATGTCTGCCGATTTTTGGGCGCCTGTCTTCTATATCGCCGCAATCCGAAAGAAACGCTTCTTCTGTCGGGTGAAGAATATTAATAACGTCCACTATGGCCTTTTTCGCTTTTCCGTCATCATCGATTCCCTTGATAATTACAGTGTGCATAGTCTCGGGTACCCTTGGGATGATCAATACTTCGACTTCGGCGACGTCGTCCCGAAGCGCGAGTTCTTCCACCGCATGCTCGATACGCCCGGTGCGCAGAGACTGCATCTTTGCGAAACGCAGATTTTCCAGCCCTTTTATTGAGACGTTTTTTCTTTGTTTGCTTTTTCCTCCTGCTGCTTTCATCTTCTCAATGAACTCGGGCAGTTTGGTGTGCATCATTTGCATAGACTTCTACCTCTTTTCGTTTCTCAACATTAGTATATATGTGTATCAAGGCAAGTCAATAGAGGGCGGCGTGCCCGGTATTCCTGTGCGCCCCGTATTCCGGCGAACCCGGAATTCCTGTGCGCCCGGTATTCCTGTGCGCCCGGTATTCCGGACATATTAAGGGGGGTTTTTTATTTGCAATACTAATAGTGGATTTAATAACATTCTATTTGTGATACGATAGCGCTGTCCGCGCCATATAAGAAAAAGAATAAGGAGCATTACTAATGAAGATAACGATAACGGAAAACGGGCCCTATATAGCAGAGAAAGATATACCTGTCAAAGAAGTGGTCAGTGTGGCGGATAAGGACGGGGGCGTTTCCGGTTATGATGTGCAAGGCGACGCCGGCGAGCCGGGCGCGGAAAAGTATCTTTGCAGATGCGGGCATTCTAAGAACAAGCCGTTCTGCGACGGCAGGCACGTCAATATAGGTTTTGACGGGACAGAAACCGACTACAGCAGAAAGGATTTCCGTGAAAAAGCCATGCTATTCCGCGGAGAGGTGTACGACGCGCTGGTAAGCGACGATCTTTGCGCGATCACAAGATTTTGCGACGTCGGGAGCGGCCTTGGGGAAGCGCTGGAAAGCAGCGACGAAGCGGATATAAAAAACGTCCTTCACGGAGGATGCTGCCCCGCCGGCAGAATAGTTTTAATCGACAAAGAAACAGGACAGGAATTCGAGCCTGAACTGGACAAAGAGATATACCTGATAAATGACGAGCCGGAAGCGCATCTGGGCCCGATCTACGTCAGAGGCGGGATACAAGTAATCGGAGCCGATGGCCACGAATATGAAATACGAAACAGAATGACCCTGTGCCGCTGCGGCGAGTCGTCAAACAGCCCTTTCTGCGACGCCTCGCATCTTGACTGTGAGCATATGAAAACTTAAACGACCATTTGTGCCGCTGAAAACGGCAATCCGATCGCGGAGGCGGGCTAAGCTACTCTACAGCCCTGTGCCGCCTCCATCGATAAGACTCCACTGCCTTATATATCAGACACAGACCCAGCGCGGCCACAAAGAGCAGCAGCCACCACGTGAGCAAATCAAAGCCATCCCCGGTATTCGCGTTCGAACCGGGCGGCGGAGGCGACGAAGGCGGCCTGGGCGGTGTGTTCCTGTTCATTATTTCCAGTTCCCAAATGCCGTCATTCGCGTTCCAAACCGGATTGCCGTAGTGCGCGTATACGCCGTTTACCGGCAGCTCCTGTACCGAATAATCGATGGTCGTAAGATTGCCGTTCGAAGCCGGGTAAAGCGAGCTGTAAACCAAAAGCTCCCGTCCGTCGGTGACCGGATACCATTCGTAATACCAAGGCGTCGGGGTCTCGCTTCCGTTCAATGTCACCGGATTGTCCACAGGAGTTTTCGCGGCCGACCCGACTTTTGAGTATAGCTGCACTTGGACCGGCACCTCCTGCATACCGACGTCCCATTCCTTCAACAATTGAACCTGCGTCACGGGAACGCTCAGCGAGCCGTTATTGCCAAGCAGCCGGACCTGCACCGGGTTGTCCGTTGGATCGGCGATCGCGTTTATCTGCAGCGAGTAATCCAAAGTAGTCGTGATATTGCCGGGATTGGCGCGGGTCAGGGTTTTTGAAACGGGGGTAAGCATTTCCGGTATATTCGAGGCCTTCTCTACGTAGCCGCTCGGCCCCGAATTGATCGTAGGCACTCCGGCGCCGTTAGCCCCGATATTTAAGTTCGCTATCTCGGTGTATTTGTATTGGAGATAATCGGGAGCTTTAGTACTGTCGAAATATTCCTCCATGATATAGAACGGCCCGTTCGCGGCATAGGTATCGCCTGCGACAGTCGGGATATAGCCGCCGCCGCCGTCAGGTTTATATAGCGGCGTGTTGCTTGTGTAGTAATAGTAAGGATTTCTATGGTTGATATCGCAAAACATCATGGTTATATTCGTGTCGGGCACCTCCCATTGATTCGTATAGAAATTATATCGCGCGCCAAATCCTTGAGAGTAAAGGGAATTGTCCATGGGAGTTTTAGGTTCAAAGGGACTTCTGTTGGCAGCCTTATATGCGGCGTCCATAACCGGGATGCTCAATGGAGGCTGGCTGGCATTCCCTGTAGTTTTCAGATACGGCATGGTCTCGTTCAGAGGATACGGGAACTGTCCGGGTCCCTGGAATCCCAGGGAATAGATGGCCCGTATCGGGTTTGATTCAACGATGCTTGCCGAACTGATCTTACCTGTTGAGTCGAAAGTCGCGTCAACGGATCGCATTGGGATCATGCTGGCGGGAACATACCAGCGTACTATCTGCTGACCCGCTATGAGAGTCCTGGAAACAGTACTTGTTCCGTTATCCGCGTCAGCAAAGGGTCCCGCGTTCAAGGCGGTAAGCACTACCAGGCAAACCAGCGTCAGATCGCTGCTCCCGCCGATCCCGGTCACGCTCCCCGTGCCCGATATCGGGTATATATCCATAATGCACTGAGCGTTAGCAGGCACCGGAGTAACGACCGTCCCGTCAGAATAGTAGTACGGCGCTACGTAATTTTTTAGAGCATCGGCATACCATCTTATATGGTTCCCCCAGTTGCTGCCGTTTCTGTAGTAAAGTGTCCCGGCCTTTATACAGGAGTTCACGACATCCGCGGCGGCGGCCTGAGAAACAGCCCCCGTACCGTCATCCATCTGAGTGGCCAAATTTGTGGTAAAGGCGGTCCAATTAGGGCTTGCCGAACCTCTCGATATATCCTGCGCGAACGACGCACCGGTATACTGTCTGTACGTCTTAGCTGCCGGGTCATAGAACCACAAGCCTTCATAGGACTTAAACTCCAGATACTGGCCTATTACGTCCGAAAAAGTCAGATAGCCTGAAAACTTGGGGTCGCTTCCGATTTCTGTGATATAGTACCCGCTGGCAATTATCTGGTCGGCAACACTCTGGAACGCGGCCGCCAAATCGCTTGCCTGATTCGCCTGATAAAAGTCGTCGTTATAGAAGTAGCTTTTTAAACCTCCGCTGTTAGGGATCGATATCAATGTCCGGCCGGGATTCGGCGGCCCCCCAAATGTTCGTGTAAGTACCGGAAAATTGCCTGTACTGTTTTGCGTGCCTACAAACCTGTTCATGAGTGTTCCCATATTGTAGTTAGTGCCATTATATAGTTCAATGTTGTTACTCGCGCTGGTCCCCGATCCTGACAACGGCGGGCCGCCCGGGTTCAGCACGGCTCTGGTGTGAGCGTTATCCATGAACATTCCGATCGTATAAAACTCAAGTTTATTATCCGCGTCGCCTGGATAGTAATGGTCCTGAACCTGCTGCTTCCAATACGAAGCGGTTGCAACTGTCAGCAGATCGATGCCCGTGGTCGCTGTTATAGCGTCTCCCCAGTCCTGCGTGCTGTTGGGATGTGAGCCGTCGATACCGACACTGTTTTGCGCGTTTATATAGTCCGTCCAGCCGAAAGTCGGTTCGCCGTCTGTCAAAAGGATCATAATAGGCTTGCGGATGGCGGTTATTCCGGTGGCGGGATCCGTATATTCCATGTCTGTAGCGGATTGATTCATAAGAATCTGCGCGCCTTGTATGATCCCGCGTTGCGTCGGGGTACCGCCGCTTACGGGCGCGGTAGTAACGGGCACAGCTCCGACATTATCGCCGGTGACGCCCGGAGTCACATTGAAATTCGCGACCCCCAGAGATTGCCAGTCTACGTTAAAATAAGTATCGTCTGCCGCCGGCGAGTAATGATCCAGCGCCAATATCGGATAAGTATGAGGTATCCTTCCTGGTTCACCGCCGTACGCGACGACCGCGACGCGGTTTGCCGGATTTGCGTCCATCAATATTTCAACGGCCTGGTTGAGCGCTTCTGACATCGCGTACACGCGCGTCTGCTCTTTGGTGGGCGCTTCTGTCTCGTAGTTTGCGGTTTCATTTGCGCCGACCGCGTAGTAAGTCATGCTGCCGGAAACGTCCACAATGAAAACCACGTCTAAAGGCGTAATGATGGGTTGCAGCGAATAAGCCTCAGACTGGGCGGAAAGCGTTACCAGGAACTGATCGTTTTTCGCCGTGATTGCGCTGCCCACACGATCCCCTTTAAGATTAAGGACGCTGGCGCTTTCCTTGTTGACGCTTTTGTCCACCCACAGCTTACCGTTTTCCAGAGTGGTAGCAGGAAAAGTTGTGGAGGCGTTGCTCGTATCAGGGTCTGACAGTTTATTATAAGCCGCCGGGGTCCCCCAGCGGGCCGTCGCCATCTCGCTGACGTCAGCCATGCTCCCTACGTCTATGTCTTCCGTCACCTCTGCGCCAAAGCCGCCGGGCTCACCGGCGTCCTGTGCGTACAAACCCGATGTGCCGAAGAATACGGTGGTGATAACAAGGGCGAGACATAAAACAACGGAGACTATCCTATAGAATCTAAACGTTCTAGACATTTTTCCCCTCCCCAATGAGAAACAATTATTCTAGCATTGATTTATTAATTCTACCATTAATAGGCTATTAAATTCAAATGATATTTTTATTGTGGTTTTTATTGTTTTGTACTTGGCAAATACCTTTTCTATTACTCCCCCGTCATGGAATATTATTTATTAAACGCGCCTAATATATTTTGCGGAACCGCATACATGCGAAACGGATTTGATATAATAGCATAGGTTTAATAAGGATTTTGCTTTAATGAAAAGAATAACGAACGTATCAACAAAAGTTACGATACTTGTCCTGATCATCATAATGGCCAACACTGTCGCGATCAGCATATTCAGCTATATGATCCATCGCGACGACTCTATTACGAGCAACGCGTACAGAACCATGGCGATCGCGAAAACCACCGTCATGTCCATAGAGCCGGGTGAATTATGGCACGCTCTTGAAACAAACGAAAAGAACGAGAATTATATTCGTTTGCAGCAGCAGTTCGAGAGGATCCGGGAAGAGGAGAACCTTCTCTATTATTACGCGGGCACGTTCGATCCCGAGACCGGCATGGTAATGTATATCGAAGGTCACGGGGACGTGTTCGGCTTGAACGGGGAAGTGCCGTTGTCGATTTTCCCGCAGGCCGCCTTCGACGCGTACGAGAGCGGGCAGGCCCGCGTAAGCGACGTCTACAGGCTGAACATAGACGGCAGCTGGGGCATTTCGACTTACGCGCCGATTTTTGACGAAGACGGGTCCGTCATCGGTTTGGTCGGCGTGCTGATATCGCTTAGCGAAGCTCTCTCAAGGAGCAACAATTTTGCCCTGACAATGATAATCATCTCCCTTGTGATCTTTGTCGTGATCATCTGGATCCCGATAATTTATATCCGGCGTTCGGTCGCGAAGCCTTTACTGTCACTGCAGATAGCCTCGAACAAAATCGCGCAGGGCGACATGGATATCCATATACCTATGAGGAAGGCCGACGACGAAGTCGGCAAGTTGTCGCAAAACTTCTCCACGATGAAAGAGATCGTTATCGGATTGCATCAGGAGATCAAAGACCTGGTTGAAAACGCCACAAGCGGCAATTTGAGTTACCGCGCCAATTCCGATCAGTATCCCGGAGAGTGGAGCAAAGTCATAACAAAGTTCAATGAGCTGATGGACACGATCACGCTGCCTATTGACGAGGCCGCGGACACCCTGCATACAATCGCCACAGGAGATTTCAGCGCCCGTATCTTAAGCGAATATCAAGGCGACTTTGACCGTATTAAAAAAGCCGTAAACTCCGCGGCGATCGACCTCGACCGGTATTTGGCCGAAAAGGAAAAAGCGGAGAATGACTTGCTTATAGCCGAGCAGAAAGCGAACCGCGCCAAAAGCGAATTCCTTTCGCGCATGAGCCATGAGATGCGCACCCCCATGAACGCGATCATCGGTATGACAAAGATCGCGGAAACGACGGACGACGCGGCCAGAATAAAGCACTGCCTGACTACGATCAGCATATCGGCGGGACACCTTTTGGGGATCATCAACGACGTCCTCGATATGTCGAAGATCGAAGCCGGTAAGTTCGAGCTTGACAACGCCCCGCTGAACATAGAAAAAACGCTGATGAAAGTCGCGGGCATCGTCCTCGATAATATGGAGAAAAAGGATCAGAGGTTCAACGTGGTGCTCAGCAAAGACCTCCATCTCAGCTATATCGCCGACGACCTGAGGCTTTCGCAGGTGCTTACGAACCTGCTGTCGAACGCCGTTAAGTTTACGCCCGATAACGGGAGCGTCACGCTGACCGTGGAAGAAGTCGAACAATTCGAGCACGCGAACATGCTTCGTTTCTCGATCGCCGATACCGGGATCGGCATGACGGAAGAGCAGATCTCCCGGCTCTTTAACGCCTTTGAACAGGCGGACGGAGGCATATCGCGCAAATACGGCGGCACGGGGCTCGGCCTTGCCATATCGAAGAGCATCGTTGAAAAAATGAACGGCCGGATCTGGGTGGAATCGGAACCCGGAGTCGGCTCCACATTCATCTTTGACGTAAAACTTGAGCGCGCCGCTAACCGGGACGTCATAACTTTTGACGGCCTTCACCCCGAGGATATCAAGCTTTTGGTCGTGGAAAGCGACGACGTTGTCAGGCGGCATTTCATCAGTATAACGGACAGCTTCGGCATCGGCGCGGACCCGGCCGCGAATACGGATGAAGCTCTCGCCCTTATGCAGGAAGCCAGGTACTACGACCGCATGTACGATATAATATTCCTCGACTACGACCTGCCGGGTATAAACGGCGTCGATTTCGCGAACAGCGTTAACCGTCTCATCGACAACAACACAGTCATCATCATCACGACGTATCTTGAATGGCACAACGTAGAAAAGCTGGCGTTTGACAGCAATATCACCCACTTCATAGCCAAGCCGCTCTTTCCTTCTTCGATTTTGAACGCGATCAACGAGACCATCGGGTCGACGCTCAAAAAACACGTGATCAAGCCGGACGACGTGTCCGAAACCCCGGATTTGTCGGGCGTGCGTATCTTGCTGACCGAAGACGTGGATATCAACCGCGAAATCTTTATCGCGCTTTTGGAGGAAACGGGGGTTTCAATAGATATCGCGGAAAACGGCCTCATTGCAGTATCGAAGTTCACGGAAAACCCGGATAAATATGACGTCATCATCATGGATGTCCAGATGCCCGAGATGGACGGTTACGAGGCGACGAGGGCCATCAGGCAATCGGACCTGCCGCACGCGAAGACTATCCCGATCATCGCCATGACCGCCAACGCATTTAAGGAAGATATCGACCGCTGTCTTAAGAGCGGTATGAACGACCATCTCGCGAAGCCGATAGACGAGAAGGCCGTTATCGCGAAAATTGTGCAATATTCGGGGCAGGCAGCGCCGGACGGGTAAAAAAACAGGATAGGAAGCAAAACCTGCCTTAAAAACAAATTATTGCTTTACAAAAGAAATCGCTATATATTGTTATAAATTGTAATTGAGCAAAGCCGGGGATTTGGGATAGGCGCGGATTATGAAGAATACAAGCATTATTAAGCAGCACGGTAGGACAATAATTATACTGGCTCTATGCCTGAGTATTCCATTTGTAGCGATCTGGTACATAACAAGCATTATCAACGAGAATATTTTTTACGAGCAAAAGAGGGAAAGCCTTTTGTCGTTCACAAGAGTGCTCGAGTCCCAGCTCGCGCCCGGCGGGTACGACGAAATATTGGCTGACGCCGGTATGCTGGACGCCACATGGGAGGAGAAGGTCGAGACGCTGAACGAGGCGCTGCGCGGGATCACCGACGATGTAGCCGCTTCCAACGAGGGCCTCGGCGCAGGTTATTATTCGCGCGAGCTTGACGCCATACTTACCTACGGCCCTTCCTCGGAATTTCAGGACAGGGTAGGTATCCCCATAGGCGAGGACCATCCCGGCAGGCGGGTCATGGCGACAGGGACCGCGGAGGTCACCATGGGCTCCATGGTGCGCGGAAACATCATGAACGCCATGCTTCCGATAGTGCGGGGCGGCGAGGTAATAGGTTATATTTGGGCCAACAACCTGGTCTCCGAGCTGGAACGGAGCCTTTCCCAGATGTCCACCATTATCATGATATTGCTAATTTTCTCTTACCTTATAGTATTCGCGATCATAGTCTTGTTCATCCGAAGAATGATTCAGGTAGAGCATAAATACACGCAGGCGCTCTCCGAGGCACTTGAGGAAGCGCGGGTCGCAACACGCGCGAAAAGCACTTTCCTCAGCAATATGAGCCACGAGATCCGTACGCCGATGAACGCTATCATCGGCATGACTTCCATCGCGGAATCTACGGACGATGTAAAAAGAAAAGACTACGCGATAGAAAAAATAAAGAACGCTTCCAAACATCTGCTCGGAGTAATCAACGACGTTCTTGATATGTCAAAGATCGAGGCTGACAAGTTCGGCCTGTCGTCTGTCAGTTTCGACTTTGAGAAGACCCTGCAAAAAGTCGTGGACGTCATAAATT
>Ga0123353_10016486_pt1 | contig 10803 bp, 9 predicted proteins | sample TergutLab28metaG_3_FD_92763 | JGI IMG/M metagenome (GOLD analysis project Ga0123353, IMG submission 92763) | Labiotermes labralis P3 segment gut microbial communities from Petit-Saut dam, French Guiana - Lab288 P3 | ecosystem: Host-associated > Arthropoda: Insects > Digestive system > Gut ... | reverse complement strand
TAGGATAGGATTTCAACTTGCGAATTTGTCGGAACGATGACAGCCGCGTTGCCCTTGTTGAAGGCCTGATAGCAATTGCGTTCCACGCCATTGAAAACTTCAATGCAGTCTTTGTCCAGGTATTCTTTCAGTTCAAAGCCGGTGCGCGCGCCATAGCCCATTTCGTTGAGATGTTGCAGCGCCGCGGCGTCCATGTAGACCCCGCCCGAAAGGATTTTCGTGATCATGTCGTCAGGCATGGCCTGCACGGCGCTGCCCGACAGCAGCGTGACGCAGGCGTTTTCCGGCGCGTAGGCGGCGGGCAGGCCCAGCTCCCACAGCTCCTTGGCGTAGTTCCCGGGGTCGCCTTTGGCGGCCCACAGGTCGCGGTTCCAGCCGGGCCAGACGCCCATGGGGGGCGTTCGCCCGAAGGTGTTCACCAGCAGATCATAGAAGGGCTGCGTTTTTGCGAGGGAGTCGAGCATGGGCAGGAAATCCGCCGGGGCTTCGCCTGCCAGCGCGGACATCACGTTATACGCCGAGCCCGTGCAGCCCGCCGCGATATGCGAGGCGGCCTCCAACGCAGTGGCTGCGGGCGATTTTTTCAGCATCTGGTAGGGGAAATTCTCAATCTCTGATTGAATTGTCTCGATATAGGGCGGGAGCAGGGACACCTGCCGCCCGATTTGGTGGGATTTCTCGATTAGATCGTACAGCCTGTTGTCGGTGTACGCGCCGCCGCCGGGCCGCCACCAAATTTCGCGGCGCGTCTCACAGGGCGCGCCCTGCCCACGCAGGATATCGGCAATCTCATCGAAGGCCGCGCCCTCGTAAAAGCGTTCGCCCGTCATGAAGCCCAGGGGGATGGGCTTCGTTTCGCACTCGCGTACGGTGCTTTCGATGAGCTGAAACAGGCGATTTAATGTATTGCGATTGTGCTGGAGCCATTGCAGGCGCAGCTCTAAATTCTCATCCAGGGGCGCTTTTAATTCCTCACGGGTGTATTTTACGCCATATTCCTCCGCGAAAATGCGCAGGCAGTTGTCGCAGAAGCAACCCTGCCCGGTGGGCATGTGCCCGAAGCGCACGTCGTCGTCGATCCAGATGTAATCCGGCCGCGCCTCAACTATCAGCCGGTAGAGCTTTTGTATATGGCCGCGCATGTTTTCGTCGTTGGGGCAGAAGGAACCCCGGTTGACCTGCCCGTCGATATTCGTCATGCCGGTATAATTCCCCTGTAGGGAATTGTCCAGGTTCTCCTCGTGGTGGCCCAGCGTCGCCAGGATGTTGATGCCGCTGGCAAAACCGTACGCCCGGGCCGTTTGCATACGTTCTTTCAGAACACCGGCCTGTATTTTCGCTGTCTCGAGCGGCATGGGCGGGTGGGATACCGCCATGAACAGCGTGATTTGGAGATTCATCTCTTTGCGGGCTTTCAATATCTCTAGAAGCTCCAGGAATCGCGGTTCATCCTCCGCCAACTGATAGGGCACGCGGATGGAATTCAATGCTTGCATAGTATCCTCCTAATTCTCCACATCGATATGGTTCTTCCCCTCCCGTGACAGCAGCGCGACGGGCAAATGGGGGTTGCCAAGTTTGTAATCGCCGCGGCTGACCCGGTAGCCGCGGATTTGAGCCATCGGCGCGTCGTCCAGGATGTACTGCACAATATAGATGTCGCCACCCGCCAGGTTGACCCATCCGGAATAGGCGCCGTCCATGGTTATACTGCGGTCATGGTCGATGGCGAAGTGGACAGATTTGCCTATCATGCCTATCCGGCTTGCGTGGCTGTCGCACAAGGTATCCCCCGCCCGGGCGGCTACGCAGGCGCTTTCCACATACAGCATGAGATTGCGCGGATTTATACCGCAGCCATAGGTCACGGCCACATCCCCATTTTGTAATAAGCCAGCTTTCGGCCGGCCGCTGCACCTGTATAGCTGGGTGCGAAAAGGGCCGTGCCAGGTGCGACCACCGTCGCTGGAAACGGCCTTATATGCGTATTCCTGGCGTTTATCCTCACGCATATATGCAACCAGCGTGCCGTCCGGCAATTCCACGACAGTTCCCTCGCACAGGCACAGCGCCGGGTCGCCGGCAACGAAAAAAGGGCCCTGCCAGGTCTGGCCGCCATCCCCGGAGCGAAAGACGTTGGCGCGGACATCCACGTCCCTGGGCGGGAGGTTGCAATTCTGGGTGCCAGCAATGATCAGCGTGCCATCGCGCAGCCGCGCGATACTGGGGCAAATATGCCCAAGAATGCCTGTATCCTGGCCAGCGCCCCATGATTTTCCGCCGTTGCAGGAGCGCCACAGGTGGATTTCGGAGCGCGGGTCCCCCTCCCCGACGCCGAGAGGAAACCAGTCACATAGGAGAAGCAGGTTTTGCCCGCCGGTACAGAGCAAACGCGGGTTGTTCCAGCGCCCTTCCTTCGAACTGTCGGCAACGGCGACATATTCCTTGCGGGTCCAGCAGCAGCCCTCGTCGAAGCTGCGCTGTATGGCGATGCGCGAAAACGGATACGGGGCATGCTCCAGGCTTTCCCTGTATGCAAGCACCAGAGTGCCGTCGCCGCATTGGGCCAAATCCGGGAAGCACTTATAGATATTGTCCTCCCGGGCAACAGTATATCGGATCATTGCGCAAAGAATCCTTTCAGGAATTCGTCAAGCGGCCCGCCGTAAACGGCCTCGCAGAGAAAGCTGTAGGTCATCTGGTCGCCGTTGGCGTAATAGATATAGGTTTTGCCCTCGAACTGGCAGAGATCCACATCGCTGTTGTTGATGTTGAGCCCCGTTTCCAGCAAGTCTTTCTCTTCTTGCGTGAAATTCGAAAGCGGGTGCGGGGTCCTGTCCTCGTCGCCGAACAGCATGATAGGGTTGTGGACGCCCACCTCCCAGTCGCGGAAATCCCGCGTCCTGTAGATGTACGGCGCGTAGCGCGCCACCGGCAGGGCCTCCAGGCAGATCATGTAATACCAGCCGTCAGCATACCGCAGGGCCGGGCAGGCGTTGTAGCGCGCGCGGGTATAGCAGCAATCGGTGTCCATCATCTCCCAGCGCATCAGGTCCTCCGACCGCGCGAAAAACGAGGTGAACCCGTGCCCGACGATTTCCTTGCCCATGCCCTCGCCGCCGGCTTCAATGGCCATGACGTAGCTTTCCGCGCCCCTGCATACCGAGGTGTTCCACATGCGCCAGCCGGGATTGCGCAGGATTTCCCTGCTCTGCCAATTCACTAAATCGGACGACCAGAACATCATAACGCCGGAACCGCCCCGTGGGTCGTGCCACTGGGACGGATCCTCCGATTGGTACATCGTCAGCGGTTTTTCGTCGCGCAGCGATGCGCAAAACACATACACCACGCCATTTTCTGTGTAGGCCGAGGCAAAGGGGTGGCCATGCGCGAACGCAGGATACACCCTGCCGCTTTGATAGTCCCGGGCGCGGATAAAGAACCATTTGCCCGGATCAGGATTCGTATAGTCCGAGACGCTTTCGATAAAAATCATTCTGCCGCCGAACACGATCGGCGTCTGCTCCATACCCAGGCACAGCGCGCCCGTTTTTTGGATTACGGGCTTGCGCTTGACCCGCTGGCCTTTTTTGTAATTGATTTCCATGTAAGCTTCCCCTCCCCGCATAATAACTACTATTTTACAAATTATATGAAGCCTTGTCAAGCCCGAAACCGTAACCGGATGGCCCGCACGGCAGAGGGCCACATATATGGTCATCCTGGTCCGAAAAAGAATAAAAAACAAGATAACAAAACGATCAAATTGACAGCGCGGCGTTTTCCTGCTATACTTTTCTTAGATTGAAAAGCGGGGATGTGATCGTTTGCCGGCAACGCAGGATTTCAGGCAGAGCCTGTTCATGTATGCCCTGGGCGGGGCGATGGCCATATTCGTTGTGGCGCAGTCACTGTTTTTTCTGCATAAAGCGTGGCGGCGCGGGCGGGAAATCGGCATGCCGGTTTCCACCCTGCGCGGCGCCGTGACCTCCAGCGCGCTGTTCACTGTGGCGCCCTCCATGGCCATCGCGGCCACGGTGCTGGCCCTGTCGAATTCCCTGGGGCTGGCGCTGCCGTGGATACGCATGAGCGTGATCGGCAACATCACCTACGAGGCCACGGCCGCCGCCGCCGCAATGGACGGCCTGGGGCTCGCGGGGGGCCTCAGCGCCCCGGTGACCGAGCCCGTAGCCTTTTCGGCCATCGCCTGGGTGATGACCATCGGCAGCGTCTTCCCGCTGGTGTTGCTGCCGATTTTCCTGAAGAAAATCCAGGCGAAGATCGGCAAGGCCGTTAAGGGCAACGAAAAATGGACCGACCTGATGGGCGCGGCGGCGTTCGTCGGGCTCATCGCGGCCTTCGCGGCGCGGGCGCTGGCGGGCAGGGGCGAGGCCGACCGCGCGGGGGACGGCGCGGGCGTGCTTTCCGTGCTGACCCTGGCCACCGCCATTGGAACCATGCTCCTGCTGGAGCTGCTCGCGCGCAGGCGGGGCTGGAAATGGGCCGAGCCCTTCACCATGCCGCTGAGCATGTTCGCCGCCATGGGCGCGGCTGTGCTGTTTGCGCAGATTCTGCCGGAGCGCATCGCGTTCCTGGAATGGAGGGGTTAGCGTGAACAAAACTTACTTCGATCAAGTGCACACCTGGGGGCGCATATCCTGCGTGGTATCCCTGGCGTTCATGCTGGGCGTCCCTTTGGCCATCACGCTGCGGCTGGACGCCTGGCCGCCGCTTTCCGGCCTGCTGAAGGGCCTGGCAGGGGTGCTCCCGCTGTTCTGGGCGACGGCCGTGATCGAGACGCTCAGCTACGGCCCTATCCTCGGCAACGGGGGGGCCTATCTTTCTTTCGTCACAGGGAACATCGCGAACCTGAAGCTGCCCTGTGCCATCGCCGCGCTGAAAAGCGCCGGCGCCCGCGCCGCCAGCGAGGAGGGCGAGGTGATCTCCACCATCGCGGTGGCCAGCTCCGCCATCACCACCACGGTGCTCGTGGCCGCGGGTGTGCTGCTGTTCACGCCTATCCTGCCTTTGATTGCAGCCGAACACAGCCCCTCGGGCGCCGCGGCGGCCATAGCCCCGGCGTTCCAGCAGGTGCTGCCCGCGCTGTTTGGCGCGCTGCTGGCGGGCTATCTGCGCCGCCATTGGCGTGTCGCCTTCGCGCCTGTGCTGGCGGGCGTGATTGTCCTGCTGTTTGCCCCAAGGCTCCAGGTGGGGGTGCTGATCCCCATCACAGTGATCGTATCGCTGCTATGCGCGCAGGTGATGTGGAAAATGGGGGTTGTGAAGGGGGATTAGAATCCCACCCTGTATTCCGCCTCGCCATTCATATCCACCACGAACGCGAAATCGTACAACCCGGTTTCCGGGTTGTAAAATACCGTATACCCGTCGTCGCCGTGGGCAGCGCTGGCCAGCGCCACAGCCTTCCAGGCTTCCCCTGCCCTGCGTTCCAGCGCGGGGCATTCGCTTTGCTCAAAGCCGTTGACCCGCACGGCATAGCGGGTCGCCCCGCCGCCGCTGAGGGTAAACCGCGCGCGCCCATTCTCGCATTCCACGATGGGCAGCACGGCATCGGGGACCACGCGCCCCACCGAGGCGGCAACCGTCAGGGGACGCAGGGCGCTGTCCTCCCGTACGGCCCGCACGTTGGCGTCGTCGTTTTCGAAGCCGGTGCCCCAGGGCAGCAGGATGAAATCCACCTTGATGCGGTCCCCTGCCTGGAATGCCAGGCGTTTGGCGTCTAGGGCCAGCGCGCCGGTGTTGGTCTTGCCGTCGCCGCTGTTCTTGAAGGCAAAGCCGCCTCTATAGGGCTGGCCGCCCACGGTGATCTCGCTGTCCTTGATGATCAGCGCGAAGCTCGAGCCCATATAGGGGCTCACCTTCTCGGGCCGGCGCATGTCGAAGTAGCCGAAATAGGGGCAGTTATCCCCCAGGGGAATGTATTCCGTAAAACGTTTCGAGGAATCCAGCGCTTTGGCCTGCGGCTGGTTGTTTTCGTCCAGCCAGCCGGCCTGCCCGAAGCCCACGTCCCGCCCATCGAAGGAAAACAGCGCAAAATCCCGGCGCGCGTTCTTGAAGGTCACGTCCCGCCGGAAGGTCAGGTCCAGGGTGTAGTACGTGCGGTTCTCGTCTGTCTGGGGGAACTCCGTGTGGCGCAGGGTGTAGTCGTAGCTGCCGCAATCGCTGCGGTAGGATGTCGTGACGTCGGCATAGCTCAGGCCCGGGGAATCGATGCGTGAGGCCATGTATTCGCCCTTGAGGTTCTTATGAACCGGGAAATATAGCCTGCCCACGGAGTTGAACTGCGGCTGCTCGGACCACATTGTGCCCGAGCACCCGCGGAAATCGGGCAGCACCCAGCCGTCGCGGCCATAGACAAAGTAGGGCGCGATACAGTTGGATTCTGTCACGCCAGTGGAAAGATGGTAGTAGGACACGTGGAACTCGATGGAGGACAGCTGCTTGAGGGGGTGCCTGCCCCAGTTCTGGTAGAGGTTGAGCACAGTCAGGCGCAGGGGCTGGCCGCCCTTGAGCCGCAGCGGGAAGAACGAATCGCCGTACATCCAGTCCTTCACGCCGTAGTAGGGCTCGCCGCCGTCGCCCTGGAAATTCTTACATACCTCCACGGGGATGGGGGCTAGCCGCCCGCTTTCGTCCAGGATGGCCGCGGCCTCCAGGCAGCCGCTGGCCCCATTCATGCGTACATGGATATCCCGGTCGTCCTCGCTGATGAATCGCAGGGGGGCCTCGAAGCGCAGGTCCCGGTCCCCCCAGGCCTCGTTGAAGCCCGTGCCGTCCATAGTGAACAGATAGCTGCCCCGCAGCGCCTCATAGCCCACGAAGCGGGCGTTGGCGTTGCCGCCCTCCACGGCGATATCCGTCAGGGGTGCGCGCTCCTCCTCGGCCGCGGCGGCAACGCCCGCGAAATCGTGGGTCCCGTCGGTGTAGATCCTGTTGCCGAAGCGCACGCTGTTCAGGGCGTAACCGCCGCTTTCGTCGTTGGCGTTGATGCCCGTGCCGGGGACATACGCAGCCGTCTGGCGGAAGACGTAGTCGCCCTTTTCGCGGGTCACTGTAACCTCGCCGGAGGAGCCGTCCGAGGGGATGATGAAGCCCACCACGCCCACGCCCTTGATGTCAAAGGCGGCATACGCCTCGGTATGCTCCACCGCGGCCACGCGCCTGGCGGGGATTTTGACCTCTAGGCCGAATTCCCGCAGCGCCGTGCTGGGCTCCGAGGCATAGAGGATCAGCTCCTGGTAAAGCCTGTCGCCGTACACATGATAGGTCTTGTCCGCCCAGAACGCGCCGCCGCTGGCCTTGGGGAAGTTCAGGTCGCGCACATGGGCCTCCAGGTAATACGCCCCCAGCCGGATGGCGTTGACGCGCCCCTGCTTTGCGGAGCCCGCCGCGTACCAGGTCTTCCCCCCGGCGGTGTAGAACACGTCCATGGTGTCCTCCAGGTACGCCCCGCCCGCGGGCGAGCGCAGGGAGGCCCGCTTGCCCTTCTTCGAGGCAAGCTCGTGGGTGAGCGCCGCGCTGGCGTTTTGCGCTGTGTACTGCCCGCGCTTGGCGTCGGTGTAGTACCCCTGCGCGGCATTCTGCAGCCGCGCGGCATAGCACACCGAGGGGGAGACCGACGAATCCCCGCCGATGTCGTTGCCCGGCACAGAGGGCGGCGGCACCGGCCCGGCGGCAGCGGCCCACGGCCCGTAGGCCACATGCAAAAACAACAGCTGCAGCGCCATGAGCGACCAAGTGCAGGCTTTGGTGAACCTCATAGTGACTCTCCTTTTTTTCCTGGTGATAGAGAACCCGTGCCGCCGAATATACTCTGAATGGCGTATGCCTGCCGTTTGGGCGCGTACCGGCCATTTTCGACCTTGAAAACGCCCCAGGTGAAGCCTTCTATTTCGGCGTATTCCAGCAGGCAGTAGACATGCATGGCCTCCACGTAGGGCATGCATTTTTCCGCATATTTATACGCGATTCGGAACCATTTGGCCTGCTTGCGGTCCCGCGCCTCGCCGCCGCCGTCGGGCCAGCCGAATTCCGTAAAGAAGACTTTGACGCCGTCGTCGCCGTATTCGCGGGCCACGGCATAGACCTCGTTGTTGGCCCGGACCCACTTGCGGCAGGGCCTGCCATTGCCGTCCACGTAAGGGTGCCACGCCAGCGCGTCGAAGTAGCCGCGCTTGTCCGTGGAGCCGCTGAGGCTGTACCCCTGCGCGATATATGCATACATGAGGTCCAGGTCCACCGCCATGTCAGCGATGCCGCGCACGGGGGCCAGCGCGGGCATGACAGCCACCGCGCCGGGATTGGCGCGTTTGATCCCCCGGTTGGCATAATACATCATATCAATGCTGATCCGGGCGTGCTCCTCCCGGGTAAAACGCAGGGACGGGTCTTTCCCCAACGGCTTCAGGAACTCCGCGTGGTTGGTTTCGTTGCCCATTTCCCAGTGGGTGACCTGCGGGAAGTTCGATACGAGGGTATACCACGTCTCTTCGAAGGTCTCCATGAACCGCCTGTAATCTGAGCCATCGGCGTCATCAATCGCGGGCACCATGATACGCCGCCAGGGGTAGTCCGCCCTTTCGTCCAGGCCGGGCGGCTGGAACCACGTTCCGCTCATGCCAACAATCTGCGTTACGCCGGCGGCCTGCAGCTCCGCGATCCACCGCGTAAAGTTGTCCTTCCGTTCCGGCTTCATTTCGGTGGGCGAGCGCATAACCTCGTCCGCGTTGATAACCAGGCGAAAGCTTTTCGCGCCCAGCGCGCCCGTGAGCCGTATGGCTTCGGAGACATCCCAGCCGAATTCATTCGTCATATCGAAGATTTCCATCATCCCGTACAGCGTGGAGGAGCCCCCCCGGCGGCACGCGGGCAGGGCGAGCAACGGCCAAAGGACTGCGAGGGTACAGGCGAGGGCCCTGGTGATGGCGTTTGACATAGTGAAACCCCTTCACGGAAAATCATCCTGTGCGGCCCATCAGCTTGCGCAGCTTCTTGCGCCACCGCCTGCGGTACAGGGCCTCGAACACGCTGAGCACCATGAAATCGTAGATGAAAAATGTGGCGTTGCCTATGGCCAGCATCGCGGCCTTGGCGTAGCGCCCGAAGGTCTCGCCGAAGTCGTCCAGGTCGATGTTGAACACCTTGGTGGCCAGCACGTAGGCGGAAATCACGGCGGCGTTGAAGGCGGCGAATTTACAGATCCAGGCCAGCCACGCGGGCAGCTTACCCTCCAGCAGGGTTTTGAGCACAGGAAAATAGCCGAAAAACATGGCGTAGAGCAGCGGCACACCCTTCACAGGCAGCAGCAAAAGCGAAAGCGCCGCCGCGGCGGCATACACGCCCAGCGCCCAAACACTATTCAGCTCCAGTACCAGCAGCAGGGTAAGCGCCCCGGCGGCGGCGGGCAGGGCATAGTCCATGGAGGGCAGGAAAGAGCCCGTCCACATCAGCGCGAGGGTCAACCCGGCGAACACCCCTGAAAGGGCGAGGCTCTTGGTGTGGGTCATCGGCTTTGCATACCCCCCTTCTACCTGCGGCAATCGTACAGGCAGCCCGGGCGCCCGCCCGGTGCGGATGATAATGAACCATTGCCCGGCCGTTCATAGCCCAGCCGGGCACTTTTTTCGCGTTTCGCATTCGAGGTGGATCAGTTGAACAGGCCCTTGAAGAAGTCGCCGATACCACCAAGGAAGCCGCTGCCGTCGCCACCGCCGCCAAACAGGCCGCCGAGGAAACCGTCGCCGCTGAACAGGCCCTTAAAGAAGTTGGTAATCGTCTTCAGGATGTTCACGATTACGGAGGTCTGGTTGAAAAGGTTGCTGTTGAGCCACTTCATAACGTCAGTGCCGACGTTCGCGGCGTTGCGCAGGCCTTCCATGAATCCTGAAAAATCGAAATTCATACAGTACATCTCCTTGCTTTGTTTTGCCTATTATATCATATTTTTTTATGGAACGCAAGAAAAATTTTGCAAAACTTTTATACGCGTCCCGGCAGGGCACCCGCAGGGCCCTGCCGGAACGCCCTGGATTTTAGCAGCCGAGCCCGAGCAGCCTGCACAGCAGGGACAACAGCCCCGAAAATCCGCCCATGGCGGATGCCGCTGTGGTGGCCGCGGAGGCCGCCTGCGCTGTCTGCGCGGCACATGTGCCGCCGGCGCATGTGCTGCCGGCGGTATTGCCGAACAGTTGCAGCAGCGAAGTCAGGATATCCATTTTGTCCTCCTTTTCTCGTCGGCGCGGGACCGCCCCGCGCCGTGGCTTTATTATAGCAAAGCGCATCAGCGGATGCAATGCGGAATTCGTGCCAAAAAAGGCAAAAAAATACTTGCATTTTCGAAAACCCTGTGTTATAATAATTTGTCAACATGCGGCTCCCGCTGGAGACGCAGTACACACACGCGCTAATCTCTTTTGCGCGTGGAGGTAAGACACGAATAAGGAGGAAAATCAGTCTATGGCAGTGGTATCCATGAAGCAATTGCTCGAAGCGGGGGTTCACTTCGGGCACCAGACCCGGCGCTGGAACCCAAAAATGGCACCCTATATCTTCACCGAGCGCAACGGCATCTATATCATCGACCTGCAGAAGACCGTGCGCAAGCTGGAGGAGGCCTACCTCTACGTGCGTTCCGTGGGGGAAGCGGGCGGCACCGTGCTATTCGTGGGCACGAAGAAGCAGGCGCAGGACAGCATCCGCGAGGAGGCCGCCCGCTGTGGCATGCCCTTCGTCAACGCGCGGTGGCTGGGCGGCATGCTCACCAACTTCAACACCATCCAG